>Ga0209080_1001467_pt1 | contig 11834 bp, 12 predicted proteins | sample JNZ110809AmetaG_FD_184123 | JGI IMG/M metagenome (GOLD analysis project Ga0209080, IMG submission 184123) | Hot spring microbial communities from Jinze hot spring, China to study Microbial Dark Matter (Phase II) - JNZ 110809A (SPAdes) (version 3) ...
CAGAAGAGACAGCCATAACAATCACTGGTATCCACATAAACCCTAAAAACGTTAAGGCATTCAACATCACAGTTCTAAACCCCTCCTATTCGCCAAAAAGCGCTAACATAACACGAATCGCAATAAGCATGAAAGACGGAACACAGCTTTATGACGTTATAGAAACCAATCCACCCATTAAAAGAGGCTTAGAGATTCGCGTAGGAGAATCTGTAAATATAACATGTTCAAAAATTAGAAAAGACAATGCCAATGTGACATTTGGCGAATTTGTGAGCACATTTCCGGGAGAAATAATCGTTGTTCATGTTTTTGCAGAGGGATCACCGGCAGCAAACAAAGAGGTGCGTCTTCCATGTGTTAAGATTGAAATAACTGCAGATTTTAACCCAAGAATTTCCCTCAATAGATTTAACATAACCCTAACTAACAATCCACAATCGGAAGTTAACCTCACGATTACTTGGCTGCGCCCTGGCTTAATAGAATTTAAGGAGGTTCGTCCAGATTTCAGGTTGAACCCAGTGTTCCTTCCTAGGGGTGAGACCATTTGTTTCCAGTTTAACGGAAGTTGGTATACATATAAACAATTTTTGCTTGAAATTCTCACGGAGCAAGGATACATTTTCCGTAAAGACATAACACTTTTGGATGTGAACGCAATTATTCATAGCGTTACCTTCAATGAAAACCAAGTTGATCGGTTCAATGTTACAGTTTATAACTTGGCATCTTCAGTTCCATTGAACGTAATGTACATTGAATGTACGCTGGAAAATGGCACAAAACTACCACCGTTCAACTGTGATTCAGCTGAAATTATGCCTAACACAACAAGAACCTTCACTTTTGATTGGAATTGGCGTGAATATCGCGGAAAAATCGTGACAGTTGTGGCTTACTTCGTTCAAGATTTTACCACTCCACTCTATGAAGCACGAACACCTTCTCCAGTGATAGCCAAAGTTTTGAACACCTCGAGTGCCTTCAACTTAAGGGACAAAGGACGCTTCAACATAACAATTTTAAATCACGTGTCATCCATTGAGGCTGTCAACATTACCAAAATTGTTGTGAAGAAGACTAATGATACTTTGTCTGTTGCTGATGGATTAATAAATCCGGGTAATAATAAGACGTTTACCTGCAACTTTAATTGGGCAAAGTTTCTTGTTGATTATGGCAGAAACTTGACATTAACTGTTTACGCCATAGGCAACGAGACAATGAAAGAGTATACTTTTGATTTTTGCTTTATTCTTCCGGTGGCTGAGTTAGACATTACGGCTATTTCGAGCTCTTCCGTAGGTGGCGTAGGCTACTTGAATTTAACTGTTAGGAACATGGACTATTCCGTTTGGAATCTTACATTATCGAAAATTGTCATAACAATTCAAGACTCGGCAGAATCATTGGAATATTTGTTCCCGAAAAATCATATAGTTTTGATTGTTGGCAGTGAAATCATTTTGCTCTGTCCATTTAACTGGCAAAATTATGTAGGTGAAAACATAACAGTGACCGTGGTTACTGAGGAACATGTAGAGACTTCAGTGCAATATACGGTTGTTTAGAAGATTTCCATAAGCCTTTTATTCTTTCTACAAAAGCCTTGTCTTGGATAAATAAGAGTGTGTTATCTTTGGCTAACGTTAGGATTGCTGAAAGAGTGCGCACCATTGAATATGCTATTCGCGACGTTATTGTTTATGCACGGGCTTTGGCAAAGGCTGGTAGGAAAGTTTATTATTTGAATATTGGTGACCCTGTGGCTTTCGATTTTGACACTCCTGAGCATATTAAGCGGGCTTTGTTTGAGGCTGTTAGAAGCGGGGCTAATGCTTATTCGGCTTCTGAGGGTTTGCTTGAGCTTAGGGAAGCTATAAGTGAGAAAGAAAAACGTGTAAACGGGGTTGATGTTTCTGCTGAGGATGTTATTGTGACTTCTGGGATTTCTGAGGGGATTCAGATGGTTATGGCGGCTATTGTGGAGGCTGGAGACGAGATTCTTTTGCCGGGGCCGACTTATCCGCCTTACATTTCTTATGCACGGTTTTTTGGTGGTAAGCCTGTGACGTATAGGACTGTTGAGGAGGATGGTTGGCAGCCGGACATTGATGATTTGAGGAGGAAGGTTTCGGATAAAACTCGGGCTATTGTTGTTATCAATCCAAACAATCCTTGTGGCGCTCTTTACGGGGAGAAGGTGCTTAGACAGATTTTGGATGTTGCCGCGGAGTATGAAATCCCGGTGATTTCTGACGAGATTTATGATCAGCTTGTTTTTGAGAAACGTTTTGTGAGCACTGCAAGCCTTGCTAAAGACGTGCCGGTAATTGGGCTTAACGGTTTTTCCAAGGCTTATTTGATGACTGGTTGGAGGCTTGGCTACATATACTTCCACAGCCCCAAAGGCGAGCTTAAAGAGTTGAAGGAGTGCGTTGAAAAGGAGGCGAGGATAAGGCTTTGCGCTAACACTCCTGTCCAGAAGGCTGGTGTGGCCGCCTTAAGGGGGCCTCAGGATCATATTCGTGAGATGGTTTTGAAGCTGAAGGCTAGAAGAGATTACGCTTGGAAGAGGCTTAACGAGATTGAGGGGATAAGCTGCACAAAACCAGAAGGTGCCTTTTACGTTTTCCCCAAAATACACTATGTAGGGTCAAAATGGAAGACAGACCTTGACTTCGTGTTGGAGCTTTTGAAGGAAACTGGCGTGCTGTTTGTGCATGGCTCAGGTTTTTGCCCAGTTTATGGCGCAGGTCACGTGAGAGGTGTTTTTCTGCCACCCATTGAAATTCTCGAAGAGGCTCTGAATCTGCTTGAAAGGTTCATGGAAAAGAATAGGTGAACCGGATGGCTTACGGTTCAGAGCTTGTGAACGTTTAAGCGTTACTGGTAGATGGGCACTCCATGTTTGGGGTCTTGAACAAGCTTTGAGAACTCTTCCATAAGCCTCCTTGTTATTGGGCCTGGTTTTCCGTCGCCTATCTGCCTTTTGTTGATTTCTCTTACGGGAACTATTTCGGCGGCTGTTCCCGTGAAGAAGACTTCATCCGCCGTGAAAAGCTCGTAAGGTGTAATGTTTTTCTCTATTACCTCGTAGCCTAGGCTTCTGGCTAATTCCTTAACTGCTTCAGCGGTTATTCCGGGAAGTGCTCCTGTAGAGCTTGGCGGCGTGTAAATTCGTCCGTTTTTAACTATGAATATGTTTTCTGCTGCTCCTTCGCATACGTAGCCGTTTTTGTCTAGGCATATGGCTTCGTCTACGCCGTAAATGTTTGCTTCTATTTTGGCGAGGATGCTGTTCAAGTAGTTTAGCGATTTTATCTCGTGGGTTGTTGCATCCACGGGGTCGCGTTTGACCCATGTAAGCATTGCTGTTATGCCCTTTTCTTTTGCCTCACTTTTATGTAGCGCTATGGTGTCAGCTATCACAATAATGGTGGGTTTTTGGCATTTTCGTGGATCTAAACCTAGGTCGCCGACGCCTCGTGTTACCACTAGGCGTATGTAAGCGTCTTTCAGCTGGTTTTTGCGCAGCGTTTCCAAAACGATTTTTATCATTTCCTCTTTTGAAACTGGGATTTGAAGCATTATGGCGTGGGCTGAACGGTAAAGCCTGTCAATGTGTTCTTTAAGTTTGAAGACTACGCCGTTGTAGGCGCGGATTCCCTCGAAGACCCCGTCACCGTATAGAAGCCCATGGTCGTAAACTGAGATTTTCGCTTGCGACTTTGGATAGTATTCACCATCAATATAGATAAGCAGCTCCTTATCCAAGGGGGACTTCTCCTTTCCGGAGAACAGAAATTTTCCCTTAGGGTTGATATGTGTTTTGGCAATCCCAGTCAAATTTTAGCCATAGAACTGCGGTCTTTTCGAAAGGTGTTTTGGCAGCGGCAAAGGCCTAAAGGGCTTGTCTTGCACTTGGCTTTTGATTTCATCCATAAGTTCTTTTAGTGTCATTTTGCGGATTTTTCTGGCTTTCCTATCTCTAACGGGAAGCGCCTCTGATTCCAGTTCTTTTTCTCCGACAACTATTATGTAGGGGATCCACTCCATTTCTGCTTCTCTTATGCGCTTTTGGATTGTTAGTGGTCTTTCGTCTATGTCGACGCGAATTTGGTTTGCTTCGAGGGTTTCCGCCATTTTTTCGCAGTGTTCGAGGAATTTTTCTGACATGGGGATTAGACGCACTTGGGTTGGCGAAAGCCAGAGGGGTAGCGTTGGCGGCTCGCCTTTTTGTTGTTGTTTGTAGGCTTTTTCCAAAAGCGCGTATATGCAGCGTTCCACGGCACCGCTTGGTGAGCAGTGTAGTATAAGCGGGTAGCGTCTTTCACCTTTCTCGTCTATGTAGGTTATTTCGTATCTTTTTGCGTTTTCCACGTCTATCTGGTCTGTGGATAGGGCTGCAGCCTTGTCTTGGTTGTCGACAAAGTTGAAGTCCCATTTAAGCCTAAAATAGAAGAAGGGTTCGCTCCACATTTCTACGAGGACTGGTTTGCCGAAGATTTCAGCCAAGCTTTTGATGAAGTCTTTGTTTTCTTCGTAGAAGTCTTTTGTGAAGCGGAAAGCTGCTTCATAGTCGTCTTTTGTTAAGCCTATGCCCTCCAAAACTTGGATGCAAAGCTTAAACCTCGTTATAAACTCTTTTTTGGCCTGTTCTAGGTCTGTGCAGAAGGCGTGGCAGTCTGGCATGGTGAAAGCCCTAAGCCTTCTCAGGCCCACTACTTCGCCGCTTTTCTCTCGCCTAAAACTGTATCGGGTTAGCTCGTAAACCCTTAAGGGCATGTGCCTATACGAGAATTGCGTGTCATGGACCATTAAAAACTGTCCGAAACAGGCAGCGAAGCGCAGGAAAAGTTCTCTGTCTTCAGATTTTAAAACATATTGCCGTGCTGGAAAACGATTTATGTAATCGGCTAGACTTGGGTGGTTGAAATCGTACATGACTGGAGTTTCCACTTCCATGGCGCCGTATTCAACTACTTTGGCGGTTACATACTGTTCTATGAGCGATTTTATGAGTCTGCCCTTCGGATACCAGCGAATATTTCCCGGGTCGCTTCCCGCTTCATAGTCAGCTATTTCAAGACGTTTCATTAGCGGCACATGGGGTGGCATTTGCTGGCTTGCCCTAACTTTGGATATTTCATACTTTGCAAATTTTTCCAAGTTCTCGTGGCCTTTGAAATTAAATTCTTCCACTGGGACCATTTTGCCGTCTGGTTGCAGAATGTACCAGTAGGAGACGAGCTTTTCTTCAGCCTTTAAGGCTTCTGAAACTTTTTCAGCTTCTTTTTTGGCTTTTGTTGGCAGTATTATGCGGGATTGCTCTGCCAATGGGTGTCCTTTTATGGATATGGTGAACTGTTTGTTCCAACCGAAAGGTGCGCGGTGCGTCTCTATGCCTTGAGCTTTTGCATGTGCCTCCATGGCTTTTACGACTTTCAATGCTTCGGAAGGTTTTGCAAGATTGCTGCTCAAGTGGGCGTATGGGTATATGAGGATGCGGTTCACCTTCAATTTTTCAAGAAAGGCTTTAACCTCATCTACGGCTTTGTGAGCTACGGTTTCGTCGTCTCCTTCCTCTACAGCTGTGAAGAGAACAACAACCTCTTCCAGACGTTTTGTCTCCTTATCTGTTTCTTCGGCTATGGCTATCTCTTTTTGAATGGGCTTGTACTCAATGTAGTTTGAGTGAAGTTGCAGTATCCGCACTCTAACCCCTCCGCTTTACACTCCTTTAAATCGCCACTGCTCGATTTTTCTGTCCTTCTTCGTCCGCTTCTTAAATTCCTTGTAGTGGCTTTCACACAAGTAAGCACGTCTTTCGCCGCTAGCTATGCTTAATCCAGCCATCCTAACTTTTTCCGCCGAAAGCGAGCGGGCAGCGTCGTTGCTGCATCCTGAAACACTGCATTTAACGCCTTTCCCAATTTTTCCCAAAGCTAAACCCTTCTGCATTCCGAAGTGTTTAAGGGGCTTAACTGGAATAAAATGCATTTAGTGCTTAATTCCTTTTTCGTAAAGCAACTCGGCCCTACGGAGAATCTCACTCCCACAGCCCACAAGAGTTGGTCCAACGCCTTCAATAACGGTTGATGCTGCCGCTGAACCCACACATGCACACCATAAGGCTTCTTTGCCACGAACATATTCAGCCAAAAAGCCTCCCATAAAAGCGTCTCCTGCCCCTGTTGGGTCCGTAAGCCTATTGGGCGGGTAGGCGGGGATTTCATAAACAGTCCCGTCGATGGATAAGATGACGCCTTTCGCTCCCATGGTCATTATAACTGTTTCAACGCCGAAGTCGTGAACGGTTTTAATGGCTGCCTTCAAGTCTGATGTGCCGGCGACAGCCTCCGCCTCTTCGCTGGAACATTTGCAAACTTTAACGAGCTCTAGCATGCGCTTATCCTCTAATGGCTTGTTTGCCACCAGCCCGTTCGCATCAAAACTGCGGACCAAGCCTTGAACATCCAACGATAAAAATTCGACTCGTTCTTTCAGTCTTTCAGCCACGTCGTGTTGGATTTCGCCAGCTACCGGTGCCAGATGGACCATTTTTGTCTCTAAATGGTTTGGGATGTCTTCAACTGTGATGGGTGGTGCTTTGCTTGCTAACCGTAGGATGCGACTGGATAAATCATCGTTGTATTGCAGTTCAAACCTTGTTGTTTTTTCGTACTCAATTTTTTGGACGCTTGTGAGGTTTATGCCTTCCTGTTGCAGCCACCATAGGTAAGCCTTCGGGAAGTCACCTCCGACCTTGGAGATTACGGAAACCTCGACTCCTAAACGTTTAGCGGAAAGAGAAACGTAAGCCACGGAGCCTCCTAAAATTGTGTGGGGTTTTTGTTTACTTGGTAAACGTATGGTGTCTATGCAGAAATGCCCAACGACGGTTACATCGAAAACCATCGGGCTTCGCCAAATCAAATTTTGGATTGAAGTAGAAGAATGGCTTTAGCCAAGTCTCCTTCACATTCTTCTAAGGCTTTTCTGGCTTCCTCTAGGCTTTTTCCAGTCTGGTCAGCCACAAGCCTAACGTCTTCTTCAGGTATAACCAGTTTCCGTTCAATAGCCTTTTCCGTTACTTTTCCCCCAGCCACTTGAAACATTTTCTGTCCTTGAACGTCTACAACGGCGACCTCTGGGTTTTCGATGATTATTTCTTTGCTGGCAGTTTTTATGACGACCTGTTCTACGTCTGGAACAGCGTCCATGCTTAAGCCCATGCGCTGCATCATGCGTCTAGCTTCACGGGGGCTTATCCGCCTACGCATCAACGGCTTTCATCTCCGCACACTAAACCATTTTAGAGCCTCTTATACTTAACTTTCCTCTAAAACACCCCGCCTAACCTTAACAGCCACGCCAGCCTTGAAAGCTGTCATCTCCTCACCGGATAAAATGGCTCTTCCAACGGCTAGGACTTCGCCTTTCTCGTCGACAACTATAACTTCATCTTTTGGACGGATTTCACTGTCAGCCTTCACAACATGCACGGCAAAAACGTCTCCGCCTTCAGCAACAAACTTTGAGGCACTATTTTTGATGGTGACTATGTACTTTGTTGGAATTCGACCTTCCACTATTCTTTTTGCACCTTCAATGCTTAGAGAGAAAAGCCCATCCATGGGGCGGAGGGTGGCAAGCCTCTTGCCGTCCAAATAAACGTAGCGTATTCTGCCAGTGCGTTTAGAGTAGACGATTTCTACGTTTTCCGGAAACAGTTTTTCGCCTACGCCCCTCCCAAACTGGTAGTCTGCCACGCTTCTGATACGCCTAAGAGGATTCTCCAATTTTAGCACCGTTCATGTTTGAGGCTTAATTCGACAACTATAAACATAACCAAGAGTCAAATATTAAAAGAGTTCACAAAGGAGCGCCAAACACTTTGCGTTGCGAGGTCTGTGGAAGAAAAATTCACGGAAAACCAGTTAAAGCCATCATTGAAGGGGCAAAACTGACCGTATGCAGTGAATGTGCAAAACATGGCACAATAATACGGGAAGAACCAAAAACACCTCTGTCACCTCAACCTAAGCAGAAAGCGAGACCGGCGATGCCCCCAAAACCAGCGCCCCGAGTCCCAGCTAAACAAAGGATTGGTGAGGTCTCCCTTGAGCTTGTGGAAGACTATGATGTAAGAGTGAGACAAGCAAGAGAGAAGCTGGGCCTAACCCACGAGGAGCTTGGCAAAAAGATAAACGAGAAAGTGTCCGTTCTCAAAAAAATTGAAACGAGAAAGATTAAGCCAGACGACAAGTTGGCAGCTAAACTTGAACACGCTTTAAGGATAAAACTTCTTGTACCCGCGTCTGAAGACAAGGTTCCAGCGGTAACAGTCTCCAAACAATCAAATCGTCCCCTAACTCTTGGAGATATTATTCGCCTCGAAAAGGAAGGGACGGAGGAGAAAGCCTAACGAAAGCCATCATAGTGCAACGCCGCAAACCCGGAGAACCCTCAACCCTAGACGAGCTCAAAAGCCTAGCAGAGTCCGCTGGCTACACAGTCGTGGGCAAAGTTGAACAAGTACGGTCTCCAGACCCCCGCTATCAACTAGGCTATGGAAAAATTAAGGAAATAGCCGAACTTGTGAAGGCAACGGGTGCCCAAAAAATAATCTTCGACAACCTTTTGAGGCCCGTCCAAGCCTACAACATCGCCAAGGAAACCGGCGTGGAGGCAATAGACCGTTTCCAGTTAATCCTCGAAATATTTGCGAGAAGAGCCTCGACAACGGAGGCGAAACTGCAGATTCAGTTGGCTAGGCTGAAGTACGAGTTAACCCGAGCCAAAGAAAAAGTTCGGCTGGCAAAAATGGGTGAACAGCCCGGCTTCATGGGGCTCGGCGCCTATGAGGTGGACGTTTACTATGAGACTGTTAAGAGGCAGATTCAAACCATAACTGAGAAACTTCGGAAAATACGAAGAAAACGCCTACTACACCGTGAAAGAAGAGCGGAACTTGGTTTCCCATCCATCTCTTTGGCTGGGTACACAAACGCTGGCAAAAGCTCACTGTTCACAGCGTTAACCGAAGAGGAAGTGCCTGTTGATAATGCGCTTTTCACGACGCTTTCCACAACCACAAGGCTTGTAAAGTTTTCACGGAAAAAGTTTCTCTTAACAGACACCGTCGGCTTTATAGATCGTTTGCCCATAACCCTAATAGAGGCTTTCCGTTCAACCCTAGAAGAAACCATATACTCAGACCTAATACTGCTGGTTGTGGATGTCAGTGAACCACCAGCCACCATCGAGAAAAAATTAAGGGTGTGCCTTGAAACAATAGACCGCATAGGTGCGTCCGGCGTCCCAATAATAACAGCTCTAAACAAGATTGACTTAATATCCCAAGAAGAGCTTCAACGGAAAATGGAAATGTTTAAGGACAGAGCGCCGAGACCAGTGCCAGTTTCAGCCCTCTACGGGTTTAATCTAGATTGGTTGAAAGAGGAAATAACCAAAACCTTGCCAAGCTTTGCAAAAGCGTCGTTTCGTCTCCCAGTAAGGGATGAGACCATGTCGTTTATCTCATGGCTTTTCAATCGTGCAGACATCCAAAAACTAGAGTATATGGGCAACGAAGCTTATGTCGTTTTTGAAGCTGTTCCATGGTTTGCTGAAAAGGTGATAAGCCATGTCAAAGAGCTCGGAGGAACAATCGAAAGCTTCCAGCACTAAAAACCAGCCGAAAGTCTACGTCTTAAGGTGGGGACACCGCCCAAAACGGGACATACGCCTAACAACCCACGTAGCCCTAACAGCCAGAGCACTGGGCGCTTCAGGCTTCATACTCTCCGACATAGAAGACGAAAGGATAAAGGCAACCGTAGAGAAAGTTGTGAAAAACTGGGGCGGCCCCTTCCACTTTGAAATGGGCACTCCTTGGAAAAAGGTTGTCAATGAATGGAGAGCCAAAGGCGGAATAGTTGTTCATCTTACGGCTTATGGGGAAAACATTGAAACAAGCGATGTAATGCAGCGAATCAAAGCGCAAGGAAAAGATGTGCTTGTCATTGTTGGAAGCCAGAAAGTTCCAAGCGAATTTTTCTCGTCGGAAGTTTCCGACTTTAACGTGGCAATAGGCAACCAGCCCCACTCGGAATGCGCCAGCCTAGCTGTTTTCTTAGACCGTTTTTTCGAGGGAAAGGAGCTTACCAAGACTTTTGAAAATGCTAGGCTTGTGATAATCCCCCAACAGAGAAGCAAAAAGGTGGTTAGGAAAGTTAATTCCGAACCTGGAGTCGGAAAAGAGATTTAAATTAAGATTTACAAATAATATGGTGTTAGAAGCTATCGGGTTTAATGCTTGGATGGAAAAAGGGTCATTATGTTGTCAGCGATCGACGATGCCACACTGATGAAAGTTGCAGAAGCTTTAGGTGAAGAGGAAGCCGTGAAAGTAATTGAGATACTCAAAAACTCGGATGAGATTACAGACGATGAGATAGCCAACAAAACCGGAATAAGGCTTAACAACGTGCGCAAAATCCTCTACAAGCTTTACGACCACTCGCTGGTAAGCCTGAGACGAACAAGGGACCCAAAAACCGGATGGTTCATTTTTCACTGGAAGCTCCAGCCAGACCAGCTTGAAGGCTTCATATTAAGCCAAAAACGAAGGGTCTTAGAGAAACTTAACATTCGCCTAGAATACGAGAAAAACCACGAGTTCTATTATTGTTATACGCCTGGATGCAAACGGGTGCCATTCGAGGAGGCTGTCGAGCTTGTTTTTAAGTGCCCAACCTGTGGAAAGCCTTTGATGCATTATGACAACGAGAAAATAGTCAAAGTTTTAACTCAGAAGGTTGAGCAATTGAGGAAGGAGCTGGGTGAGTGAAAAGCTTCCAACAAGAGAGCAAGCCCTAAATTTTCTGCGTGAAAGCGGTTGTTCACAGAACGTTATTAGGCATTGTGAGGCAGTTGCCGAGTTAGCAGTTGAAATCGCCAAAAAATGCGTAGAAAAAGGGTTAAACGTAAACCTTGAACTTGTAGAAATCGGCGCCCTCCTCCACGACATTGGAAGAGCCAAAACTCACAGCGTTCACCACGCCGTGACTGGAGCACAAATCGCTAAGGCCTTAGGTTTACCTGAACCAATAATCTCAATAATAAAAAGGCATGTGGGTGGCGGAATAACAGCCCAAGAAGCCAAAAAACTTGGATGGCCAAAAGACGTTTACACGCCGCAGACGCTGGAAGAGAAAATTGTTGCTTACGCAGATAAACTCATAGAAGGCTCAAAAAGGGTTCCTATAGAAGAGACCATTGAAAAGTTTTCAAGGGAGCTGCCGCCACATGCGGTGGCACGCGTCAAAAGGCTTCATAGAGAAATGCAAGCCTTAATTGGAGACCGCAAATGATTACGGTCGTTCTCTCAACAAAAATCTACAGTGAAGACCAGCTGACCTATGTTGAGGACTACCTAAAAATGCTGTTTAAAGGTTTAGTGGTTCGGGTGGAGAACCTTGAAATCACCGTGGACAATAGAATTCAGGTGGTTTTTCAAGGCGAAGATGAAAAAGCCGCCCTAAGCCTACTAGAAAAAGAGGTTGGACTGAGCCCCACAAGTCTTGAAGTGTTGAAAAAGTTTTCAACAGTAAAAGGGTACATAGCCAAACTTGGTGAAGACGATATCACCGTAGATGTTGGCGTGGTTTTTCCCAAAACATTGGAGGCAACTGTTCCACTGCAACGTTTACAAGCTCAACTTGCAGATGGAAGAAAAATCGCTATGAAAAAGATTGCCGAACTTTACGGATTGGCAGAAAACATGCCGGTCACAGTTAAAATAACAAGTCTATGCGAAAACA
>Ga0209080_1001475_pt1 | contig 11810 bp, 9 predicted proteins | sample JNZ110809AmetaG_FD_184123 | JGI IMG/M metagenome (GOLD analysis project Ga0209080, IMG submission 184123) | Hot spring microbial communities from Jinze hot spring, China to study Microbial Dark Matter (Phase II) - JNZ 110809A (SPAdes) (version 3) ...
AAGACAACATCCCTGTTGTTCAGGGATCCTTTCTGAACTTCCACTCCCTTGTCCATAGGGTGCACCTGCCTTACCACTTCTTCTTTAACCCTCTGGAACAGATCCTCTGGAAGGAACACACCTTCTCCCCCAACGATGACGATTCCCGGACTCAGTATGTTCACAAGGTTCACTATGCCATCTATCAAGATGTTCGAGAACTTGTCGAGAACTGCCTTGGCGGTCTCGTCTTTTTCGTAAAGCTTGCACAAATTTTCGAACTTCTGATATACGGTCTCTCCAGGCAATTTTTTCTTGCTCTCGTACTCTCTGACACAATGGAGGATCGACGTGTTGGCCTCCCAGCAACCAACCCTTCCACAGAAACAGGAACCCGTGTCGTACATCTTCATGTGTCCTATCTCCCCCGCCGCGTTGAAGCTTCCCGTGTAGAGGTTCCCGTTGATGACGATTCCACCTCCTATACCCTCTCTGACCAGTATGTAAACGACGTTCTTGGACTCGAAATGATGTTTGTTCAGCATGGTCTCGGCTAAAACTCCGAGGTTTGCATCGTTTTCTATGTAAACTTCGTGCAGTTTGAAATAACTGCTCACGTCCACGTCACGCCATCTACCCAAGTTCGGCGCGAAGGCAATTTTCTTGTGAGTCTTGTCCACTGAACCAGGAACGCCCATAACTATGAGAGGAAAAACGCCAGGGAATTTTGAAATGATCTCGTTCAACGTCTTAAAGCAAACATCCGAATTCTCAGGCGTTTCGAATTCTTCGAGAATTTCCACGGTACCATCGAAGTAAGAGAGACCGACTAGAGAATGAGTCACGCCAAGGTCTACCACGAAGGACTTGGAAAAATCCTTGTTCACAAAGAGCTTTTTTGAATGCCTCCCGAGTTTCGATAAAACCACACCTTTTTCGTAAATCATCCTCTTTTTCTTCATCTCGTTGACCAGTTTTGTGACGGTGCTGCTGTCAAGCCCTGTTTTCTCTGAAATGACATTTCTGGTGATACCAGGTTCAAAGCGTATTGTGTTCAGGATACGAAGTTTATTTGAGATTTTTAATTTCTTTATCGTTGACATTCCCTCGAAGTTCGACATTCTGAAATCCTCCTTTGTATGGAAATCATCACTATCCCTATCCTTTCACTGCTCCAGCGCTTAGGCCCGCTATTATCCTATTTTGAAAGATAAGAACCAGTATGACTAAAGGCATTGTAACTATCACGGCAGCCGCCATAAGTTGACCCCATGGAATTTCGTACTGCGAAGCTCCCTTGAATAAGGCTATTGCAACAGGTACCGTGTAAAGGTTAGGCCGCTGCATGAAAGTGAGCGCAAACAAGAACTCATTCCAGGAAGCTATGAAGGTCAACAATCCCGTTGCCACCAAACCTGGAGCGGACATCGGAAGAACGATAGACCATAACGTCCTAAACTTCGAGGCACCATCTATAAAAGCTGCCTCTTCTATCTCTTTGGGTAATTCTCTGAAAAAGTTCTGAAGTACCCAAACTGTCAAAGGGATGTTCATAGCTGTGTACGGTAAGATCAACCCTGTGTACGTGTTGATCAGTTTCAACGCTCTTAAAATCAAGAAAATGGATCCCAGTATCGAGATCTGCGGGAACATGCTAACAGAAAGTATTAAAGACATCACGATTTTCTTCCCTCTGAACTTTATTCTAGCAATAGAGTAAGCCGATAGCGAACCCACAGCTAGTGACAAAATTGTGGTGACACCGGCCACTATAATACTGTTCTTTATGTTCACATGGAATGGACGTTCCTTGAAAACCTTGACATAGTTTTCAAATGTGATCCTTCTAGGTATGAAAGTGGGATTCTTTTCGAAGAGATCTCTGTCGGGTTTTATAGAAGATACAAAAGCCCAATAGAGTGGAAAAACACACCAAACAAATATCAAAATTACTAATCCATAAAACAAAGTTTTTCTTACCACGTTCATGATTTCAGCTCCTCAATCTAATCTTAATTTTAGTGATCTTATATAGATGATCGCAAATATCATTATCAGCATGAATATAAAGACCGATATAGCAGAGCCATACCCGAACCAGGCTCCTGTGAAAGCCCTATCCATCAACACATGTCTGTTGTACACAGCAAGAGTTTCGGTGTTCACAGCACCTCGCGTCATTATGTAGACGACATCAAAAACTCTCAGTGCATCCAAAGTTCTGAATATGAGAGCCACAGCTATTGTTGGTGTTACAAGAGGAAGGGTTATTTTAAAAAACCTCTGGATAGAATTTGCACCGTCTATTTTGGCTGCTTCATAGATGTCTTCTGGTATGACTTGAAGTCCCGCAAGAATCAACAAAGCCATGAATGGAGTAGTTTTCCACACATCAACGAAGATAATCGCCCACATCGCTAAACCTGGTCTACCAAGTATGGGAGTACCAGGAGTAATGATGCCTATTCTTTCCCATAACCTAGTCATGATTCCAAACTGATCGTGAAACATCCATCTCCACATCTGGGAAGATATAGCGGTTGGTATGGCCCATGGAACCAACATGGCCGCTCTCACAATTCCCCTCAGGGTGAACTTCTGATGAACGATCAAGGCAACGATCAGACCAAGTACTGTTTCTATTGACACAGAGACAACTGTGAAAAAGATGGTATTTTTCAAAGCGTTAACAAATCGAACATCACGAAGAAGGTTTTTGTAATTTTCTAACCCAACGAATTTTCTCTCTATTCCTGGTCTCAAACCAAAAGAAAAGAAACTGTCATAGAAAGTTTTGAATAGAGGGAAAAAAGCGACAATTGAAATGATGAGTAATGTAGGGAAAATCATCCAATAAGCTGCGGATCCCTTTATCTTCATGGTAGACCTCCTTAAATCAAGTTTCAAAGTTTCAACTGAAGTGAAAAGTTGAGGTGAAGAAGGGGGAGCAAGCCCCCCTCATTTGAGTAGGAAATTGAGTTCGCGAGCGATGTTCTTAATAGCTTGTTCGGCAGTCATCTGCCTCGTCAAAGCGGCGTGTACGTATTTTTGAATTACATCTGAAAGCTCACTGTAATTAGCTGTTCTCGGTCTTGGGAGAGCGTTTACAAACACGCTCAGAAGCTCCACCATAAAGGGTGCTGCCTCTTTCAATTTTGGATCGTTGTAAACTGCTTTCCGTGTCGGGTTCTGGCCTGAATGTATCGCTTTATAGAGCTGTTGCTCGTAGCTCGTTAGGAACTTTATCAATTTCTTTGCAGCTTCTTTCTCTTCCTTCGAAGAGAATTTGTTTATACCTAGGTTCCATCCGCCCAATGTTGCTGCTCTTCTCCCACCAGGTCCCAACGGAAGAGGCGCAACCCCTACCTTTCCCTTTACAGGAGAGTCATCGCTGTTTAGAAGAGCCCAAGCGTATGGCCAGTTCCTCATGAATACAGCCTCACCCTTTTGAAAGACTCTTCTTGCGTCTTCTTCCATATAAGTAACAACACCTTCAGGGGTGATCTTATGTTTATAAATGAGATCCACCATGAACTGCAAAGCCTGAACTGCTTGTGAGCTGTCTATGACGACTTTGCCTTTTTCATCGATAACTTCGCCACCGAACGACCACAAATATTCGAGGAAATCGCACACGAGACCTTCATACCTCGCACCTTGCCAAACGAAACCAATGATACCTTCTGCTTGAGAGATTTTCTTCGCCATCTCCACCAGTTCATCCCAAGTTCTTGGAGGATTCTTGTAACCGTACTTTTCAAGCAAATCCTTTCGGTAGTACAGAAGTCCCGCATCTGTAAACCATGGAATGGCAACTATTCTGCCGTTCACAGTTACCGACATAATTGTTCCTGGTAAGAACTCCTTCAATTCAAAATAATCGTAATCGTCTGTCAAATCTTCGAGGAAAGGTGCGAACTCGGCTGACCAAATTACATCGAGCATTAGTACATCTGGATCTTTTTCACCTGCAGCGAAATATGTCACATACAGATCGTGCCTTTCTGTTGCGCTGTCGGGCATTGGTATAACCTCCACTTCGATGTCTGGGTACAATTGTTTAAACATCTTCAGCTGTTCTCTGAGAACTTCCAGCTCTTTACCTACCCCACCAGATGTCATGGTTATCTTGACCGAGAAACCTACCGCGATGGCAGTCAACACTAACAATAAGGTCGCCAATTTTTTCATACACACCCCTCCTTTAATTAAATGACAATGTCCGGAATTTAACCACAAGATATTTTATCGTGCTATACCGGCACCTTCCAACAATTATTTTGGGAGAAAAAGCGAAAAAATTGAAGAAAAATGGAAGTAAATTTCGATAAAATTGAATAGATCGTCTTTTTTGCTAAAAAAAGGTTGAAAAACGTGAATCATATAGGTTGGTTATATTAAGAAGTGATTGTATAACCAAGTTCTTAATCTCATCATGGTTAAGGATAATTTCGAAGACGCCGTACCTAATTCTCTATCTGTTGTCTCACAAATCTTTCCACCTCAGCACGTTTTACATTTTGTGATATACTTCATAAAAAGTAGTATAAAAATTTTCAAGACTTTAAGGAGGGGTGAAAAGCGATGGGTATGAAGGTATTGTTGGTGATTTTCTCAGTATTTTTGGCGTTAACAGCCTTTTCACAAGCCAGGATGGGTGCTTTTGTGGATGAAGTAATAGTCATGATGGAGCCGACTCCGGAGGCTGCCATTCGGAGAATGGAAGCAGGTGACTTCGACATTTACGCCATGACGTTGACTTCTCCGGATTTGTTCAAAAGGGTTAAGGAAAGACAAGATCTTGGTTACGAAGTTTCTTATGGCTCTTACAACGAACTCACCTTCAACCCAGTTGGTCCAGTATTCCCGGATGGAAGGTTGAACCCATTTGCCGTTCCGGAGATCCGTGAAGCGATGAACTGGCTTATCGACAGAAACTACATCGTCAAGGAGATCTTAGGTGGCTTGGGGGTTCCTAGGTTTCTTCCGATCAACACCGCGTCTGCGGATTACGTCGAATTAATAGACTTAGTCAGAGCTCTTGAAAATAAGTATCAGTACAACTTTGAAAAGGCCGAAAAGATCATCACAGAGCAGATGCAGAAGCTGGGAGCTAGAAAGGTTGGAGGAGTGTGGACTTACAATGGCCAACCCGTTGAAATAATCCTTTTAATAAGGATTGAAGATCAAAGAAGACAGATAGGAGATTACGTAGCAGATCAGCTCGAAAAACTCGGGTTTAAGACGGTACGGGACTACAAGCGCGCCGCTGAAGCCTCCCCCATTTGGTACGCAGGCAATCCTGCGGATGGCAAGTTCCACATCTACACCGGTGGTTGGGTCACAACGGTCGTACCGAGAGATTTAACGGCAAATTTAGATTTCTTCTACACTCCGAGAGGTCTTCCAAGCCCCCTGTGGCAGGCGTACAAACCTTCCCCAGAATTCGACAGAATATGCGAGATGCTGGCAAACAAAGAGTTCACAACAATGGAAGAAAGAAGAGAGCTCTTCGCTAAGGGTCTCGAGCTGGCTATGAAGGATTCGGTGAGGGTTTGGACCAACGACAATATGGCCTTCACACCGAAACGGAAAAATGTCCTTGTTACGGCGGACTTGTACGGTGGTGTATCCGGTTCTTGGCTTTGGCCGTACACGATCAGGTTTGAGAACAAGATTGGTGGGACGGTGAAGATAGGGTTACCTTCAGGTTTGACGGAACCGTGGAACGCGATAGCCGGATCCAACTGGATTTTCGACATGATGTTGATACGTGCTACCGGTGCCGCAGCTTACATACCAGATCCTTACACAGGTTTGTACTACCCGTATTCGTTTGAGAAAGCAGAGGTTGTTGTGCAAAAAGGATTACCTGTCAAGAAGACCTTGGACTGGGTTGAACTGAAGTTCGAACCCGAAATAGTGGTCCCGTCTGATGCTTTCATAGATTGGAATGCGAAAGAGCAGAGGTTCATAACCATCGCGGAAAAATACGGCAACCAGAAAGTCACCGCTTTGAGGAAGGTTACCGTTCGGTTCCCGAAAAACTTGTACAACTGGAAACACCATGATGGAAGTACCTTTGATCCCGCAGATCTTCTCATGAAAGTAATACTCACTTTCGACAGAGCAAAGCCAGAAAGTCCGTTCTACGATGAATCGACGGTTCCCGCGTTTGCCAGTTTCCAAAAGACCTTCAAAGGTTTCAGGATCCTCAGCGTTGATCCGTTCGTTGCGGAGTACTACTCCGACATCTGGTATCAAGATGCTGAGGTGAACGCAGGAACAGCCGCGAACTTCTTCTGGCCATATTATGATCAGGGGCCTGCGCCGTGGCATGTACTCGCCATCGGGCTTTACGCTGAGATGCAGGGTAAGGCGGCCTTCTCAAGTGTGAAAGCAAAAGAAAAGAATGTTGAATGGTTGAATTATGTCGCTGGACCGACGGTACCGATTCTTAAGGCTGCTCTCGATGAAGTGATCGCAAAGAGGTGGATACCTTACGAAAAAGTTTTCACGGGTTATGTCTCGAAGGAGAAGTTGATAACGAGGTATCAAAATCTGTTGAACTGGTACAACCAGAAAGGACACTTCTGGACAGCTTGGGGGCCGTTCTATCTGGAGAAGGCTTATCCAATCGAAAAAGTCGTTCATTTAAAGAGATTCGACCAATACCCGTTCCCAGCTGATAGGTGGATGAGATTTCAGAAAGCTGCCGTTCCAGAAGTCATCATTGAAGGGTCAACGACCATCAGGATAGGCGAATCCGCTATTTTCGAACTGTTCATCGATTTCGAGGGTAAACCGTACCCATTGAAGGACATCAGCAGTGTTGTCTGTCTCCTCTTTGCTCCAGACGGAACATTGGTTCTGAAGGGCAACGCTAAGGCTGTCAAAGATGGTTTGTTCACCTTCGAAATACCCGCTGCAACGACGAGAAATCTTACTGCGGGTGTTTACAAGCTTGAGGTCGCTGTGACATCCATCAGAACCGCTCTCCCTGGCATGAAAGCGACTGACGTGGTGGTGAGGGGAAGGTGAACGCTAGAGGAATGCCGAGATAAAAACTCCGAATGGGGGGTCTTACCCCCCATTCGTTAAATCCAACGAAAGGAGGATACCGCCAAGTTATGGAAGAGATGGGAATGACTTTGGCTTCAAACCTTAAGAGGATACTCAAGTATTTCCTTGTCAGGATCATCATCATGGCTATAACGCTGTTGATAGGTGTGTACGTGGTGATTCTTGTTGCGAACATGGGTGGTGCCGTCGATGAAATAAGGAAATCAGAGATTAGGGAAGCGGTGGGCAGGAGACTTCTTGGCGACGAGAACTACAGGATAATGAGTTCTGAAGAAAGGCAAAAGTATGCCAAGATGTTGGAAGAGATTGAGTTTAAAAGGTTTGGACTCGATCAACCTTTTTTGATCAGGAGTTTCCTGTACCTCAAACAAGCTCTCACTTTGGATTTGGGGAACGCTGAACGGTTGACCAGCGATACCGGATCGAGGAAAGTTAAATTGATAATACTCGAAAGGTTGGTTCCCACGTTGGTTTTGATGATGACATCTTTTTTGATCCTCTTCTTTTCTGCTTTGACTTTCGCTCTATTTCTGTCGCGACGTTACGGAAGCTTTTTCGACAAAATGATCATCGCTTTAGCTCCGCTTTCTGCGGCTCCAGCTTGGTTTTACGGCATATTTCTCATCCTCATCTTTGCGGCGATTTTGAAGATTCTTCCGTTCGGTGGGATGGTCCGAGTTCCCCCACCGGACAACGCCTTCGAGTACTTTTTGAGTCTCCTCAGACATCTCGTTCTCCCCGTTTTTTCTGTTCTTCTGAGCTCGATCTTTATCTCTACCTACAACTGGAGGACATACTTCTTAATCTACTCCAATGAGGATTATGTAGAGATGGCCAAAGCAAAGGGGCTCAGTTCAGCAATGATAGAGAGAAGATACATTTTGAGACCAACGATGCCTGCTATAGTGACCTCCTTTGCCTTGTCCTTGATCACTCAATGGATGGGTAGCATAACGCTTGAGACTGTCTTCAACTGGCCCGGTCTAGGTAGAAGGATTTACGAGGCTATCAGTAACTTCGATTCTCCGGTTATAGTAGGTGCCAACGTCATCTACGCTTATCTCCTCGCGACAACGGTTCTCGTGCTTGACGTGATCTACGCGATACTGGACCCAAGGGTAAGGGTTGAAGCCACCGGAGGTGTCGAACAATGAGTTCGATTCTTCGAGGACTGAAAGAAGTGAAGAATTATCCATCTGCGATGGTTGGATTGGCTATCATCGCCTTTTTGGTGGTTCTTTCAATCTACACAGTGATAACGATACCTTATTCCGAAGCTGTCAAACTTTGGCGCGGGGCAGATCAGATATGGATTGAAAATCCAAGATTTGCCCGTCCCGTGTTCTTCGATTGGTTCACACCGAAAAAGCTTGCGAGAACCATCATCGTCGATTCTAGAAACAACCCAAATGCCAAAATCGTGAACCAATATGGGGAAGACGTGGAGATAATCATAACGCTCGAGTTCGATTTTCTTTACGACGAATTTCCAACGGAGATCACACTTTTCATGAACAAGCAAATTCCAGGAAGCGACATGTACGCAACGTTTTATTGGGAAACTCCAGATGGAAGAAGGATAAACCTGCGAAGGGGTTCTATAAAAACGAGAGATTCTTACGAGATTTCTCAAGATACAGCTTTGAGAAGGCGATTGGGTGGTAAGGACGCCCATATAGGATTGTTCTCCGCAGGGGACGACAAAAAGCCGCTGAAGGGAAAGTACAGACTCGTCATCGAAGCTGTATCTTTCGATCCTGAAGATGATCTAGATGCCAGATTGATCGTCTACGGCACAATCCATGGCATAGCCGGTACAGACCACTTAAGGAGGGACCTAAAGATCGCGTTGTTCTGGGGAGCACCTATCGCTTTAATTTTCGGCTTGCTCGCAGCTGTGGGTACCACTGCGTTGACAATGCTGATAGCGGCAATTGGTGTGTGGTATAGGGGAGTTGTGGATGGTCTCATACAGAGGATCACCGAGGTTAGGATGATACTACCCACCCTGGTGATACTCATCATGGTGGGGATGTTCTATTCCCGAAGCATCTGGGTGATCTTGGGTACCGTCGTCGTGCTCGGAGTCTTTGGATCGGGAATAAAGGTCTACAGAGCGATGTTCTTACAAGTAAGAGAAATGCCTTACATAGAGGCCGCCCAGGCGTACGGAGCGAGGGGTGGAAGGATCGTTTTCAAGTACATGTTACCGAGGATCATTCCCATGCTCATACCAGCTTTCGTTACAGAGGTTCCTGCTTTCGTCTTCTTGGAGGCTACGTTGGCCTTCTTGGGTATCTCCGACCCGGTCGTACCGACATGGGGAAAGATACTGTACGACGCCCAGAGTAAAGGAGCGTTGTACATGGGACACTACTACTGGGTAGTGATCCCGTCCGTTTTGCTGATCATCACGGGGTTGGGCTTTTCGATGTTGGGATTCGCCCTTGACAGAATATTCAATCCGAGACTGAGACGGATGTGAGAGCATGGTGAGGAACGGTGTGCTGCTGGATGTCAAAAACTTGAAGTTCTATTATCAAACTAAAAGAGGGATAGTTCAAGCTGTCGACAACATCAGTTTCTCCATTCGACGCAACAGTTCCCTCGTCTTCATAGGGGAGTCTGGGTGTGGAAAGACGTCTCTGAGTAAGGCCATTTTGAGGCTTCTTCCCAGGAACGTGGCGGAGTACAGTGGTCAAATCTATTTCGATGGTGTAAACATAATGGAATACGACGATGAGAAGTTCAGGAGAGAGATTCGTTGGAAGAAGATCGCTTTCGTCCCACAAGCAGCCATGAACGTGTTAAACCCAGTTTTGAAGATAGAGGACCAGTTGGCTGAACCTTTGCTCGTCGGTGGACTAGCGGGTACGAAGGGTGAAGCTCTGGAGAAAGTCAAGGAAACACTACGTGTGGTAGGGTTTCCTTTGCAGTTCATGAAACGTTATCCCTTCGAGTTGAGTGGAGGAATGAGACAGAGGGTCATAATAGCCATGGCGCTTGCCGCCAAACCTGACCTAGTGATCCTCGATGAACCGACTTCCGCCTTGAATCTGTTGACACAGGCAAACATTATGAACGAGTTGAAAAGAATAAAGAAAGAGTTCGGTTTGACATCACCCACGATGTTGGCACGGCCAGCGAGATTTCTGAAAACGTAGCCGTTATGTACGCTGGACAGATAGTCGAGCTTTCTGACGCAGAAAGGTTCTTCTGCAACCCGCTGCACCCGTACTCAGAAAAGTTGCTTGAGAGTATCCCAAGGTTGAGACAGAGAAGGGATGTGTTGGAATACATTCCTGGTCAGCCACCGAGTCTGATCAACCCACCGAAAAACTGTAGATTCTCTGATAGATGTCACAGGAGATTTTCAAAATGCAATCATGAACCCCATGTATTCGAAGTCGATGGAAGAATTGTGAAATGTTGGCTCTACGAAAGAGGTGAATGACATGCAAGAGAAAAGCGTCCTGTTGCGCGTGGAGAACTTGAAAGTCTATTACGAGTTATAGTGATTTTCCAAGGTTCTCCATTTGGCAGATACCATTTTCCGTCTCTTTTCTTAAAACCAACACTAATTAGGAGTTTTTCTGCGATGTCTGGTGCGTATTTCCACCATCCAATTCCCCATATCTCCTCAGGTTTCATGTTGATCTTGTATCCTCTTCTGATAGCCCAGTCAGCTATCCTCTGAGGTATAGTATCATCAAACGGTTTGAATTTTCCATATCCTGGGACATCTATTTCGAAACTCTTTAACCACTCTTTTTTCTCATCTGTTCCATACCAGATAAACAACACATACTTTGGTTTTGGCTTTCCATAAACCATTCCCACACTTGTTCTTTGCCAATCTTCACGTCTTTCGAAAAACCACCAATAACCAGCTTTATCATAGTCTTTTAACACATATGGTCCCAAACTTACTGGTGGATCGAACCTGAATTTTAGAGGATCTTCTACCTTTTCAAATACATGCTTTGGCATAATGTAACAGGCGCCATATATTAAAACAGTGAAGAAGTAATGAAAACGAGGATATGGCTCTTTCGAAGTAAGAGAGACCGACTAGAGAATGAGTCACGCCAAGGTCTACCACGAAGGACTTGGAAAAATCCTTGTTCACAAAGAGCTTTTTTGAATGCCTCCCGAGTTTCGATAAAACCACACCTTTTTCGTAAATCATCCTCTTTTTGCGTTCAGGATACGAAGTTTATTGGAAATTTTAAGTTTCCTGATCGATGAGATCTCCGTTCTTTCGTTTTCCATACCAAACGCCTCCCGTTTTTTTCATACTTTTCTCACACCTGTCGCCAGCTCCATGATCTTTTCCTGAGATGCTTCATCCCGAGACAATACGGCAACCAATTTTCCATTGGCCATGACGGCGATCCTATCGCTCATTTGTAAAACTTCTGGAAGTTCAGAGGAAACCATTATTATCCCGATGCCTTCCTTGACCACGTGAGACATCAATCTGTAGATCTCTGCCTTCGCCCCAACATCTATACCTCTAGTTGGTTCATCAAGAATGAGCACCTTTGGTTTCAAAGCAAGCCATTTTGAGAGAACTATTTTCTGCTGGTTACCGCCAGAAAAGAACATGACTTTCCTATCCGCATGAGGTGGTCTTATGTCAAATGTGTCGATCGCCCATTTCACCAGATTGCTCTCCTTTTTGAAAGAAACAAATGGTCCTCTTCTCAACTGGTCTAAGCTCGGTAAAGACACGTTCTCCCTCATGG
>Ga0209080_1001478_pt1 | contig 11802 bp, 12 predicted proteins | sample JNZ110809AmetaG_FD_184123 | JGI IMG/M metagenome (GOLD analysis project Ga0209080, IMG submission 184123) | Hot spring microbial communities from Jinze hot spring, China to study Microbial Dark Matter (Phase II) - JNZ 110809A (SPAdes) (version 3) ...
GTCCTGAGATTATGAGTAAGTATTATGGTGAGTCTGAGCAGAGGTTGAGAGAGATTTTCGAGGAAGCTAGGAAAAACACACCAGCAATAATATTCATAGACGAAATAGACTCAATAGCACCAAAAAGAGAAGAAGTAATAGGAGAAGTAGAAAAAAGAGTAGTAGCACAACTACTAACACTAATGGACGGACTCCAGGAGAGGGGAAAGATAGTAGTCATCGGAGCCACGAACAGGATAGAAGCAGTAGACCCAGCACTAAGAAGACCAGGAAGATTCGACAGAGAAATAGAAATACCGCCACCAGACAAGAGAGCTAGAAAGGCTATTTTAGAAGTTCATACTAGGAACGTGCCACTAGCAGAAGACGTGAACTTAGATGAGTTAGCAGGCGTAACTCACGGATTCACAGGAGCTGACTTAGCGGCCTTAGTTAAGGAAGCTGCTATGTCAGCGTTAAGGAGGTTTTTAAGGAGTGAACAGATAGAGTTGAGTAAGCCGATACCTCCCGACACCTTAAAGAGGCTGGTCGTAGCAAAAAGCGACTTCATGGAAGCTTTAAAGCTCGTGCACCCAACACTCCTGCGTGAGGTGTTTGTCGAGGTTCCTGAGGTTAGGTGGTCTGACATAGGCGGCTTAGAAGACATCAAGCAGCAGCTTCAGGAGGCTGTTGAGTGGCCTCTTAAAGCCCCGCAAGTCTTTGAGAATATGGGTGTAAGACCGCCTAGGGGTATTCTTCTTTATGGTCCTCCTGGTTGTGGTAAGACTTTACTTGCTAAAGCTGTTGCTACTGAGTCTGGAGCAAACTTCATAGCAATTAAAGGACCAGAAATACTAAGTAAATGGGTAGGAGAATCAGAAAAAGCAATAAGAGAAATATTCAGAAAAGCAAGACAAGTAGCACCAGCAATAATATTCTTCGACGAAATAGACTCAATAGCGCCTGCAAGAGGTTTCAGAACAGACGCCGGAGTCACTGACAGGATTGTTAATCAATTGCTTGCTGAGATGGATGGAATACAGACGTTAAAGAATGTTGTAGTGATAGCTGCAACTAACCGCGCCGACATGTTAGACCCTGCACTATTAAGGCCCGGAAGGTTTGACAGGATAATTTTCGTGCCGCCGCCAGACAGAAGAAGCAGGTTACAAATACTTAGAGTCCACGTTAGGAAAGTTCCTCTAGCAGAGGACGTGGACTTAGAGAAGCTAGCTGACATGACTGAAGGCTACTCTGGAGCAGACCTAGAAGCTTTGGTTAGGGAGGCCGTTATGCTGGCATTACGTGAGAAATTCGAGCCTAGACCTATAAGCATGAAGTACTTCCTTCAGGCTATGAAGTCTATCAAGCCTTCATTGACTAAAGACATGCTAGAGACTTACCAGAGAACATACGAAACGCTGAAGAAGATGGTTATGTGATAAAGTCTTTGTGGTCTTGGCGAGTCGTTTTGCTTAAAAGCTGTCTTCTTTAGTCTTCAATATGGCGATACTCGGATGGGCGTGTGGGACCTGAGAGAAGGGGAAGTTAGGTCGTGGGGCGTAGTACACGTAGTTATCTTCGTGTTTCTGACTGCTTTAGGCGCCTTATCAGCTACTTTGAGCAGTTTTCTTCAGGTCGGTTATGGGGTTTCCTGGTTTTACTTAGCAGTAGTAGTTCAGGTTGTTGGGAGTATCTGGTTTGGCTTGTGGGGAGTCTTAGCTAGTGTTTTCTTCCCCATCGTAGGAGACTTAGTAGGGGGTATCCCGATATCTATCAGCTTATCTCTACTTCCAGCGAATCTAGCTCAGTCACTTATACCGGCAGCCTATTTTAGGTTCCTCAAGGTTGACCCAGCACTTAAGAAGCTTAGTGACTGGGCACATTTTACATTATCTTGTGTTGTCTTGAATAACGCGCTCGGAGCATACTTAGGTGCTTCAGCCATGAGTGCTTGGGGTTTCATATCTGGAGACCTGTATTTCTTGGTTATGTCCTCGTGGTTCGTAGGTAATGTAGTGCCTATCCTGGCTGTGGGTGTGCCTCTACTTAAGGGACTTACTCCAGTCATTACCTCTCACAGAGCTTTCTGTAAGAGGTGGCTGGCTTAATCGTGGTGAAGGGTGAGGCAAGAGCGTATAGGGTAAGAACTATAGTAGGTTACTTAGACGCGACGTCAGTTCTGCTTAGATTAAATCCCTTGACTAAGTTCTCGCTGTTGTTGTTCGCAGCTCTCTATACCTTGTTAGGGAACCTTCTTGAAGTTAACTTACTAGTAGCCTCTACAGTCCTAGTTCTCTTTAAGGTTTTGAAGATTAGGTTGAGTACAGTAGCCGCATACTTGAGGATTTTGCTAGGTTTTCTCCTAATTATAGTTCTCAGCTACTTCTTAGCTGGCAGTAGCTTAGGGCGTAATCCGCTAGCCTGTGTGGGTTTCTTAAGGCTCTATGCTGAGAACCTGGTGATAGGTCTGACTATTTACTCTAAGATTTTAGCTACAGTCCTCACAGTCATTCTGGCTCTCTCCCTAATTACTGTGAGAGACGTTGTTAATGGCTTAAGTAGCTTAGGCTTAAGCTTGAAAGCTGCTCTAGTTGCTGGACTCGTGTTTAAGTTTATGTATTACCTCCAAGTAAAGCTCGAGGAGATTAAGTTAGGTGAGCTCTCAAGAGGTCTGGAAGTTTCTAGAGGTAATATCTTTGAGAGCATTCATTTATTCTTTCATAGGCTCCTACCGCTCTTTTCAATAACCTTAGTTAAGATTGATGAAGTTAGTGACGTTCTTGAATTGAGGGGGTTTAACCTAGCTGAGAAGGAGAGGAGCTCGCTAAGCAGACTTAGTTTTAGCTTTATTGATTTACTGGTGCTTTTCCTGGTAGCCTCAGCAACGTTTTTAATCACATACTTCTCGCTTACTGGGGTGTTAAGCCCGCTAAACTCCCCGGTTTACGAGATACTTGTTAGTTACTCGGTGTTTTCAGGATGTCCTGTGTAGTAGACCTTAAAAACTTGTGGTGGGCTTATGAAAACTCTAGTGGGTGGGTCTTAAAAAACGTTAACTTGTGTATTAGAGAGAAAGAATTTTTGCTTATTACGGGACCTACAGGCGCTGGCAAGACTACTTTGGCGAGAATCATGTGCGGGTTAATACCTTGGAGTTACAGGGGAATGCTTAAAGGGCGTGTGTCTATCTTAGGTAAAGAAGTAGCTAGTCTTAAGTCTTCACAGGTACTACGTGATATAGGGTTTGTTTCTTCAGACCCTGAGATGCAGTTTCTTACTACACGGGTCGAGGATGAGATAGCGCTTCGCCTGAGACTCTTAGGCGCGAGTTCTGAGGAAGTGAGTGAGAGAATCTCGTGGGCTATAAGACAGGTTGGTTTAAGTGAGTCTATCTTAGATAAGTCGCCTTACGAGTTAAGCAGTGGTCAGAAGCAGAGAGTTGCTATAGCTGTCGCTATAGCAACTAAACCTAAACTCTTGATACTTGATGAGCCGCTGTCTAATCTTGACTGGGCGGGAGCCGAGGAAGTAGTGAAGTCTATAGAGTCGCTCAGACTTAATCAACAAGCATCAATAGTTATCATAGAGCATAGAGTAGACGTCTTTATGCAGTATCTCTCTAGAATAGCTTTAATGCTTGACGGCACGCTAGCTTTAGTTGATGACCCATCTAATTTCTTCATGAAGTTACCTAAAGACTTTGAAAGCTACGTTAGAGTCCCTGAGATAGTGAGGGTCTGGAAGTACTTGGTTCTGAGGTACTCTCTGAGGAACGAGAACATAAGTAGTGAGTTGCTAAAGACACACTTAATTCAGTTGCTTAGGGGTGTGCGGTGATGTACCTTATTAAGACAGTAGATCTTGTTTACGAGTACCCGGATGGTACGAGGGCTTTAGACTCTGTTAGTCTAGAGATTAAGGAAGGAGAGTTTGTTGGGGTCTTAGGGAATAACGGCTCTGGCAAGACTACTCTAGCTAAGTGCTTAGCAGGACTCCTCAAACCTGCTTCAGGTCTCATCCTAGTTAAAGGGAAGGATATTAGGAGTTACAAGAGGAAAGACTTGATAAGGAATATAGGGTATATTTCTCAAGACATTAACACACAGTTACTTAACGTGAATGTATTAGAAGAGATTTTATTCACTCCTAAGATGCTCGGCGTGCGTAGCGACTTAATTAATGATAGACTTGAAGAAATCTTAAGTCAGTTAGAGATAAGTAATGAAGTTCTTGACAAGCCGGTTCTTGGGCTGCCTAGACACATTAAGCTGAGGGTCTTGCTAGCTTCTTACTTATTAGCTGGTACTAAGAACTTCATCGTAGACGAGCCAACTACTGGGCAAGACTGGCATCACTCCATAAAGTTTGCTGAATTCTTGAGGAAATTGAGAGAGAGTGGAAGTACTGTGATTCTGATAACGCATGATGTGGAGATACTCGCTAGATACTCTGAGAGAGTGATTTTAATGAACTCAGGCAGGATAGTAGCTGACGGGGAGACTAGAGAGATACTTAGTGATGTAGAACTCCTGAAGAAGAATTCTTTGCTACCTACATACACGACACAAATAACTAGAGACCTCATGATTAAGGAACACGCTCTACTACCTGAAGAACTTATCAGGATCCTGAGCAGGTTTTGACGCATCATCCAAATATTAGTCTTGTAACCTTAATTAATTTAAGGTGGTCTAAGATAGTTAAGCAACCCTTAATAGAACACTACGACTTCGGCGAGATAGTTGTTGGGGGGCGTGAGTATAACCACGATATAGTGATTCACCCTGAAGGGATACTTAGTGATTGGTGGCGTGTTGAGGGGCACAGACTTCAGTTAGTAGACGTTAGAGACTTCCTCAGCGTGAAGGTAGATGTAGTCATCATAGGGACTGGTTACGATGGTGTTATGAGGGTAGACAATGAGGTTATTGAGGCGTTTAAGAAGTCTGGTGCTGAGGTGCATGTGTTAAAGTCTAGGCAGGCAGTACGCAAGTATAATGAGGAGGTAAGTAAGGGGAGAAGAGTACTTCTCCTTATCCACTTAACTTGCTAGTCAACACTGCACTTAAGTCACTCACTTCCATGTTTTCTCCTTGTTTCTACACCTCTAAACAACCTAACTCGCAGACACGGGAAATCACTCGAGGTCTTAAGCACGCTTAAGAGATGAAGTCGCTAGTTAAAACCTTAAATACTCGTGTTACCGTATAAGATATGCTGGTGTAACTAATGCCTATCTTCAAGGCTAGAGTTCTTGACGTAGACACAGGGGATTTAAGAGTAGTTCTAGCTCCTAAGAACATTGCCTTAGCTAACGGGTTGAGAGGGGGCTCAAGAGTTAGAGTAGCGAGTGGTTCCAGGTTTGTTACTGCCTGGGTTCTAGTATCTAGCGAGGAAGGAGATGAAGTCTTGCTAAGTAGAAGCGTCTCGAGCGCCTTAAATAACCCGGAGAAAGTTGAGTTGAGTGTGTACTCTACGACTTCCTCAGTAGACTATATTAAGAAGAAGTTAAAGGGCTTTAAATTGAGTGAGGACGAGATACACTCTATAATAAGAGACATAACTTCCGGTGTTTTAGGGGAGGCTGAGATAGCTACTTTCATAGCAGCTCAGACGAGTGTGGGGATGGACGTCGATGAGATAGTGTCGCTGACTAAGGCGATGGTTGATACAGGCAATATCCTGAAGTTTGATGAGCCTGCTTACGATATTCATTCTATCGGTGGGGTTCCAGGAAATTCTAAAGTCTCTCTAGTTGCTGTCCCGATAATCGCCGCGGCAGGAGTCTTTATTCCGAAGACGTCCTCCAGAGCGATAACGTCGCCTGCGGGAACTGCTGACACTATGGAGGTTCTAGCCCCGGTGTCATTTACTGAGGAAGAAGTTCTTGAGTTGGCGAAGAAGGTTAAGGGATTTATTATTTGGGGAGGCACACTCAATCTAGCGCCGGCAGACGATATTCTAATACGTGTGGAGCATCAGTTAAAACTAGACCCTACGTCGCAGATGGTAGCCTCTATACTCTCTAAGAAGTTAAGCATGTCTATAAGTAATTTAGTTATAGACATCCCTACAGGTAGGGAAGCAAAGGTAGAGAATATTGAGGAGGCAAGAAATCTCTCATCACTTTTTGTCCAGGTAGGTAGTAAGTTAAAGCTCGGCGTGAGATGTGCTATAACGTATGGCGGGCAACCAATAGGGTATACGGTAGGACCAGCTCTAGAAGCTCTTGAGGCTCTAGAAACACTTATGGGCAGTGGACCTATGTCTGTTAGAGAAAAAGCTACTGCGCTGGCTGGGCTCGTGCTCGAGGTCGCTGGCGTGGCTCCTAGAGGGGGTGGACGTAAGGTCGCTCTCAACATACTTGAGTCGGGCAGAGCTCTCCAGACTTTCTTAAAGATCGTTGAAGTTATGGGAGGCAACCCTCACGTGAGACCTGATGATATACCTGTAGGTAGGTATAAGGCCGAAGTTAAGGCACCCATAGATGGGTACGTCACCGGAGTCTACAATAATGCTTTATCTCGTATAGCGATGGTTGCTGGAGCCCCTCTCGATAAGGGGGCTGGTTTAAGACTCTACGTGAAAAGAGGACATAAAGTTAAGGAGGGACAGACTCTACTGGAAATCTACAGCAATTCTGAGAGCTTGTTAGACGAAGCTCTTAGGCTAGTCGAGGTTCTTAAGCCAATAGTTATTGAGGGGATGTTGCTAGAGACATTCCCCGAGTACTTGTAAGGGTTCTCTCACCTTCAAGCGGGCGTGGTCGCTAACGTGTTGGAACGCATGCTACTACCTTACTTGAGGCTTTCCTCAACCTGTTCATTATAGCTAGGCCTATACCGTGCTCTTTAAAGCTTTCTGAGATAGCTACATCAACTCTTAGTTCATCAAGTTCTCTAAGTTTCTTGAAGAGATTCTTAGCTACTTCGTAGAGGTTGTTTCTAGAGCCAATCTCAAGCGTTATTAAGTCCCCGTAATCTGAGCAAGTTTCCTTGCTACATATGATTGCAACTTTGAGGCGTTTCTGCAGATACTCGTTAATTAGTGACTTGACGTACTTAAGGTAAGCCGCTAGAGTGAGACACTGGCCTGCCTCAACCAAGACTAACGTAGTTTGGGGAGAGTAATGCCTGTACTTTGTTCCAGGACTTAAAGCTATCCCAGCTTCTTCAGTTCCCTTAGCGAATGCCGGGATTAATATTTTAAGATTAGTTAGTTTCTCTAACTCTTCAACACCTACAGGGCCTGGTCTCAGCAAGACTGGCGGGTCGGTAGTTAAGTTAATGATTGTTGACTCAACACCGAAGAAAGTGTCACCGCCTTCTAATATCATCTCAATTTTCCCTGACAAGTCTTTAATGACGTGATCTGCTGTAGTGGGTGAGGGTCTTCCCGATAAGTTAGCACTCGGTGCTGCTATAGGGTTTCCCAAGCCTTTAATGAGTGCGAGTGCTACGGGGTGTGCCGGACACCTGACAGCAACAGTTGGTAGTCCCGCAGTAACTTCATGCAACACTAAGTCACTCTTTTTTAGAACGAAAGTTACCGGTCCTGGCCACACCTTATTAGCTAACTCATAAACAAATGAAGGCACGTCTTTAGCTACTACTTCTAACTCTTTAAAGTCACTAATATGCAGTATTAAAGGATTGTCAGGGGGTCTTCCCTTAACGCTATAAATCTTCTTAACAGCACTTTTATTAAATGAGTCAGCTCCTAAACCATATACTGTCTCAGTAGGGAAAGCTACTAGACCTCCTTCTCTGAGAACCTCGACAGCTTCGCTAATTACTTCTTTGTCTGGATTTATAGGGTCTACCTTAAGCACTCTAGTCTCGATCTTCCCACCTTTCTGTGTCTAGTTTACAGAGCAAAAAATACTTTACTCTTTATTCGCGCGTCACTAGTTAAACAAGTGCGTGAACGTGAGTGAGGGCTTCGTTCTGTCAGGCTCGGGCACTACTCAAGACTCATGAGAGCATTGAAGCCCAGTATAAGGTGTGAAGTCATCAACATAATATCTAGGCTTTACGTTTTTAAGATTATAGAGTTAACTAGAGCTTTTATGGGGTGTCTAATGAAGCGTTTAGTAGTGTTCCTAGGTTATGACGAAAAAAGTAATGCAGTATTAAAGAGAGTTTCTCAGATTAAACACTTATTCGATGATGTAAGCATAATTCACGTGCCGGAAGTAGATTCAGAAGCTCTTCGAAGACTCTCGATACCGTACATTAAGATAGAATTTGACGAATTTTCAGGACATGAGGATTTAGTGACTCCATCTGGCAAGGAGCTTGACAAATTATTTGTGGAAATGTTGTTGAAGTAGTCGAGAATAAAAGAACAGAAACTTAAACTATTGAGGAATCCCTAGCTACGTTGATATCTCGTAAGTGAGGAAGTTTAAGCAAGTACTAGATACGTGAAACTGTTACTATCTGGAACGTTTGTGAGTTTCGTGTCTGAATTGACCTGAGATTATTTAAACCTTAATTTGAGTTTTATAGGGGAACATCATGAGTGTACTGGAAGCCTTGTTTAAGCCGGGGTCTATAGCGGTAGTCGGGGCATCGCGACAGCCTGGTAAGATCGGGTACGAGATTTTAAGGAATATTAAGGAATACGGCTATGGTGGTAAGGTATATCCTGTAAACCCGCAGGCTAAGGAGATACTCGGTTTTAAAGTATATCCTAGTATTTCCTCAATACCGGACAGTATAGATATGGTGGTTGTGTCTGTCCCGGCTCACATGGTTCCTGACGTTATAGAAGAGGCTGGTAAGAAGGGAGCTAAGGTGGCAGTAGTCATATCTTCAGGCTTTAAAGAAGTTGGGAGGCACGATCTTGAGGAGGAGGTTGTGTCTAGAGCTAGGAAGTACGGCATGCGCGTCTTAGGACCTAATATTTTCGGTGTTGTGTATACGCCTGCTAGAATAAACGCTTCATTCGGTCCTAAGGACGTGATACCTGGTCACATAGCGTTCTTGACTCAGTCTGGAGCTCTAGGGATAGCTCTCATGGGGATGACGATAGTGGAGAGGATAGGTGTTTCCGCGATAGTTAGTATAGGGAATAAAGCAGACATAGATGATGCTGACCTCCTAGAATATCTTATTAATGATGAGGCTACTAAGGTAATCTTGATATACCTTGAGGGCGTTAAAGACGGTAAGAGATTTATTGAGGTAGCGCGTAGAGTATCTCTCTCGAAACCGATAATAGTCATCAAGGCTGGCAAGACTGAAGTTGGAGCTAAAGCAGTTGCTTCACACACGGGCTCGCTAGCTGGCAACGTCCTTATCTACTCTACTGTCTTCAAGCAGACAGGCATACTTGAAGCTAGGAGTGTTGAGGAAGCTTTTGATTGGGCAAGAACATTCTCTTACTCTCCTGAGTATAAGGGAGGTGAACTAGTAGTAGTTACTAACGGCGGTGGTGCTGGAGTGATAGTAACTGACACTCTCTCTGTGAACGGAGTACAGTTGTCTCCACCCCCTGAGACTCTAGTCAACGTGCTTAAGCCTAAACTACCTGGCTTTGCTTCACTAGGTAATCCGATAGATGTTACGGGGATGATATCTAATGAAGGCTACGTAGACGCTGTTATGTCGTCATTACTAGATGATAAGGTGGGAGTCGTTTTAGCAGTGTATTGTCAGACGGCAGTAACAGACCCTACAATAATAGCTGGTGAACTCATTAAGAGGGTTAAAGAGTTGGGTGGTTTGCCCAAACCTCTAATAACTTCTTTCATAGGTGGTGAGGAAGTCTATTGGGCTATACAGAAACTAAATAATGCCGGTATACCGTCTTACCCAATGCCTGAGAGAGCGGCCTCATCTGTTGCCGCCCTCATAAACTACTACAAGACACGCGAAAGACTCTTAAGAAATGCTTAAAAATCTCTTATCCATCTATCAAGAGGTGGAGAAGTGTGGAGTACGTGTATGCATCCCTGCTCTTGCATACAGCCGGTAAAGAAGTAAACGAAGAAAATCTTAGGAGGGTCCTGGAAGCAGCCGGGATAAGAGCAGATGATGTGCGCGTCAAGATGTTAGTAGCTGCTCTCAAAGAAATAAACATCGATGAAGTGTTGAAGCAAGCTTCTATGGCTCCAGCAGTGCCGGTCACGCCAGTAACTGTTCAGGCAGCTGCTCCCGCACCTCAACAAGCACAACCAACTCCGGCTAAAGCTGAGGAGGAAGAAAAGAAGGAAGTAAGCGAAGAGGAAATAGCTGAAGGTATTTCATCACTATTCGGTTAAAGATCCCTACACAATTCAATAATAAAAACTAAGTAATTACTTCAAGATATCTGCTAGAACGGCGCTTCTTGATTGAATCTTCATTTGAGAATATTAACCTCAACCCCTTAAATTTTTAAGGGTGATAGAATGCGTGAGAACTCGACAAATAAGAAAGACGTAATAATTCTGCGAGAACTGAGTACTAACGCTAGAATACCTATAACTAAAATAGCTAAAGTCCTCTCAATTTCTGACGTTGCTGTTAAGAGGAGGCTTGTAAAGCTTGAAGAAAACGGTATCATAAAGAAATACACCTACATATCAAACAATAAGAAACTCGGTTACGACATAATAGCTTTAGTAGGGCTTAACACGCTACCTGATAAGATACTTGACGTGATCAAATTAATTAAAGACAGAGATGACGTGACCTTCGTAGCATTGTCTTCCGGAGACCACAACTTACTAGTTGAGATATGGGCTAAGAATTCTGAAGAGTTAACTAAGGTAGTTGAGGACTTGAGAAGGATTCCCGGAGTAGTGGCGGTTTATCCCGCGATAATACTTGACGTTATTAAGGAGAGAGAACCTATTCCGCAAAGATTTCTTAAGGAAGCTCTTGAAGGAAGTGTCTGAGAATCTCTTGACGGTGTTCTCTGACGAGAGCTGAGTTAGTCGGTTTCGATAGTTTTGGCATAAGATCGATGGCGACATTTCTTGAAACCACAGACGCTACTATTTTTATAGACCCGGCTGTCTCGATAGCGCCTGTCAGGTACGGGTTACCTCCTCACGAGGTCGAGTTGAGGAGGCTTAACGAAGTAGCTACTAAGATTACTTCAAGAGCTTATGAGTCAGAAATAATAGTAGTGACTCACTACCACTACGATCACCATGACTTAGGAGATTTAGTCCCTGTCGACATATACAAGAATAAAATAGTCCTTATTAAAGACCCTAAAAAACACATTAACGTATCGCAACGTATTAGAGCCGCTAAGTTTCTTAAGAGAATTAGCGGACTCACTAAAGAAGTTAAAATAGCTGACTCAAGCACGTACGTTTATGGAAACACTATCGTTAAGGTCTCTCACCCTACCCCGCACGGACCCACTCCTAAGCTAGGTTACGTTATCCAGGTTTTAGTAAGAGACAGTGACAAAAAAGTTCTTTTTACTTCAGATGTTGAGGGACCGGTCAATGAAGATGCCGTGAACTTCATGATAGATAATCCTGCTGACTTAGTCATAGTTGATGGGCCACCCACATACCTTTTCGGTGTTAAGAAAGAAGTTAGTGACCCTGAGATTGCCTTACGTGAGTTGATAAAGTATTTATCTCTAAGCATGCCCGAATACCTGGTTATCGATCATCACTTGCTTAGAGATTTAAATTACATTAAGTTTTATGAGTCGCTAAAACCTTATCTCGGGAAGACTAAGTTAGTCACGGCAGCCGAGTTTATGGGGAGGGAACCAGAGCTTCTTGAAGCTAGGAGGAAAGAACTTTATGGGGGTTGAAGGACGACTCTACGACCCTCTAGAACTCTCAAAAAGTGTTGAGTCTTTAGT
>Ga0209080_1001479_pt1 | contig 11800 bp, 12 predicted proteins | sample JNZ110809AmetaG_FD_184123 | JGI IMG/M metagenome (GOLD analysis project Ga0209080, IMG submission 184123) | Hot spring microbial communities from Jinze hot spring, China to study Microbial Dark Matter (Phase II) - JNZ 110809A (SPAdes) (version 3) ...
CTCCATGTGGGGAAATCCTCGCTTTCAATTCTCTTTGTGAGATTCCGAGGGTTTTTCTTGTTCTGTTTTGTTTTTTGGGCTTTTTTCACATTTAAAGTTTGTGGTGCTACTTCGGTGGTATTTAATCTGCATTCAAAGCATGTTTTTCCACCGAAGTCCTCGATATAAATAACCTCCAGTAGCATTCAATATTGGTTATTTCCGAGTCAGGCTTACTCTTAAATGTTCTTAGGATGGGTTGAGTAGCGGCTTCTTAAGCACAGCTTGCCCATTTAAGAAAAATTCATTTTTCTAAGTTTTCTTAAATTCTGCATAATTTTAGCTCTTAAAGCTTCCCATTAGTTTGTAAAGTTGATGGTTGTGACAAGCAAATATGAAAATTAATAACTAGGTTTTTCACTAATGCTGCTGTCTTTTTCATTTTCTTTCTTTATGGGTATATATTTAATCATCCCCAATCCTGCTGTCCTTCTTACCCCTACATTTGTTATCTCAGCCATCTTTAGTAGCGCTGCCACCGTTTTTGCGTGCTTCTCTTCATAGACTTCTTCCCTTACGGTAAATCTAACAGTCCCCTTAAAGCCGACTATCCACTTGTTCGTTGTTGGATGCTCATATATGCGTATGGTTCTTATACCAGGTTTTGGGAATCCGGCAACTACTATAGCTCTCTCAGCCCATCTGACTGCGCCCCAAACATCGAGATTGATCCCGGAGAACGATGACCATAATCTCGCTAGATTTCTAAACATTAATGATGGGATGGGTAGGGGGATAAGTACGCCTCCACCTTTAACAGCATGCCTACAGGGTTTCTCAAGGTGCCTACCTCCTTTAATAGCATGCATATACTTAGTGTAGTATGGACAACTGGGGCAGCAATCATAAACAGATCGCCTAAAAACTGTTGGTGTAAGAAACTTTACTGCAAACTTCATGAGTAATGGATCAACATTAGAGATTATATTGGAGAACCTATAAGTGTTGACCGATACGCCTATAACCTTAGCTCTAACATTAAGTAGGTCTACATGCAAGTCAGGTTTAAGAATGGCTTCCTTAAAGATCTCGCTAAGCCTGTCATCCATAACAGCAAATGTGACATTAGCTATTGATGGAGCCTGCAGAGTACGGTAAACGATCCTAGATGGTGAAGGAGACTCAACAAATATAGGCGAAGAAGCCCAAGGGGCCAACCTCTTGGAAGAATGAAGACTCTCAGCGAAACTCTTGTCAACACTCCTAACAAGATTGTAAAAGATACCGCAAGCAGCAAAACCAGAAAAACTCTGAAAAACAACAGGCTCCTTAACAATAAACCTAAACATGAAAGAGTGGATGGAAGACATATCTTCATCACAACTAATTTTCTACTCTTATTATTCTTAAATCTCCATTATATAATTTCTACTCACTTAGAGTCTTAATTTATTATTCCATTCAACTCCTTTAATATCTGAGCCGATGCTGGAACAAAGATTTTTCCTTAATCTGAGCATATCTTCATTCGCTCTTCATATTTATTAGCGCTTTTAAGCTTTTGAAGTAGGATGAAAGCTTCACTAAGATAAATCCCCAGTAGAACCAGTCACGTTTCCTCACCACCTAGGAATTCTAAAATCTCCATTTCTTTAGCTAAAATGCTAAAGAAGTTAAGCATAGACTTATCCCTTATAGGTTTACTTATGTCACTGAAAATCCTTCATTTAAGTGAATTACCCTCATTGTTGTTTTCCACCGAACTGAATTTCTCGCAATTTCTTTCTGAACTCCTCCCTAATTGTCGATGCGTTACCTCTCTATCAACCTCGCTAACAGTTCCCCGGATGGAGTTAGCCTTAAGATAAAGGTTTTGCCCTTTTTCTCTCGCATGATATAACCCCGTTCTAATAGCTTCATTTGAGCATTATGAAAAGTTGAAGCTGGGACTTTAAGATCTTTCCTAAGGGTCGCCATGTCCAACGGACCTTGTAGAAGTTGCTTCATAATTTCCCTCGCAAGTTGAGGTAATTTTTTAACCTCAATAAAATCCGTTAATCTTACTTTAGGAACTTCAACTACCGTCTTCCTATCTTCGGTTTCTAATTCCACAACAATATCTGGATGTTCAGCAAGGAGGACTGCGATGTAAGTGAAAAGCACAACAACCCTCATGCCGCCGCTTAAATTAATTATACATTTCCTACCTCTTCCATCTTCAATTGTTCTTTTCAACTTGTATATAGATGTTGCAGGGTCATCAATGCTAATACGTAACTCGGAAATTTCAACATTTTTTAAATGAGTCGTGATAAAGGCTTTTAAATCCCGTAAGGCAGCTTCGCTTCTTTCATCACGACGCTCAGGCGTAATTAGTAGTATTTTATCTCCATCACTTAAACCGTGACGAAGTATTGAAGAAATTACAGGAGTCTCGGTCCATCCGAACGTCGCCAGTACCGTTTTATCCATCCCTAACTCCCAGTCATAAATATTTTTCATACTTCTATTTATACTTTTTTGAATCTTTCCATAACCTACTTGAAAGCAAAAATTTAAATAGGAGAATGTTCTATAAAGCTATATGGTGAGTTAATATGAATACAAAAATTGATGAATCTTTACTAAGTGAGCTACATGACGAAGCTTCTAAAGCAGTAGCATCTGTACTTCATTACCTCATATTTCATGCAAAGAATGTTCAGTTGTATCATGAACTCAGGCTCAGCGTTGGGGACGATATCGGTAAATTCTCTGAGCTTTTAAGTTACGCGCAGCGCGAGCTTTACAGATTGAAAGATTATGAGGAACATAAATCGTATGTTCAAAATATGAGATGGCCTAGTGAAAATGACATAATAGCAGTTCAAAAGCACCATGCAAAAGTTGGAAAGCCTTACCTCCAAGTACTTTTAGGGATGGCTGGCGGTGCGTGTAGGAAATGTTTAGAAGAAAAGAAGGAAGGAGGTGAGTAAGGTGCAGTTTGCCTTAACCGCTAAATTGCTCATTAATATGCATGACCTCAATAATGAGAGGGCTGAAGAGATAAGGCGCGTACCTCTAATATTTCAAACCAAAGACGGTTATCGCTTAATTAGTGAAGCGGTAGCCGTTAGTGGCGTAATGCTAAAGCATTGGCATGCAGTTTACCTTGCAAGAAGAGCTGAAGAGCTGGGGGTCAAGTTATGTCCACTTTGTAGACGCGGGGAAGCCATAAGGGTTCCACCGCCTGACGCACTGAGTATAGAATGGCTTCACACTGATGAAAAGACATTTGAGAAATACGTTAAGTGCTTAAAAGAGGGAACAGAGGAGGACTTAATCGAGCTGTGTGTAGGAGAGGATGTACACGGTTTTCTTAGGACAGAGCCCATGTTAAGACGTGAGTCACTCATTAAATTCTCTTGGCTTCTACCTGTCTGCTTAGAAGGCATCGAAATGCCTCCATTTAGAGTTATTCAACATAGCCGAAACATTCGCGAGATCCCTAAAGAAGCTGGAGAGTTAAGAAGGATGCAAATGCCTTATCCAAGATCTTATGCAGACGGCGTTTACGGCTTCGTTTCTTTGTGCGATTTAGATCTCATTGGTATAGCCCTTACCTGTAGAAGGCAGGTCATAGATTATGATGAAAGGAGAAGGAGACAGAAAGCAACGCTTGAAGCGTTTATTCCAATGCTAACTGGCGCGTTTGGTGCGTCTCTTGCTCGATCATTGCCGGCGGTTAAGCCCTTAGAGGTAGTCACTATAGTCAGTAAAGAGGCAACAATAGGCTTCCCTGCACCAGTACATCCAATGTATGAGGATTACTTCCAGCTAAATGAGAGACTCTTTAGAGACTTCGCTAAAGAGTTTAACGCAGATTTACTGATTTGCGCTTACGGCATTGGCCAACCAGCAAAGGAGGGCAAAATAGAGATTAAGATTGTTAATAATCCCGCGGAAGCAATCATTACAGCAATTGAATACCTAGGCCTTAACAAGGTGTAAGGCATTGACAGTAATCTGTGCTTCAACTCACTTCCTTCTTCCTCTTTTTTCATTAGGATACCCTGAAACGGCAACAATATTGGTTTCACATACATTACCCTCGCCCCGTACATTAATAGCTCTACTAGCTAGGGGGATAGGAGAGATCAGAGAATTAACCTCGGAACAAAAAGTTAAGGTTTTAACTTCAAAAGGATCAAAGAGACAATTAGAAGCTAGATTAATACTTCAGTGGGTGTTTGAAAATAACTCATATGCATTTTCACGTCCTCTTTCTCCAGTTAAGAAGTCATCTCAAATATGGCGCGTGGTCTGGATTGAGAAAAAGTTTTTAATTGAAAAGAGAAAAAAAGAAAGGGAAGTTCCTCGGGATGCGATCAATGTTGAAATTATCTCGCTCGCCAAAATAGCGGCCTATCTGTTCTTACATATAGATGGAGTAAACGAGTCTCTAAAAAAGTACTTACCTCAAGTTGGTGATGTAACGGAGAAGGACGTAGAACGTGCACTTCGAATTGCGCGTGTAATAGGTAGGAGCGAAATGCTTGCTACTCCTATTTCCGTTGAAGTATTTGATAGCTTCAACATTATAGGTTCCGAAGGGAAAATCAATACATGTTGTCCTTTAGATTGGCTTAAAGAAGTAGTTCAGCAAGGTTTAATAGAAGATATTCTCGTTCATCTTCGTCTTCTTCCGGTTAAAATCGAAGACCCATTGAATCTTTCTAAACATAGACGCGAAAAAATGAGGTTCGTCCTCCCTCTTTCGCTAGAGAGAATGATCCAGAATGGGATGGTCGTTGAATACTTTAAGCCTGTGGAAATTGATGTTAAGGTTAAAGACGAATATGCAATAATAGAACTCCCCGATGGAGGGAGGGCTATTCTGCCTAAGGATTTCTTGGGGGTTAAGTAAGTATGAAGGTTGATTTACTGGAGCGAAAGTACGCGGAATTACTAGGCATCAGGCTTCGCACATTCCAGAAGCTTGCAATTGAAGAATTGCTTAATAATGCGGAACGTGAAAAGCCGAAGCCGTTGCTTGTGCGCTTACCTACGGGCTACGGGAAGACCTTAATCGGCGAATCCTTGCTAGCTTACGAGGCCATCAAAAATGATTGGTCCATCGCAAGGGGGCTTACCTACGTATTACCTACAAGAGCGATAACGCATGACGTTGCCGTTAGGCTTAAGGAGCATTTAGATAAGTTCGGCATAAGAAATATCAAAGAACTTCATGGCGAGTCAGATGCAACTGACTTTTACGCTGACGTCTCAGTAGCTACATTCGATACTTTTCTTTACTCGTTTGCTAGGAGGACCACCGATTACCATCTTGAGAGGCCAGCAGGCGTTATTGCTACATCTTACGTGATTTTTGACGAAGCTCACATGGTACAAGACAAATACTTGTATTCACATAGCATTATGGGTAAGCTTATAGCTTCATGCAATGAAGCAGGCATTCCAGTCGTAATTATGACAGCAACTCTGCCTATGTGCATCGAGGATACGATTTTTAAGAATGTAGGAGAACCATTACGCATACCCGATGATGTGGAAAGCTTCGATGAGGATGTCAATTCGTATAGAGGTTCCATCAAAGATGTAACGTTTAAGAGAAATATAGATCTTCTAAGCTACCTAGACTCACAGGAATTTTATGAAAAGTTAAGACAAGCGAAGAGAGTGTTAATCATCGCGAACACCGTGGAAAGAGCTGTTAAAGCTTTTGAAATCATTAAGAAGAGAGAGAGTAAGGGTCTGAAGGTTATACTGCTTCACTCTCGCCTAAGATTGCAGGATCGTAGGGATCGGGAGGAAGTTGCAAGAAAGTTACTTCAGCCCGAGGTGAAGTGTAGCAAATGTGGTAAGGAAATATCTTTGCCAGCTTTTATAGCAAACTATGAAGTCTATTGCAATGATTGTAAGCCACTAAACGCAAGTGAAGTATCCGGCATTGTAGTCGTTGCGACGCAAGTGGTAGAAGCGGGGCTAGACGTAAGTTGTGAGTTATTAGTAACCGAGGTTGCACCTGCCGATGCCTTGATACAAAGGGTTGGTCGTTGTGCACGAAGAATAGGTGAAAAAGACAGTACTTGCGTAATATTGAAGCCGATTAGCCCGGAGCCATATCCAAGTACCTTGATCGAGAAGACGTCAGAATTGCTTGGAAGAATGAAGGATGATGAAAGAGTTGATGCTCTAACGAAGCTAGGCTTCTCTTACCAATTTGTAAATGACTCTTACAAGGAGTTTAAGCCCGAGGAGTTCCCTGAAGCACTTAGAGATTTAAGGAATTCGATGGAAACCACATTAAGATACCTGGATGCCATATACCCTTTCATCGTGGACCAAGAAGCGATACGAAATGTAAAAGCTAGGCCAAATTCTCCAGTCTTCATCTTTGTCCCGACGTTAGATGAGAGTATTGAAGCTAACTTAATGGAATATGAAGGAGAGGAGCACAAAAGTCGCTATAGACTGAAAAAAAGATGCGAAGTAACCATTAAAGAATTAATCGAACAGTCCATTGAGTTATCAGATACTGAAGCCTTCTTCATTAGTGATGAAGTCGTCCGTAATAAGATCTTTACATTAGAGAAGGTCTACTTAATCGAAGATGGAAGACCGCATCATGCATTACTCTTCCCCAGCGCTGAAGGTAGTGAACGCTTTATCGCTCGTTTACTTTATATGCGCCCATCGTTATTAGATGTAAGCTTGGAGAGAAAAGCCCGTTATTATAAGCTTGAGATTGTAAGGTATGAAGAGGGAAGAAGGGTGATTATTGAAGAGGGAACATATGTTCTTAACCCTAATTTTTATAGCATAGAACATGGCTTTGTGTGATGGAAAATGTGGGGATGTGACATAGAGGGATTATGCCCCTATACAAGTCGAGAATTTTGTGGCTTGGGCACAGCGGGACCGAAGTTCAGGTCATATCATATTGCGGATGAGGAGCGAGGAAAGCGACGTGAAGAATGTTACTTACAGCATATAATTCTTTGCTGCGATGAATGGATCATTCATAAAAGGAAGTTCATTGGATCGATAGTTCGTCGCTTCGCCGCCCTCTGTGATCTTGAGATCAGTAACGGCTTAATAAACGATCTAGAGAAAACGCTTAAGATAGCAATAGTTCATCATGACATAGGGAAGCTAAGCAGGGAGTATCAGAATGGAGAGTGGTATAGGCATGAAATCATCGGAGCACACGCAATTTATAACGTGCTGTTTGATTATTTGACCGACGGGCTATACAAGGACTTACTATGTGCCATTATCTCCGCGGCAGTTTATTTACATCATGAAGCAATTCAGATAGCACATAAATGGTTTAAGCTTCGATCGCCAACCTTCGAGTATTTGAACAGCAAAATAGGATCTTTATCCTTCACCTTTGATGATGTAGCACTTCAAGTCTTTGAGGCGATTAATGAATTCAGCGGGCTAGATATAAGGTGGAGGTTACCGAAAACTATAGGAGGAAAGGAAATAGTGAGAACGGTCAGCAACATTATAAGCCTAATAGACGGTATGCCACGTATAAATGCCGCTAGATTATGCTTAGCCTCCGCGGTTCTCTTAATTAGTGAAGTCGATAATAGAGCGGCTGAGCGGGGGAGGATGTGATGTACCAGTATAGGATTCCATCTGTAAACAACTTACTTGCTGATGCACTTTCTTCCTTCGGTTTATTTAAACTGATGTTGATGGTCGATCCACTCATTAAAGTTGAATGTAACCTTGGGCATTATGAAATGCTGCGTGTAAAAAGTAGGAAAAAACCTCAAGACTTTGAGAAGGAGATCTTGAGAAACCTCAATAACTTGGTTGAGAGCGAATTTGTAAGACAACATTTAAGGTTTAGGGTTAACACGGGAAAGGACCTTAAGCCAGCTTTTGAAGTACTAGGTGATCTGCTAAGGAAGATGAGTAGCTTCTCGCTTTCAGCCTTTGAACCTATCACTAAGGGGAAGCGTAAAGGGCCTATGGGGCTTGAAACATTCTATCTATCCGTGCTCCCCGTTTATGGAAAGGGGCTTGAAGAGTACGATGGCGGGATGGCAGGTGAATCAGCAAGGGCCAAGCCCGAGGTCATAGTAAGTTACATGGTAGGTCTCGCTTACTACACTATCTGCTTGGAAGAAGATGGATCTCGTTTACACTTAGCTTTAATCCCACCTTTAGGCAAGCGCGTAGATGAGAGATACCTCTTAACGATCAATCGAGCTATTGCATCCTATTTCACTGAAGAAGGGCGTAGATATATCGATGGATTAAAGGCACTACCTAAGCTTACGCTCCCGCTAGCTGTGTTAGCAAAGCTAGATCTCACAATAATTGAGCTTCTTCATGAACTATATCCCCCAGAGATCTTAGTTTTTGACGTCGAGCGCGCTGGAAGGAAAGTAGCCGAAACCAGCCGGCTCTATGAACGATATAATACTGCTGCCATACTCAGATTCTTCCTGAGCTTAGGTGAATGGATACATCATGTTAAGGAGTATACATCGTCGTTAATTAACGTCCGTGGATATAGAGAAGTGCAGGATACGGAATTACCGGGTCTAATAGACTCAATTCTACTCAGGTTAACGTTATCCATTATCAATAGTGATGCCGATATGCTAAATGGAGCACTTTTTGAAACCTTAAGGTTAAGGGACAAAGTAAAGGAAGATCTATTAAGGTACGTCAATAGGATACGCATGCCCGATAGCAAGACAACGAGCGCCATGGTGAAGAGCTTATTAGTAAGGTGATAAATTGTTCTTTATTGATAGGCTTGATTTGGATAGGCGTTTTAGGCTTCTGCGTAAGGAGGTTGAGGTTAGGGGTATTAGTGAGGAGCTTAGGGGTTGGTGTTTTGATTCCCCTCCCGTTGAACCCCCCTCTAGATCTGTTCTTTTTGGTGTTGGTGAGCTTGCTATGCGCTATTGCGGGAGCATGCGAGATGTTTATTTAAAGCGGGTTTTAAATGTTAAGCCTCCGCCCACAATTAAGATGGCTAGAGGTATTGTTCTCCATGCGGTTAACCGTGAGTCTCTTTCCGCTGTTAAGAGGCTGATTTTCTCCGGTGATGCTAGATCCGGGTCTGAGCTAATTGAAGATTTGTTGCCGATGACTAAAGATGTTATTGATAGGGCTATTTTGGAGGCTGAGAGGACTCTTTCCGCTAAGGTAAGCGAGGCTGAGGAGCGTCAACTCAGGGCCGAGGCATTAGCGTTTTACAGGTTCCTTATTGTTCAGGCTGCTGCCAAGATTGATCAGGCTATATCTAAGTATCCGCATTCCGATGTTGATTCAATAATTAGTGTTGCTGTTCCACCAGTCGTTGAGCGCAAGATTGACGGTAGCCTTATCGGGTTGGGTAGGGAGCTCAGCGTCGACATATATACGCCATTTAATGCTATGGCAGACCTAAAGACTGGTGAGGTTAGGGAGTTTCATCCATATGCCGCAACCGGATATGCCCTAGCATTGGAGGCTGAGGAGAATATTCCAGTTGACTTTGGCTTCATAATATATGTTCGAATAGAGCCATATAGGCTTGTGCCAAGCTTTAGATTAAAATACTTTGTTATAGGCGATGAGCTTAGGCGCGAGTTCCTCGAGATCAGGGACGAAGCCTACGAGATAGTGTCTGTTGGAAGGGATCCAGGTAAACCAGCAAGGTGTCCGGATTACTGCCCATATTATAGTGTTTGTGTGCGTGAGGGTGTTGAAGCGTCTCGTCATAAATGAGCCTGGATTATTTGTCGGCACCAAGAGGGGCATGATCACCGTTCGAAGAAAAGGTGAAAAAGTGCTGGAGATCTCCCCATCAAATGTAAGCCAGATTGCAATATTAACGCGGGGGGCAACAGTTTCATCAGCTCTCATAAGGTTGCTGGCTAGGCATAAAGTGGACTTGATAGTGTATTCCGGATTAGGCTATCCAGTCGCTAAGCTCTCAAGCCCAAGAACCACTGGATCAATTAAGTTAAGGAAGGAGCAGTATAAAGCTCAGGATTCGCCACTCGGCGCCTATCTCGCTAAAAAATTCGCCTGGGCTAAGGTTGTCAACCAGAAGACCATTTTGCGTGAGGCTGGCAGGAACAGGAGTGACACAGACTTATCTAGGAGACTGATTGAGATGTCTAGGTCAATCTCTAATATAGCCACTATGATAAGCAATATTAGGGGAGATAGCGCCAGCTCCGTTAGGGGTGAGGTTATGAGGCTTGAGGCTGAGGCTGCGGAAATATACTGGCAGGGCTTTAGACTTCTACTGCCAGAGGATCTAGATTTTCCAGGTAGGAGGAAGAGGTTCGAGGGACCGGAAGATCCAGTCAATATTATGCTTAATTTCTGCTATGGTCTTTTAGCCTCTGAGGTTTGGCTAGCAGTTGAGGCGAGCGGCCTCGACCCATTCGCTGGATTCTTACATGCAGATTCTCCCAGAAGGCCTGCGCTTGTAATGGATATTTTGGAGGAGTTTAGGCAACCTATCGTAGACAGAGTTGTCTTAAGGCTAGTATCAAATCTTAAGGATTCAAAGTCAATTATTGAGGGGAGAAGGCTTAAGAGGGAGTTTCGCTTCCAAGTTATAAAAGCTTTTTCTGAGAGATTATCTGAGACATTAACTTTCCATGGGAGGTTTCTGCCATTGTCAAGCCATATCTTCTTACAACCTAAGAGAATTGCAGACTTTATTCTTGAGAGAGAAAGCAGTTATACGCCGTTCACTTTGAGGTGAATGAGGATAATGCAGACGCTCGTTGTGTATGACATAAGTGATGATGAGATTAGACTTAAGGTTAGCGAGGCATGTAAAAGGTTTGGGCTTGCAAGAATACAGAGGAGCACATTTCTAGGATACTTATCGAGTATGCGTAGGAAGGAACTTGCTGCAGCATTAAGGAGAATACTTGGAGATGCTGATGGAAACATCCAAATCTTCGTCATATGTAAAGCTGACCTAGCCTTAAGGGAAGTTTTAGGAAAACCGTTTGAAGAGTACGCTAAAGAAGAACTACTTGTATAAGGCGAACCGCTTTGTCTGAAGTTGAACCAACAAACCTAATACCTGTCACATGGATTAGGCAATACTACTTTTGTCCAAGAATAATTTATTTTCTGGGAGTTTTAGGTTACAGCGAGAGATTAACTGAAAGCATGATTGAGGGAAAAGATTTTCATTCATCAGAGGAGTGGAAAGCAAAGCGTAGGAGAAGTGTCGCCGGAAAGAGGAGAGAATTCGCAAAGTTCATATGTAGTAAGTTATCAGTAGTCTCAGAAAAACTTGGATTATATGGTGTAATCGATGAGGTTTATGAAGTTGAGAATGGGCTGGTTATAGTGGAAAATAAGTTTATGAAAGCTCCTAGAAAACCATATCTAGGTCATATTTATCAAGCAGCAGCCTACGCCATGTTAGCCGAAGAGAAGATTGGCAAGATTAGCAGAAAAATCGTAATAAAATACCTCAGAGATAATAAAACATTTGAGATACCATTAACAGAAGACCTAAAAAAACATGTCTTATGGACAATCTCAAGGATAAGATCGATAATCGAGAAAGAGAAATTGCCAAGAGGAAATTACAAGAAGTGCGGAAGCTGTGGGTTCATAAAGATATGCGGCAAAAATCAACGCTAGGAGAAATTACAAAATCTCCATATGACTTCGGTGGAAAAACATGCTTTGAATGCAGATTAAATACCACCGAAGTAGCACCACAAACTTTAAATGTGAAAAAAGCCCAAAAAACAAAACAGAACAAGAAAAACCCTCGGAATCTCACAAAGAGAATTGAAAGCGAGGATTTCCCCACATGGAG
>Ga0209080_1001481_pt1 | contig 11787 bp, 17 predicted proteins | sample JNZ110809AmetaG_FD_184123 | JGI IMG/M metagenome (GOLD analysis project Ga0209080, IMG submission 184123) | Hot spring microbial communities from Jinze hot spring, China to study Microbial Dark Matter (Phase II) - JNZ 110809A (SPAdes) (version 3) ...
GCTCTTAGATGAGAGTAAGAACATATGGGTTTTCTTTGGAACTGGCACATATTTTGGAACAAATGATAATAATAGTAGAAATTATTTTGTAGGATTTCGTGATAAATGTGCCTTTGGGGGATCAAATTGTACTACCTGGACAGATTTAGGAAATAGAACTAATTATTGTAACAATCCTTCAAATTATAATGCTACTATAGTGGAAAATGCAACCCAGGTAACTTGTATTTATAACTTAACAGCAGATAGAGTGGAATCTGCCAATTTGGGAATTCGCTATGGCTTTTCTTTCATATCTACAGGTGATGGATGGTATCACAACCTTGATTCAGCCTCAAAGGAAAGCATGTATTCCGATGTATTAGCCATGTATGGGATGGTTTATGGTATGAGTTTCAAGCAATATAATGATCCTTGTAAGATTGGAGGCGAGTCTTATGTTTGGGAGATATGTTATAAAGTGGGATGTCCCTGCTGGGGTAAAAAGGGAGAGCCTGTGCTTAGAGAATTTGTAGGTCCTGGATCACCGCCTTTGCGTAAAGCCTTTGTGCCCTTTATGACACCAGGTGGAAGATTGGTTCTTTTTACACAGACTTCAGCTGGTATGCCCTCAGGTTACCAAGCTTCAGCTCCGAGTAAACTTTTTAGAGGTAGATATATCTTATGGATAGAAAAGTAAGGGGATTCACCTTAATTGAACTTTTATTTATTATAGCTATGTTGCTTGTCATAGGGAGTATAGCTGTGAAAGAGATTATTGCATATATACAGGAAGTTCGTTTAAGGGAGGCTGTTAATAAATTTTTGGGTGAAATTGAATATGTAAAGAATCAGGGGATAATTTCTCTAAAGCCCTATGGAATACGAGCTTGCAAAGATAGTAATAAATACAAAGTTTTCATAGATTTAGATAGTGATTGTAAAGATCGAACTCCATATTGTGTGCCAAGTGAGGATAAAGTTTGTGCCCATAATCCTACTGTCTTTTGCACCAGCGACGAGGGTATATGCGGGGTGAGAGATGGTCCCTGTATTACTGTTGAGCGTGTGGGAGAACTACCTGAAGGTACTAAGTTTGTTGGAAATAGTAGTTTTTATGTAGTCGTAAATAGGATGGGTTATTTTTTTGATTACAGCTGTGGCTTTGGGGCTGGCTCTATTAGTATTGAGAATGCACTGGGTAAGAGAGTTAAAATTACTGCCAGTCGTTATGGAAGGGTTAGTGTTGAACAGTAGGGTAAAAGGATACACCCTAATAGAACTTACTATTTTTATAGTAATAAGTATAATAATTTTATTAGGTATGGCAAAAGGTATATTAGAGTTTAGTAAGCATCAAAAAAGAATCCAGCTACTTGATACGTCAAGGATGCTTATGGAAAAAATATATTTAGACCTTGAGAGTAAACCCAAAAACTATTTTGGAAATTTAATTTTCTATCAAACTAATGCCACCTGTGATTTTAATGGAACCTGTTCTTTTGATGAATATTGTTTTTCTTCCTATTCTACCTATAGATACAGAGGGGTTAATTGTCTTCCTGGTTTTAATTGTAGATATTGCTTGCAGGGAAGTAGATTGATACCAACAGTATACAATTGCACCTCTGGTTATCAATTAGATGTAGAATTTGAGGTATCTTTGATAATTAATAACCAAACTTTACACCAAGATTACTCCACCTATGGGGTATGTTTAAAAGTTTATTTTAGAGATCCCATTTATAACAAAACTCAGGAATATAGGGATAGGGTTATTTTTAGAAAATGGGATTAAAAAGTAGTTTTGCCAAAGGATCAAAGGGATATAGTTTAGTAGAAATTCTAATGGTGATTATTCTTATTAGCATACTAAGTATAGGGATCTTGGGAGTTCTTCAAAATTTTTACAAGGAGGAAAAGGGAAGGAGGACTTTCTTAAAGAATGAGATGGAAGTTCAGATGCTCCTTTCTACTCTAAAAAAGCTTTTTTCTGGGATTGGCTTTGGTGCTCCTCTAAGGGAGGGCGATACCACTTCTGCTATATGTACTAATTTACCCCTTTTGGGTTATGATAAGGAGAACCAGGTTTTTTGTTACCTTTCTACAGCAGTAAGACAGGAAAGATACTCTGGATGCTGGTGGATTTGTGGTAAAGATGGAACTTGGAAGACAAGAGCTACCAATAATTTCGGAGTTCTCTGTCCTGATATTAATACCTTGACAAGTAACTCTCGTCACAATTGGTTTCTATATTTGTATAATGATAAATCGGAATACACTCAAGTGTCTAATCCCCAATGTAAAAATCAAGCAGATTTAGTTTATTATCTTGGAAGAGATAGATATTATAATCCTTACTTTTTCCCAGATGATTTCTCTGTCAAGTTACTTAGTGCTAATAATACAATTACAGGATGTGCTATTGGAACTTTTCAAATTAATCTTCAGATAGGAAGGGATGTTCCTCAACCTTTAATTAATTGTGTAGCAGATTTTAGGGTGAGATTAGTTTATAAGGGGATGGATACTTCCGCTCTCTTTAGAGGAGGAGTGCCTATAAAGGAGTTATCAGGTATGAGATTTTGTATGATTGTGCAGGTGGGGACAAGGCGTAGCTCTGAAGAACCACTTCCCAATTATACTGATTGTGGGGATTTTACCCCACCAAATCCCTCTTTAGAGGAGGAATGGAAACATTTCAGATGGAGAGTTATAGAGTTTAATGTTCCCTTGTACAATTTAATGTTATAAAATGAAACTGCTTAGTGAGGATTTTGATGGGAAAAACTGAAAAAAGAAAGAATGATTTAAAGAGAACAAGAGGAAGTATCCTTTTTATGGGGATCATTTTAGCCTTTATTGGTATGGTTATTTTAGCGGGGCTTTATTTTCACTATGTAAAATCCTTACATATTATTTTCCCAGTTAAGACTTACGCTACACTTAGAGATGCTGCAGTTGGGACCGTTCATATGGTAACTCATTATATTGATAATGGATACTTTAGGACTATTGATAATGATCCTTGTCCACCAGGAACTACGAATGTAAATGCCACTGATGAAAATGCCACTTTAGCATCGGCTATAAGATGTTGTGAAACTTCAATTAATTTCAGATTGGTTGGATATAGTGAAACATTTCCTGCTGACACAGTAGTATGCTTATTGGGCACTCAACCTCATATTAGCGCTGGAAGTAGCCCTGATCCTGTCGTTAAAGGTGGAGGACCAAGTGGATCTGAATCTAAGCCAAAAAAATATATATATAGTATCGCAACTAATGCGAAAGGTCCCAGAGGAACACTTTCTTATGTAGAGGCAGTTTATGAAAGTCCTCCACAGCAATAATTTACCCTGAGCTTAAAGTTTGCCCTTCTTACGCCTTTCAAGTGTATCTTCCCCATACCCCTTGCCCCTTTTTAAGCTTGGATTAAGATAAGTATTAATGGCTCTTAATCTTGAAAGGCTAAAGGAACTACTTGCAACCTTTCCAAAAGTTAAATTTGCCCTTCTCTTTGGCTCATATGCTCGGGGGAAGGCCTTCCCCTTTTCAGATCTGGACATAGCCATCCTCTTTGATGAGGAGCCTGAGCTTTTAGAGCTTGGCAAGATGACTGCTACCCTTGAAAAAGAAACAGGCCTTGAGGTGGATATTCTCCCCTTAAATGGCCTTTATGAGAGGGATCCAGCCCTTGCCTATGAGGTGATCACCACGGGGAAACTCCTTTTTTGTCGAGATGAAGAAGCCTTTGTGCTTTACAAAAAATATACCTTTCTCTACTATTTTGATCATCAGCCCCTCTTTGAAAGGGTTTGGGCAGATTTAAAGAGGCGCCTTAGAGAGGGAAAATTTGGAAAACTTGGAAGTCCATAAAAGACTATCTCGCCTGGAAGATAATTTAAGGCTACTTGAAGAACTGAGGGAAGCCCTTTCCCCTGAGGTCTTAGAGAAAGATTTAAAGAGTCAATGGCTCATTAGATATGGACTTTTTGAGTGTATTCAGATAGTAATTGACATAGCCTGTCACTTAGTAAGTAAGTATAATCTTGGAACTCCCTCAAGTTACTCTGAATGTATAGAATTGTTGAGAAGATATGACTACATTAATGATGCCCTGGAAGATAAATTAATCGGTATGATTGGGCTTAGAAATAGATTGATTCATGAATACTTGATAATTGAGCCCAAGAGACTCTTTAAGTTCCTTGCCTTTTTGGATGATTTTCGGGAATTTGCTAAAGCCATAGGGCCTTATTTTTAGAGGAGTATGTTTTTAGAACTTTTGCAGGAACTCTCACCTCTCCCCTTTGAAAGGTATATGGAACTTGCTCTTTATCATCCTGATTATGGCTATTATGCACGGGGTAATGTGCCAGGAAAGAGGGGAGACTTTATTACAGCTCCGTGTATTCACCGTGCCTTTGGGGCAACCCTTGCCTTGCAGGTCCTTGAGGTCTTTGAGCTCTTGGGAAGGCCTAAGGATTTTGCTATTGTAGAGATGGGGGCTGGGGCAGGATATCTTGCCTTAGACATCTTGAGCTATCTTACGGAAAAGGGTTATGATTTTAAGTATCTAATTGTTGAGCCCTTTTTGCCCTTAAGGGCTCATCAGGAGGAGGTGCTTTCTGCCTTTGCAAGTAAAGTTGAGTGGTATGATGCTTTGGCAAGGATTCCAGCCTTTGAGGGGGTTTTTATAGCTAATGAGCTTTTTGATGCCCTGCCTGTGCATCTTGTTGAGAAGGCAGGAGGTGAGCTCTATGAGGTGTGGGTTGAGTTTGGGGAGGGTGAGGTTAAGGAGCTTTTGAGAGAGTTTTCAGAGGTTGAGATACTCTCACGGGTCTATCCCTATTTTCCCTTCTGGGATGAGGGCTATCGCACAGAGGTTTGTTTGAGGGCTGAGGCAATCTATGCTGACCTTGCGGTAAAGTTAAAGAGAGGCCTTATTTTGATCATAGATTACGGCTACCCAAGAGCTGACTACTATCATCCCCAGAGATCAAAGGGGACCCTTCTTTGTTATTATCGCCACAGAGTGGTGCAAAACCCTTACTTTAAGCCTGGACATGTAGATATCACTGCCCATGTGGACTTTACCCTCCTTGCAGAATTGGGGGAGAAATATGGCTTTCAAAACCTGGGCTTTACCCAGCAGGGAAGTTATCTTGCCTCTTTGGGGATTGACAAGGTCTTTGAAGAGGTATCAGAGGGGAGCTTCCGCGAAAGAGAAGCCCTAAAGATGCTACTCCTTCCTGAGGGGCTTGGACAGAGCCACTGGGTCCTTGCCCAGGGGCGATTTTTTGGTGGAAGGCCTAAGGCTAAGTTTGCCGGCTTTCGTTTTAGTAATAGACTTGGGCTTTTGAGGTAGATTTATTAGAATATAAGAGATGGATAGAGAAGTTTGAGGAAGCCCTTGGTTAAAAAGACTGATAATACTATAGTAGAACTATACACTGATGGCTGCTCCCTTGGGAATCCTGGGCCTGGGGGATATGCCTGTCTTATACGAAATGGGGAGAGGGAGACCATTCTCTCAGGGGGAGAGCCCTACACAACCAATAATAGAATGGAGCTTTTATCCGTAATTAAAGGGCTTGCCTATTTCACTGAGCCTAAAAAAGTAAGAGTTTACACAGATTCTGAATATGTCCTTAAAGGGGCTACAGAGTGGCTTCCTCAATGGAGGAGGAAAGGTTTCAAGGCCTCTTCGGGAAAACCTGTTAAGAATCAAGATCTCTGGCTTGAGCTTGAAAAATGGCTTAATTTTCATGAGGTAACCTTTGTCAAGGTCCCTGCCCATGCAGGACACCCTGAGAATGAAAGGGTAGATAGACTGGCTAAAAAAGAGGCTGAGAAATGGAGAAGAAACTTTTAGTGGGAATTACTGGGGCAAGTGGAGCTATATATGCTCTATACTTTTTAAGGGCTCTTAAAGAATTGGATCTCCCTGCAGAGGTAATTATAACTGAGGCAGGAAAGTTGGTAATTAAGCATGAGCTTGAGCGGGACTGGGAGAGCCTTCTTGAGTATGCAGAGCACATCTATGAAGAGCATGAAATTGGGGCGCAACCTGCAAGTGGGTCTGCACCCTATTTGGGGATGGTGGTTATTCCCTGTAGTATGGGAACCCTTGCTGGCCTTGCAACGGGACAGGCAAGAAATCTCCTTCTACGCGCTGGAGATGTGATGCTTAAAGAGAGAAGACCCCTTATTCTTGTGGTGAGGGAAACCCCACTAAATGCCATTCATCTTCAAAATATGCTCACTATTACCCAGGCTGGAGGGGTAATTTTCCCTGCCATGCCTGGTTTTTATCATAAGCCAAAGACCCTGGAAGAGCTCTTAGAGGGTTTTACTCTTAGGCTTTTACAGTTTTTGGGGCTAAGTGATAGGGGAAGGGCCTGGCAAGGTCTTAAGTAGATCCCCTTTCGAAGAGCTCTTTGAGGGGGATTTCAATTTCTAAGCTATGGAGCTTCAAGGTGTTTTCCCAGTTGTAGATTTTAGGCTCTCCATAGGTTGAATTTTCCGTGAGGGTGTAATGTTGAACGATCTCCAAGTCCGGGAAGATAAGGATATATTCTTTAACCTGAAACCTTTCATAGAGTTTGCGTTTGATTTCAATGTCTTTGAAGGCCGTGTTTTTGGAGAGGACTTCAAAGATAACGAGGGGGACTTGGAAGATGTGGGAGTGTTCTTCTAAGGGGCCGCAGACAATGAAGAGGTCAGGCTGAACCACATTGTGTTCATCTAAGACCACATCAAGAGGTGCTACAAAGAAGTCACAGCCCTTGGCTCTTAATTTTTCTCTTTCTCGATAAAAGATTCCAGCAAGATTCCGCACTAAAGCTTGGTGTTTGACGAAGGGGGAGGGAGTCATCATATAGATCTCGCCCTCAATGAGTTCACAGCGAAAGTCCTCAGGAAACTGAAGATAGTCCTGGTAAGTGTATTTAGTTTGCGCTTTGGCAGGAAGAGCCATATATGCATTAATATACCTAATTTTTTCCGCTGGGCAACTTTCAAAATTTCCTCTTTCTGGAGAAGATTTCTACAAAGAGTTGCAAAATTACCCTTGATATTTTTTAAAAGTAGTTTATAAAACTCTGAAACAGGCTATACCTTAGGGGAGGAGGTAAGGAAATATGAGAATTTTGGAGGATCGTCTCTACACGGAAAATCACCTTTGGGTCAAGAAGGAAAAGAAAAAAGTTGTCAGAGTTGGGATTACCGATTTTTTCACCTCTCGAGACGTTGAAATAATTGATGTAGATCTCCCCGAAGAGGGAGAGGAATATGAAAAAGATGACATCTTTGGGAGTATAGAGAGTGTGGAAGAGATGTATAACCTTATCATGCCTGTTTCTGGAGTTATCGTAAGTGTTAATGAAAAGGTTTTAGATAATATTGATCTCTTGAATGAGGATCCCTATGAAGAGGGTTGGCTTGTGAAAATTGAGATGAGTAATCCCTCAGAGCTTGATGATTTGCTGCCCCCAGAGGATTATGAATTAAAGATCTCAGAGGAATACGAGGAAATTCTTCCTGAAAAAGTGGCTGAAGAGGAGGTCTAAGTGATAGCCCTTGTTTTCCCTGGACAGGGGTCTCAATATGTGGGCATGGGGAAGGACCTATATGAACACTTCCCCAAGGTAAGAGAAATTTTTCACGAGGCGGAGAACTTAACAGGAATTCCCGTAAGAAGACTTGCCTTTGAAGGGCCTTTAGAAGAGCTCACTCGCACAGAAAATCTCCAGGTGGTGATTACTACTTTTAATATAGCTACCTTGGAGGTCTTCAAAGAAAACTTAAGAGAAAAATTCAAAGATCTGGTAGCCTTTACTGCTGGACACAGCTTAGGTGAGTTTAGTGCCCTTTATGCAAGCTCTGTTCTCAGTTTTGAGGATACTCTAAGGGTGGTAAAAAGGAGAGGGGAATTGATGGGAATGGCCGCTCCAGAGAAGCCCTCGGGAATGTATGCCATAATTAATCTGGAAAGGGCTAAACTTGAGAGCCTGATAGAGAGAATAGAGGGCTTGGTTATAATTTCTAATTTTAATTCACCTAAACAGCTTGTCATTAGTGGAGAAGAGCCAGCCCTATCTCAGGTTGTTGAGGAAGCTAAGGCCTGTGGGGCAAAAGTTGTAAGATTAAAGGTTAGCGCAGGCTTTCATAGTCCCCTCATGAGTCAAGCGGAAAAAGAGTTGGCTGAAACGCTTGAAAAAATCCCTTTCAGAGACCCTTTGATTCCTATTGTTTGTGCAGTCTCGGCCAAAGTGGAAACCTCAGGAGAAAACCTAAAGAAACTCATGAAAGTTCAAATTACCTCACCTGTGAGATGGATTGAGGTAGTAGAGTATATCTACGCCCAGGGCGTTTCCACCTTTGTAGAAATAGGGCCAAAACAGGTCCTTAAGGGACTTATTTCACAAATTCTTCAGGAAAGACCTTTCAAGGTCTACAATGTGGAAAACATAGCTACCCTACAAGAGACAATTAAGGCCCTTTCCTAAGATGAATATAAAGATCCTTGAAGAGCGTTGTAAAGGATGTGGCTTGTGCATAGAGTTTTGTCCAAAAAAGGTGCTTGCCCTTTCTAATAAAAGAAATCTTCATGGGTATAAGGTAGTTTTTTGGGCTAATCCTGAGAGATGTAATCGCTGCGGTATTTGTTTTCTAATGTGTCCTGAGGTAGTCTTTGTAAGGGAGGATTTCTTTGAGGGGTAAAAGGGTATTGGTCAAGGGAGTTGAGGCTATTGCCCTTGGGGCCTTGGAAGGGGGGTGTGAGTGTTATTTTGGCTATCCCATAACTCCCCAGAATGAAATTCCAGAGCTTATGAGTGTGGAGCTCCCCAAGAGAGGGGGGGCCTTTTTGCAAGCAGAGTCTGAGACTGCGGCTATCAATATGGTCCTTGGGGCAAGTGCTGTAGGAGCAAGGGTGATGACCAGTTCCTCAAGCCCTGGGATCTCTCTCATGAGTGAGGGCTTTTCCTATCTCATTGCCCTTGAGCTCCCTTGTGTGATTGTGAATGTGATGAGAGGAGGCCCAGGCCTTGGGGGAATTGAGGCCTCTCAAGGAGACTATTTTCAAGCAGTAAAGGCACCTGGCCACGGAGATGGAAAATTCTTAGTCCTTGCCCCTTACTCTTGTAACGAGGCCTATGAGTTTACCGCTAAGGCCTTTGAATTAGCCGATAAATATCGTAACCCCGTGATGATTTTATCTGATGCCATCTTGGGGCAAATGAAGGAACCTCTTGATTTAAGACCCCTTAAGGTTAAAAAAATCCCTAAGGACGATTGGGCTCTCACTGGAGCTAAGGATAGACCCTCCAGAGTTATCAAAAGCCTTTTCCTTGATTCTCAAGAGCTTGCAGAGAGAAATCTTAAGCTCAAAAAGAAATACAAAATGATGGAAAAGGAGATACGCTTTGAGGCCATAGCTGAAGGAGCTGAGGAAGTTATAGTGGTTGCCTTTGGCTCCATGGCAAGGATTTGCAAAGAGGCTGTATTAAACCTGAGAGCAAGGGGCTACCCTGTTGGTTTTTTTAGGCCTATTACCCTTTTTCCCTTTCCAAAAAAGGCCCTTTGTGAGGTTGCTGAAAGTGAAGGGAAGAGAAAGAAATTTTTGGTCTTTGAGTTAAACTGTGGGCAGATGGTGGAGGATGTAGCTGCCTCCCTTTGTGGTAAGGCAGAGACTCTTTCTAAATTTTATCCTCCCAGTGTTTTGCCCTTCCCTGAAGATATAGAAAAGGAGATAAAAAAGTGCCTGAGTTTTTCCAATTTCCCAAAACGCTAAAGAAGACTCTTTTTCACTACTGTCCTGGTTGCCATCATAGTATTATTCATAGGCTTCTCTGTGAGGTTATTGATGAACTCGGCATTAGGGATAGGGCTATAGGGATTGCCTCTATTGGTTGTTCCTGTTTTTTATATTTCTATATTGATGTGGACATTGTGGAGGCTCCTCATGGGAGATCTTGCTCAGCGGCAACTGGCATAAAAAGGGCACGCCCTGAGCTTATAGTCTTTACCTATCAAGGTGATGGAGACTTTGCGGCAATTGGGCTTGGAGATAGCTTGCATGCTGCCTCTCGGGGAGAAAAAATTACGGCCCTTATGATCAATAATACCGTTTATGGGATGACGGGGGGGCAGGTTTCTCCCACAACCCTTCCCCATCAGAAAACTACTACCACTCCTATGGGTAGAGACCCTCAAAGGGAAGGCTATCCCCTAAAGGTAGCTGAAATCTTAGCAGGCTTTGAGGGTGTGGCCTATAGTGCACGCACGGCAGTGAATACCCCAAAAAGGGTGCTTGAGGCTAAAAAAATTTTGAAAAAGGCCTTTCAGACCCAGCTTGAAGGCAAGGGCTTTGCTTATGTGGAGTTTCTCTCTGCCTGCCCCGTGAATTGGAGGATGTCCCCTGTTGAGGCAACGAAATATATTGATCACCTTACCGAGGTCTTTCCCCTTGGGATCTTTAAAGACATCTCTTAAGGAGAGTTGAGGTGAGGCTTGAGGTAATCTTTTCTGGTTTTGGTGGGCAGGGAATTCTCTTCGCAGGAAATCTCCTTGCCTTAGCTGGTATGTATCAGGGTTATAATGTGAGCTTTCTTCCTGTTTATGGGCCAGAGATGCGTGGGGGCACCTGTAACTGCACAGTAATTCTCTCCGATAAGGAAATTGCCTCCCCCCTTGTTCTGGAACCAGGATATTTAATTATTTTAAACTTACCATCTTTCATCAAGTTTCTTCCCCGCTTGAGGAGGGGAGGGGTAGCCTTAGTGAATGCAGATTTAGTGCGAAAAGAAGAGCTCGAAGACTTTGAAAACATGGTTTCAGGAAAAAAGGTTATGTTTTTTCCTTTTAATACGTTGGCTGAGGAAGCTCAAGCACCCTTGGCAGCAAATATCTGTGCCCTTGGGGCCTTTAATGCCCTGTTAAAACTAATTTCAGAGGAAGTTTTTGAAGAGGCTTTGAGGGAGATGCTTGGGCCAAGGAAGGCTCACCTGCTTAAACCAAATCTTGCGGCCTATCAAAAGGGTTTCCTATATATGCAGGGTCTTTTATGAAGGCCCTTTTGCAGCGAGTTAAAGAGGCAAAAGTAGTTGTAGAAAATAGGGTTTATGCCCAAATCGGAAAGGGCTTGCTTGCCTTAGTCTGTATTGAAAAGGGGGATGACGAAAAGATTGTGGCGTGGATGGGAGAAAAACTGGTTAATTTAAGGATTTTTCCCGATGAGGCTGGAAAATTCAATCTCAGTGTAAAAGACATAGGGGGAGAAATCCTTTTGGTTTCAAACTTTACCTTAGCTGGAGAGCTCAAAAAGGGCACAAGGCCAAGCTTTCACAGAGCAGAAGAGCCTGAAAGGGCAAAAGCTATGCTTCAAACCTTAGAAGAGGAGATAGCTAAGAGGGGGATTAAGGTAAAAAGTGGTCTCTTTGGTGCCCATATGGAGATTTTCCTTATAAATGATGGTCCTGTGACCATACTTTTAGAGAAAGGAGCTCAAGGGTAAAGGGCCTCTTGGAATTAGCTTGCACCTTTTTAAGATCCTAAAACTTGGCTTTGAACCAAGGTGATAGTATAAAAAATATATAAGGTGTTTCTAAAAATAGGGTTTAAGGAAGTAATTCAAGTTGGAGGTGTCTTATGAAAAGGATAGCCTTTGGGTTAGCTCTAATCTTTGGGCTTTTTTGTATAAGCTCGGGTTACGCTTCAGAAGGGGAGAGGATCTTTGGTGCCAGAGGTTGTTCTGGATGTCATGAAAAGACACAGGACACAGTAGGTCCAGCACTTTCCACG
>Ga0209080_1001488_pt1 | contig 11771 bp, 12 predicted proteins | sample JNZ110809AmetaG_FD_184123 | JGI IMG/M metagenome (GOLD analysis project Ga0209080, IMG submission 184123) | Hot spring microbial communities from Jinze hot spring, China to study Microbial Dark Matter (Phase II) - JNZ 110809A (SPAdes) (version 3) ...
ATAAAGGAGAACTCTTTTTGTCTTTTCAGGAAGAGTTGAGGCAAAGACTATCTCTTTGAACCTTTCTTGGACATTGCCAATAAAACTTTCCAGTGTAGGGACTACCACATGGTATTGGATAGTGGACTTGAACCTTTCTGAAAGTGGGCAGTTTAAGTGTTTTATGTTAGCTTTTCTGTTAAAAGAGCCAGTTTTAAAGAAAAGAAACCACTGGAAGTTTGCTATTATTTCAGCGGTTTGTCTGTATAGCTTTAGGACATGAGCTATAAGGGTGCTTTTTCTCTTTGTGGTAGGGCATGAGACTTCAATAGACCTATACATAGGGATATTATAGCTTTTGTTTGTGAGTTCGTATGTGAAACAATTCAAGCAACAAATTACCATTATTAGGTATAAATGTCAATATTTTCAGAGACTAGTCGCCAAGACCAGAGTAGGCGGCCCAGCTCACCGGCCGTCCTCTTTTTCAAGTAAGAAGTTCTCTCAGAGAGCTCACGCAGGCTGGCTTTCTACAAACTGATGGACAGGAATACTATCTAACCGAGAAGGGACTTAGCGCTTTGGAATAGTTATAAAAACACCACTAAGGAATCTCCAGCCTCTTAACGTTTTAGCTCGTGGAGCTCTCGCGCCGCTGCATAGAGTACTGCGGTAGCTACCACTTCGGAGTCTACCCTTGCTGTACCTTTCATTTTAGACAGGCTTTTCTTTAGGGATATGACTTCAAGCTCTAGAAGGAGTTGGTCGCCTGGATAGACTGGTTTTTTGAACCTTGCATCATCTATACCTGCAAAGACTATGGCGTATTTACCTATCTCAAGCCCAAGGGATTTTATCATAAGGATTCCACCCACTTGAGCCATGGCTTCAAGGATATATACGCCCGGCATTAGAGGAAAGCCTGGAAAGTGTCCTTGAAACACGGGCTCGTTTACAGACACATTTTTTACACCTACTATCCTCTTGCCAAGCTCCATCTCCAAAATTTTGTCTACAAGAAGTATAGGATACCTGTGTGGTAGGATTTCCATTATCTCTTTTACACCCAGCATGGCTATAGATTATAAGCCAAAATTTCATGAAATTTTAACCTTTGGTAGCATAGACTTTTACCTTAATAAAACTTCGGAGGTATTAGCATGAAGAAGATTGTCTACTTGGCTTTGGCTTCTGGAGCAATGTTTGCCTTTTCCTGTCAGCAAAAGCCTACGGAACAGCCAGCACAACAAGCACAACCTCAAGAGCAAGCACAACAACCAACAGGACAACCTGCACCACAAGTGGAGCAAAAGCCGACAGAGCAACCTAAGGCGGAAGAAAAGCCAGCACAGGTGGAGCAGCAAGTAGCTCAGGTAAAAGATATGCAAGCCTTTGCTCAACAAAAGGGCTGTTTTGCCTGCCACGATATAAATAATAAAAAGGTGGGTCCTGCCTTCAAGGAGGTTGCGAAGAAGTTAGCAGGTAAGTCAGATGCAGAAGTAGAAATCGTTGAGAGAATAATAAAGGGTGGTGTAGGTAAATGGGGACAAGTGCCAATGCCTCCTCAAAACGTTACAGAGCAAGAGGCTAAAGACTTGGCTAAGTGGATACTTAGTCTAAAGTGAAGGAAATTTTCAGAGGTTTTATAGAGCTTCACTTTAAAAAGCCTGTGGAGGTCTCTCAGTCTCATGTGAGGGACCTCCTTTTACTTTCTATTTTTCTGGACTACTTTGGGCTTGATAACCCTCTCGGCGTGTATGTGCTTGACCTGTATCCTCTAATGCTTTATGAGTTTCATATATGGCATAAGAGCTTAGGGCTTGAAAGGGGAGGTTTGGACTTCCTGCCGTGCTGTTAAAGAGGCTTGTATTCTTTAGTGGTAAAGGTGGCGTAGGCAAGAGCACCCTTTCTTGTGCAGTCGCCCTTGAGCTTTCAAAGAGAGAAAAGACCCTATTGGTCTCCATAGACCCAGCTCATTCTCTTTCTGGCATTTTTCTGGTAGAGGTAGGAGACCAGATAAAAAAGCTAAAAGACCAGCTATTTGCCATTGAAATAAGAGCGGAAGCCCTTGTTGAAAACTATGCGGAAAAGGTTTTGTCTACCCTTACTGAACTTCTGCCTACCGTAAGGTCCGGAATAAAAGAGTATGCCAAGCATATAAAACATTCTCCTACCGCTCAAGAGACCGCAATTCTTGACAAAATATTGGATTACTGTGAGGAGTTTACCTATGTGGTGGTAGACTCCGCACCCACTGGTCAGATGCTAAGGCTTTTTGAGACTCTTCATATGGTAAGTGGTTGGTTTAACTTTTTAAGCCAGGTGGCAAAGGAAAGGCATAGAGTAGAAAGGTTTATGGGAAGAGAGGACAATTTACCAAAGCTCATAGAAGAGAGAAAGAAAAAGCTTCAAAACTTGGCTAACGTGCTAACAGAAAGGACTACAGTTTTCGCAGTAGCCAACGAAGAGCCTCTATCTTTGCAAGAAGCCCAAGATATACACAATAAGCTCAAGGATATAGAGGTTCAACTTGTAATTAACCGCTGGCACTATATGGAGTGTGATTGTATAAAGATTCCAGAGATTGAAAAACCCTATGGCTTTGAAGCCCTTGAAAGACTTTCTATAAAGCCCATTCTGGACTACCTCCTAAGATAGGCAAACCACTTCCTAAGCTCTATTCCAAAGAAGGTAAAGACGGGAAGAAGGACCACATAAGGTATTTGCTCAAGAGATAGGCTGACCGCATGGAAGTAATCCGCAAGAAAGGTTATGGCAGAAAGTTGAAGTAGAGTTCCTATAAATATGCCAAGATAGACGTATGGGTTGAGTTTTATATGTTCCACTGGATTTCTAAAGAAGGGTTTCTCGCTTACCTCTTGCACACCTACCGCCCACTGGCTTGCTACCGCAGAGGTAAAGCTAATGGTGAGTGCTATTTCATAGGGATAAGTTTTTAGAAGGTAGACAAAAAGCATATAGTGTGTAATCGCCATCAAAAGCCCGTTGTAAAGCAGGGTAATGAGCTGTTCTCTACCCATGAAGACCCTCATAGGGTTCTTTGGATTTTCCTTCATAGGGTCTCCTTCGTATTTGGTAAAAGGATAAGCCTTGTCTTGGACTCCGTCGGTTGCTAAGTTTATCCAAAGTATTTGGGTAGGATATAAAGGCAAAGGTAGTCCTGTGGTTATGGCAAGGGAGTTGTAGAGAATCTGAAAAGAGTTGGCAGAAAGGAGATACCTTATGACCTTTGATATGTTTTTGGCTATGAGCCTGCCTCTTTTTATGGCGTTGACTATTATGGCAAGGTTGTTGTCCACTATTACCATCTTGGCTGCGTCCTTTGCCGCCTGAGAGCCAGAACCCATGGCTATACCAAGGTCTGCTACCCTTAGAGCAGGTGCATCGTTTGCTCCATCTCCAGTTACCGCCACTATCTCGCCCTTTGACTGCAAAACCCTTACTATTCTGTATTTATCTTCTGGCGTAGCTCTTGCCACTATGCTCACCCTTTTGAGTATGTTGTAGAGCTCCTCATCGCTATATTTTTGCATGTCCTTTCCCTCTATGGCTAAGTCCTTGTCTTGGTATATTCCCACCATCCTCCCTATAGCCTTTGCGGTCAAAAGGTTGTCTCCTGTTATCATTATCACCCTTATGCCTGCACTCTTTGCGGTCTCTACTGCCTCCTTTACCCCTTCTTTGGGTGGGTCCATAAAGCCCACAAGTCCCATCACCTCTATCTTCACTTCATCTACACTCTCTGGAACTTTGTCAAGCCTTGCATAACCGAAGGCGAGAACCCTCAGCCCTTTCTGTGCCAGCTTATCATGTGCTTGCCAAACCTCAGCAGGACAACCTTCTTTGCACATGCGAGCAAGGCTTTCTAACGCACCCTTCACATAAAAGTCAAAGCCAGAACCTCCGGAGACTATAACCGCCATGAGTCTTCTTTTTGTATCAAAGGGATGCTCCCATAGCCTTTCATAGCCTTTTCTCAGGGCTTCCCAGTTTACCCTTTCCTCCTCAAGCCACTGCAGGAGTGCCACCTCAAGAGGGTCTCCCTTTAGTGCATCCGCATCGTTGCAAAGAGCAGAGCATAGAAAGAGCTTTCTCTTGTTATAAGCCACATACTCGCTGACCTTCAGCTTACCGAGAGTAATAGTGCCTGTCTTGTCAGAGCATATGTAGGTGGCACTTCCAAGGGTTTCCACTGCTGGCAGGTATTTCACTAATACCTTTTCCCTTGATAGCCTAACCGCACCCACCACAAGGGCTATAGTGACCACTATGGGAAGTCCTTCAGGGACTGCAGAGACCAGCTGGGCTATGGCGAAAAACACTATGGTTTTTGCATCCCTCCCTTGGAGTATTCCTATCGCCACCAGCAAAGACAGGAAAATAAGAAGTATAAGTATCCACCTCCTTCCAAAGCTACCCAGAGCTTTTGTGAGGGGGCTTTCTGGGGATTTTTCTTGTAGCCTCTGGGCTATTCTTCCAAGCTCCGTGCTCTTGCCCGTGGCAGACACTACTCCAAGTGCTCTTCCCCTTACTACGGTGGTTCCTTTATACAGACAGTTGCTCCGTGCGTGAAGAGGTGTATCTTCTGCAAGAACAATCCCCGCCTCCTTTTCTACCGGCAGAGACTCACCAGTTAGCATGGCTTCGTCCACCATAAGCCCCGCACTCTCAATGAGCCTCATGTCCGCAGGGACCACATCCCCCTCGCCCAGAAGAACAAGGTCTCCCGGCACAAGTTCCCTGCTGTCCACTTCTTTCTCTATACCACCCCTTATGACCTTAACCTTTAGAGCGGTAAGAGATTTGAGGGCCTCTATGGAGGCTATAGCCTTAAGCTCCTGATAGAAACCCAAAAGCCCGTTTGCGAGCAGGATACCATAGACCACCACCGCATCCTTTAGGTCTCCAAGAAAGAGGGCTATAAAGCCTGCCACAAAGAGTATAAGCACAAAGGGGCTTGTGAACTGCCTTACAAAAACCCTGAGCTTGCTCTCCTTTTCCTCCCTTAGCAGGTTATACCCGTAAAGGGTAAGCCTTCTTTCCACCTCCTTCTCGCTCAGCCCTTCAGGGCTTGTTTGTAGCTCCCTCAGGCTCTCCTCCGGATTCTTGTGGTGCATGCAAGAATTTTATGGTATAATCTTCTTACCATGCAAGAGCTAAGCCTAAGCCATGTATACTTTGGCATGCTTGCCATGGCGATTTCTATAGGTCTTATTTCTTTGGCAGGTAGGCCCTCTATCAAGCCTACAAAGTTTCAAGCCTTCTGGGAAGGGTATGTGCGTTTTGTCAGGAGCATGGTTCTTGAAAACATGGGGCATGAAGGACTAAGGTATGTTCCTCTAATAGCTAGTATAGGGCTATTTGTGTTCTTTTCCAACCTCCTTGGTATGGTCCCTGGGATTGAAGCTCCGACTGCCAATGTGAACACAAACCTAGCATTGGCTCTTATAGTCTTTCTTCTATACAATATAGAGGGCTTTAGATTGCACGGTGTAGGATACCTAAAGCACTTTGCTGGTCCAAATCCCTACCTTGCACCTGTTTTCTTCCTGATAGAAGTAATTTCCCATCTGGCCAGACCCATAACCCTTACGCTGAGGCTTTTTGCCAATATGAAGGGCGGTGCACTACTGTTGGTAGTCCTTGTTGGTCTTGTAGTTCAGAACCCATTCACTATGGTTGTTTCTCCTGTATTTTTGCTTTTCATAATAGCCATAAAGTTTCTTGCGGTCTTTATACAGTCTTATATATTCATGATACTCTCTGTTGTTTACCTTGCGGGTGCAGTATCCCATGAAGAACACTGAAAATAAATCAAAGGAGGTTGGACTATGAAAACCAAAATCATGACAGCTCTGACACTGCTTGTCCCTGCTCTGGCTATAGCAGCAGAGCCCGGACAGGGAGAGACACTAAAGCAGGGGCTTATGTTCCTTGGTGCAGGTCTTGCTATAGGTCTCGCAGCTTTGGGAACTGGCGTCGGTATGGGACACGCTATAAGAGGCACTCAGGAAGGGGTGGCAAGGAATCCTACTGTTGGAGGTAGACTCCAAACCATAATGTTCATAGGCCTTGCATTTATAGAAACCCTCGCTCTCTACGCCCTACTTATAGCTATAATACTACTCTTTGTGAAGTAATGGGGGTGCTTCCCCCTTCTTTTATGACTTTGGAGGTTTAGGATGGCGACACAAAGAAACATAACGCGGATATCAAACCTTAAACGCAAACGCAAAAGCGGTTTTCTTGCCAGAATGGAGACCAAAAGCGGAAGGGCTATCATCAAAAGGAGAAGGCAGAAGGGAAGGAAAAGGTTGACGCCTTGAAGAAGATAGTTATTGGGTTCTTAAGATTTTGGCAGGTGTTTATTTCACCTCTCTATCCTCCCAGCTGTAGGTATTACCCCACCTGCTCTAACTATGCTATAATGGCAGTGGAAAAGCATGGAATCCTAAGGGGTATGCTAAAGGCCATTTGGAGAGTTTTAAGGTGCAATCCCTTCTCTAAGGGCGGAGTGGACTATCCCTGATGGAAAGGAAGGATTTAGACCTCAGAGGCCTGCTCATCATCTTCGTGGTAATGACCCTATTCCTTTTTGGTTATCAGGCTTATCTCATCCTTTTTTCCCCTCAGCCTGAGCCACAAACACAAGAAAAGCCAGAAGAAAAGCCTCAAAATGTCCCATCTTTGCTACTTGGAACGAAAAGGGAAACCCAAAAACCAACCTCTCTTAAGACCCTTGACTTTGATAAGTTTGCCCTTACGCTTTCAGTAGAGGGTGCACGTATTGTCAGCCTTGTTGACAAGAGATATGGAAAGGAGCTTATAACAGAGGAAGAGAAAAGGCTGGGTATATATCCTCTTGAGGTCTTCACAGGCGAGCCAGAGCTTGACCTTGTGCTAAATTTATCTCCGTATGATATAACCTTAGAGGGCAACAGGATAGTAGCTACCTTGAGTGCGGAGGGTTTTGAGCTTAGAAAAATTCTTGAATACAAGGGTGATTACTTTACCCTTAAGCTGGAAAGCAAGGGGCTACCGCCTCTTTTTGTAAACGCGGGCATGCGAGTAAGGGAAGATGACTTCTTTACCCATTCAGGTCCCGTGCTAAAAATAGGCGACAAGGTGCAAAGGCTTGACCCAAAGAAGGTTGAGAGTAGGGAGCTGATAACTGGCGATATAAAATTTGCCGGTGAGGAGAGCAGATACTACTTCAAAGGTTTTTCTGGAAAGATTGGTGCGGTGGCAGTTTATAGACTTCAAGGGCAAGAGACTTTAACGCTGGTAAGGTCTGGAAATGAGCTCCTCTTCTATGCAGGTGCAAAGGAATATTCAAGGCTGAGGGTTATAGGTCTCTCTGATGTTATAGACTTTGGCAGTCTAAGGCTAATAGTCAAACCTCTCTTTGTCTTCATGTATTGGATATACGAGCATCTTCATTCTTGGGTCTTTTCCATCTTTGCCCTTACATTGATTGTAAGGATTCTCATGTTTCCTCTTACCTACAAAAGCACTGTAGCCATGAGCAAGATGGCGGAGCTTGCTCCCAAGATGCAAGAGCTCAAAGAAAAATACAAAAACGACCCTGCAAAGTTCCAAGAAGAGATGATGAGGCTTTACAGTGAAGTAGGCTTTAATCCTATGTCAGGATGCCTTCCTATTCTTCTTCAAATACCCGTTTTCTTTGCCCTTTATAAAGTTCTTACCATAACTACAGACCTTCAGCTTGCGAGTTTTCTGTGGGCTCCAAGCCTTGCACAGAAAGACCCCTATTACATACTGCCAATTCTTATGGGTGCTACCATGATAGCCCAACAGTTTATTAGCCCAAGTCCAGAAAAGTCTCAAAACTACGTCATGATAATAACCTCTGTGGTCTTTACCTTTCTCTTTGCCAGCTTTCCCGCCGGGCTTGTCCTATACTGGACGCTTAACAATATTTTCAACCTTGGGCAAACTTACATAATAAAGAGGCTAACCTCCAAAGGTAAGCCTTCACAACCTCAAAGGAAGAAAGGAAAGAAAAAATGAGATTTTTGGTCACGGGTGGTGCAGGCTTTATTGGTTCAAACTTGGCAAAAGCCTTAGAGAAAAAATACCCTAAGGCAAAGGTGTATATCCTTGATGACTTTTCTTCGGGACACTTTAAGAACCTTATAGGTTTTAGTGGTGAAGTTATTACCGCAGACCTTTCAAAAAAGGAGCTCTGGGAGTGGCTAAAGACAAACTTCCAATTTGATGTGGTATTCCACCAAGGTGCGATTACCGACACCACCGTGCAAGACCAAAGGAGGATGATGGAGGTAAACGCAGACAGTCTGAGGTATATCCTTGATGCTTGTCTTTATTGGAAGGCTAAGCTAATTTACGCCTCATCTGCTGGAGTATATGGCAACAGCAAGCCACCTATGAAAGAAGAAGAGGGGCTTGAGCCAGAAAACATATATGGCTTTTCTAAGCTAACTATGGACAGGATAGCTATTAACTTCTTGGAGGAGCATCCAGAAATTCAAGTGGTGGGTCTTAGATACTTTAACGTTTACGGACCTGGGGAACACTACAAGGGCAAGACCGCAAGCATGATATACCAGCTATACAGACAGATGAAAGAAGGAAAGCGTCCAAGGCTTTTCAAGTGGGGAGAGCAAAGGAGGGACTTTGTCTATATAGAAGATGTGGTAAAGGCAAACCTGCTTGCTTTTGAAAGGGAGGTTTCTGGGGTGTTTAATGTGGCTACTGGAATACCAAGAAGTTTTAATGAGATAGTGGACATACTCAACAAATACCTTGGAACGAACTACGAGGTGGAATACTTTGACTGCCCTTATGAATTTTATCAAAACTTCACTCAGGCAGACCTTTCAAAGGCAAGGGAGTTTTTGGGCTACGAGCCTTTGTATAGCTTAGAAGAGGGTATAAGAGATTACCTTGAAAGGCTTGGAGAGACTATAACAAGTTGAAACTTACGCAACACTCCAGCTACAAGCTTAGCCTATTTGGCATAGATGGGTGATAAAAATAATTAGCAATCCTTATATGAGGTGTCATGATACAGTTAGTGGAGCTCTAATAGTCATTGGGTTATAGATGCTAAACTATACTGTCTTGTCCTAAAAGAGGAGACTATAATTACTGTATACCGCACTGATGAAAAGAGGTTAAATTCAAGAATAAGAGGTGGAAGATGGAAATGTTCTTGAAAATATCTCTGAAGGACTATGAAATAAAGGAGTTTGAGGATACAGGCACGATAATAATAGTAAAAAAAGGGCTATCTGGAAAACCAGACTACTCTATAGATGGGGACGGTTTTGTGGTAAAGTTCAAAGATGGTGAAACATACACTATAGACATATACGACCCTGAGGTGGCGAGAAACTTCCGCGAAAAGCTATCTCTTAGCTATGTATAGTGTGCTTGGGCTTGACCTTGCGGGGAGTGAAAGGAGAAAAACGGGCTACGCCTACTGGGAAGGAAGTAGCCTAAGGGTAGGTGTGGTATACACAGACAGAGAAGTGCTTGAGCTTTCAGAGGGTTTTTCTCTGATAATGATAGATGCTCCCCTCTCCATACCTGCTGGAAGAAGTAGTCTTGAAGATAGAGGACCTCACTTAAGAGAGTGCGACCTTTTGTTGAAAAAACACGGGCATAGGTTTTTCCCCGTAACCTTGGGTCCCATGAGGATGCTAACCAAAAGGGCTATGAACTTGGCAAAAGCTATGAAGGAGAAAGGAGCAGAGGTTTTTGAAACCTTTCCCGGTGCCACCTATGACCTGCTGGGGCTTGACAGAAAAAACAGGAGTTTGATACTTGAATTTTACAGAAGATTACCCTTTGAACTTGAAAAGAGAGACTATTCACAGGATGAGTTGGATGCGGTCGCCTGTTGGCTTGCGGGCGTTTGTCATCTTATGGGCAAAAGCCTTGTATTCTCTGGCAAGGATGGGCAGATAGTTGTTGCAAGCAAAGAATGTGTTGAGGGTCTTGACAAAAGGTGAATTGCGAATTATTATCATTTACAAGGAGGTAAGGAATGGACAGGGTATACATCTTTGACACAACTCTGAGAGATGGAGAACAGGCACCAGGCTTTTCCATGACCACGGAGGAGAAACTACAGATGGCACACCAGCTTGCAAGACTTGGTGTGGATGTGATAGAAGCGGGCTTTGCGGCAGCATCAAAGGGAGACTTTGAGGCGGTAAACCTCATAGCCCAAGAGGTCAAAGGTCCAATAATATGTTCCCTTGCAAGGGCTTTAGAGAGGGACATAGAGCTTGCAGGTCAAGCACTTGAGCCTGCAGAGAGAAAAAGAATTCACACCTTTATAGCCACCTCTGAGATACATATGAAGTATAAGCTACGCATGTCTCCAGAGGAGGTCTTAGAAAGGGCAAAAAGAGCGGTAGAATACGCAAGGAGGTTTACCGACGATGTGGAGTTCTCCTGCGAAGATGCTACCAGAAGTCAAAGGGATTTTCTCTACAAAGTCATAGAAACTGCCATAAAGGCTGGTGCTACCGTTATAAACATACCAGACACTGTTGGCTATACAGTTCCAGAGGAGTTTGCTGACCTCATAGAGAGCATAAGAAACAATGTTCCTAACATTGACAAGGCAATAATAAGTGTCCACTGTCATGATGACCTTGGGATGGCGGTTGCCAACTCCCTCATGGCAGTAAAGCACGGAGCAAGACAGGTAGAGTGCACCATAAACGGCATAGGAGAAAGGGCAGGAAACGCAGCCTTGGAAGAGATAGTTATGGCTCTAAAGGTTCGCAAGGACTTTTTTGGAGGTCTATACACAAACATAAATACCAAAGAGCTGTATAGGACAAGCAGGCTCTTGTGTAGGATTACAGGCAGTTTTGTTCAGCCAAATAAGGCTGTGGTGGGCGATAACGCCTTCGCTCACGAATCTGGCATTCACCAGCATGGTGTGCTTTCAAACCCCCTCACCTATGAGATTATGTCACCTGAAGATGTAGGTTTTCCCTCAACACGCATAATCCTTGGAAAGCACTCAGGCAGGCACGCCCTAAAGAGCAAGCTAAGGGAAATGGGTTTTGAGTTCTCAGAGGAGGACTTGGACAGGGTTTTTGAGAAATTCAAAGCCCTTGCGGACAAGAAGAAGGAAGTCTACGAAGAGGACATAGAAGCACTGGTCTACGAGGAGTTTGTAAAGCATGAAGAGGAAGAGCCCATAAAGGTTATCCACTATCAAGTTCAAACAGGAGACAAACTTTTACCTACCGCCACTGTGGTGCTCACCTATAAAGGAGAGGAAAGAACCGCCACCTCTACTGGCAATGGACCCGTAGATGCCATAATAAGAGCAATACAGAAAGCTCTTGGTGTAGAACCTAAGCTCTTGGACTTTTCTATCAAAGCACTAACACCTAACACAGACGCTCAGGCGGAGTCAAGGCTTGTGATAGAGCTGGATGGAGTTAAGGCAAGTGGAAGAGGTGTGGACGTGGATATAATAAGGGCGAGCGTAAGCGGTTTTGTGGACGCACTCAACAGGGCTATAATGAGGAAAAGCTACATAGTTTCACGGGAAAGCCTAAGAAAAGAGGGCACAGTTTGAAACTTTAGAACTTTTTTGGTCTTCTCTTTGAAATTTTCCGATGAAGGGTTTGCCTTTGTGTCTTATAATAAGTTAACATGGTAGACATAAAGGTATACGGGGGACCAGATTGTAAGAGTTGTCAGGACCTTTATGAAGCTGTGAAAAAGCTTGTGGAGGAAGTTGGCTTGGAGGTAAG
>Ga0209080_1001492_pt1 | contig 11752 bp, 17 predicted proteins | sample JNZ110809AmetaG_FD_184123 | JGI IMG/M metagenome (GOLD analysis project Ga0209080, IMG submission 184123) | Hot spring microbial communities from Jinze hot spring, China to study Microbial Dark Matter (Phase II) - JNZ 110809A (SPAdes) (version 3) ...
CCCCTGATCCTCGGCATGGCCCGAAGGGCTATCGCGGCCGCGGCCATGCCGGGGGCGACGCCGATCAGGAAGATCCAACGCCAGCCCACGCTCTCCGTCAACCACCCTCCGAGGAGCGGGCCCGAAGCGCTGGAAACGGCCCATACGGTCGATGTGTAGCCCGTTACGTAGCCCCTCTCCTCCACGCGGAAGACGTCGCCGATCACCGTGAACGTGAGCACCAGAAGGGCACCGCCGCCGATGCCCTGCAGGACCCTGAAGGCGATGAGCGACCTCATGTCCCAGGCGAAGCCGCAGAGCAGCATGCCGACCGTGAAGGTGATGAGGCCTGTGATGTACACGGCCTTCCGCTCGAGTACGTCCGAGAGCCTACCCCAGATCGGGCCCGAGACGGTCGAGGCCACCATGTAGAGCGCTATCGGCCAGATGTACGCCGACCTCTCCCCCAGCTCCGCGACGACGGTGGGCATCGCGACCGAGACGACGGTCGACTCTATTGAGGCCAGGAAGACCCCTGTGGAGAGGCCGATCAGCATCAGCCGCTTCCTGCCCGGCGTCAGCCCAAGCTCGACAGGCATGACCCGAGGACGCATGGGGATTAGGCGCAATATGAACTGCGAACGGTCAAGCGCCGAGGGCCCTGAGGGCGAGTATCACCGCCAGCGCGGAGGCCGGGACCAGCACGTTGTCGTCTATCGGGCCGAACTCGAACCTCTCCACCAGGGATGAGACCAGCCCCGCGAGGGCTCCGGGTGGGCCGAGGACCGCCAGACCGAAGGGGACGCAGAAGGCCGCCATCGCGATGTTCCCCTCGATCGCCTTGGTCCTCCTTCTGTAAATGAGGTTGCGGACCACACCGGTCACCCCGTCGCCGACCGCCATGAACATGACCGGAACGACCGCGAGCCAGACGTCGTTGACCGCGAACCCCAGGAACATGACCGCGCCCCACATCAGGATGAAGTTCACCTCGTACGCGTTCTCGGGCACCTGATACCAGTAGAGGAGCCTGCCGGTCCGGTGGGGGAGGTAGTTGCCCACCGCCAGGAGCGCGACCATGATCGCTATGGGCAGGTAGGAACGGTAGAGTAAGGGGACGAGGAGCGCTACGACTCCGCCCGCTAGGACGTGTATCAGCTTCCTGTTGAAGTAGACCGCGACCCGGTGCTCGAGGCCCCGGGCTCTCATTTCGTGGTAGGTCCATCTCGTCAGAGGGATTGCGACGAACAGGACCCAGCCGAGGAGGATCGCGGTGACAACCCACTCCGAGAGCGTTGGAGCTTCGAGCACGACGTTCTCAGTTCCGTCGTCCGAATTATGACTTCCTGGGGAGAGGCCATCGGAGAAAATTGCGGTGGTCGGGGAGCATGGTCGATGTCAAAAGGTAACTAAGGTAATACCATTTTTCAGCAACTGATAAGTGCTCTGAATTGAGTTGATATTGAGATTCAATCTCTCGCGCATCGAGCAGCATATATAAATCACCTATATGAATTTTGCTGAAGACGACCCCCATCATCTTAAAATAGAGGTCAAAAATTCGTCCGTGCGAAGGGGTGGCGCGGCGGGAAGCCGCGCAGAGCCCGAAAATCCCGGAATCGGGAACGGTGATCCCGAGAGAGGGAGTTGAAAGCGTAAACCTCCTCCTCACTATAAATCCCGGTTTCGTATATGTGATCCCGAGAGAGGGAGTTGAAAGATCTCCGCTATCAGCGCCTGCACGTCCAGTCCCGTTTCGCTCAGTGATCCCGCGAGAGAGTCGAAAGCTGCGGAATTGAAAGGGAAAAGGTTGAGTTGAGGCATCAACCTGCTCACGCGACAAGGAATGGAGGCCATCAGGAGGCGCGGCTCCTTCAGCAGGTCCACTAAGGAGACGGAGGTAGAGGTCTCAATAGTCCTGGACGGCACGGGGGTCGCCGACGTCTCGACGGGCCTGAGGTTCCTGGATCACATGCTGCACCTCCTCGCGCACCACACCAGGTCCGACCTCACGGTCAGGGCCAGGTGGGACCTCGTCCACCACGGAGTCGAGGACGTGGCCATCGCGCTGGGCAGGGCCGTCGGGGAGGCGCTGGGCGACCGGAAGGGGATCAGGCGCTTCGGTCACGCACTGGTGCCGATGGACGAGAGCCTGGCCCTCGCAGCGGTCGACCTGGTGAGGAGGGCCCACGCATCGGTTGACCTGACGTTGTCCTCCGAGAGGATAGAGGACGTGGCGGCCGAGGACCTCCAGCACTTCGTCGAGTCTTTCGCGGTCAACGTCCCGGCGGTGGTGCACGTGGAGGTGCTGAGGGGAACGAACGCCCACCACAAGGTCGAGGCCGCCTTCAAGGCCCTCGCGCTTGCCCTACGCGACGCCTGGTCCATCGAGCCTGGCTTTTCGGGCCCCAGGTCCACCAAGGGCGTCCTCTGAAGACCCGGAGCCCAACTTCACCAATAACCGGTCTATGAAACCATCTATATCCCGGAGGAGCGCGGTCCCTCCGTGAGGGCCCGGGAGCTCCTGGAAAGCGTGAGGAAAGAGCTCGAGCCGCTGAACGCCTCAGTTCTAGGGTGCCGCTTCCTGACGAAAGCCGAGCGCGGTGAGCTCTCGGTCGACGACCTTCGCCTCTTCGCCGAGAACCAGCTCTACATCGTCTCCCACGACGCCCGGAGCCTCTCATTGATGGCGTCCAGGGCAGGCGACCCGGAGGAGGCCGAGTACTTCGCGGAGCTGGCCCGGTCGGACCTCATGGCGCTCAGGGCCCTGAGGGAGATGGCGCTGGAGCTCGGCATTGGCCAGAAGCCCCTCCACGAGCTGAGGATCGTTCCCCACGCGGTCGACTACACCCACTTCCTCGCGTTCCTCGCGGCCCACGGCAACCCCGGCGAGCAGGCGTTCGCGCTGATCGTGAACCTGCCTGTCTGGTCGGCCGCGTGCTCCAGGCTCCTCAACGCCGTCAGGAGCAGACACGATCTCCGGAGGACCGAATTCCTCGAGCTGTTCGCGAACGTCCCGAGCTGGGTCGAGGAGGTTGGGCTGCGCGTCTGCGAGAGGTACGTGGAGCGCCACGGCGAGAGCATGAGGTTCTTCGCCAGGCTGATACAGGAGTACGAGCTGAGCTTCTGGGAGGGGCTGGGAGGTGGCTGAGGTGAGGAGCGGAAGGCCGAGGGAGGTCCTCTGGCGCTCGATCGATGACGTTTACCGCGCCATCCTCGAGCACCCGTTCGTGAGGGGCCTCTCGGACGGGTCTCTGCCGGAGGACCGCTTCAGGGAGTACATCGTCCAGGACGCCCTCTACCTCAGCTCCTTCTCGAGGGCCGTGGCGATAGTGGGGACGAAGGCCCCGGACGACGACGGCTCGCTCACCCTGCTGGAGAACGCGGTGGGAGCGCTGAGGGTGGAGAGGGCATCGCTCCACGAGTTCCTGATGCGGGAGTGGGGCGTGAAGCCGGAGGAGCTGAGGTCACGCGTCATGAGCCCGGTGAACCTCGCCTACACGAGCTACCTGATCGCCGCTGCGTCCTCCGGATCCTTCGAGGAGGGCCTCGCCGCGATACTGCCGTGCTTCTGGGTCTACTACGAGGTCGGTAAAGAGCTGGTGAGGAGGGGCTCGGAGGTCCCCGTGTACCGCCGCTGGATCGAGACCTACTCCTCGCCCGAGTACGAGAGGGCCGTGATGGCCGTTGTTGGGCTCGCGGACGAGCACCTCGCGGGGCTGACCGGAAACCGGCTCAGGGCCGTCCTGGGACACTTCAGGACGTCATCGATCTACGAGTACCTGTTCTTCGACGAGGCCTATCGGGGATGGAGCTGGCCCTTCAGCCCGCAACCCTCCGAGTATCCTTTATAACCTGAGGGCGGATTAAGGGGTGGGACATGGGGAGGAAGCGGAGGAAGATCGTCAAGCGCGCTCCGAGGAGGATCCCGAGGGTCTTCTACTGCCCGCTCTGCAACCAGCAGGCGGTGACCGTGGTGAACGTGACGGGATACAGCGCCGAGGTCTCCTGCGGAAGCTGCGGGACGTCCGTCACGGTTCCGTGGTACAGGAGCTCCCTCCCGGTCGACGCCTACTCGACCTGGTACGACGTGGTGACGGGCAGGAGGAAGCGCGAGGAGGTGGAGGCGGAGGTAGAGCGTCTCCGGCAGCTGCACGAGGGATTGGCTGAGGAGCTGGTCGAGGCGCTGGTGGGCGAGGGTGAGGGCGCCAGCGGCGAAGAGGTGTCCGAGGCCGAGGCCGGGGCAGAGGCTGAGGCCGAGGGGCTGGAGGGATCGGAAAGTCTTGAATTGAGCCAGCGGGAGGAACCCGAGGGAGGGGAGGATGAAGCAGGTCGTTAGGATCAAGCTCGCGTCGACGGACCTCGAGAAGCTGGAGGGGCTCTGCAGGGAGATCAAGGAGATCGCCACCAGGACCGGTGCGAGGGTGGCGGGCCCTGTGCCGCTGCCGACGCAGAGGATGGTGCTGCCCGTCAGGAAGAGCCCGTGCGGTGAGGGCACCAAGACCTGGAGGAAGTGGGAGATGAGGGTTCACAGGAGGCTGATCGACCTGACCATCACCGACCCACGCGTCCTGAGGGAGATCATGAGGATACAGCTGCCCGAGGAGGTCGCGATCGAGATGCGCGTCAGGACCACCTGAGACCGTTCCTCCTCCCCCGCGCTCGGTTCAAGTGCAACCAACCCTTTGCGTGGGCCGTGAGGTCATGCTGGACGAGGAGCGCTACAGGTCGCTGACATGCGACGAGTACGAGTCGGCTGTCGGAATAGGGGCCTACTACACCCAGACCAGGGGCATCGGCGGCCTGATCAAGGTCCTCCCCGAGGACTTCGAGGTCTGGGAGGTCCTCAACGGCGGGCTCGACGCGAGGGAGCGATTCGAGCGCTGGAGGCCGCCTCCGTATCCACCCGTGAGGAACGCGCTCCTGGTGGTCAAGAAGAGGGACCGGGAGACGCTCAGGGTAGCTGCTGACCTGGCAAAGATCTTGGGAGTCCGGTTGAGGGCGGTGAAGACCTACGGGCTCAAGGACAGGAGGGCCGTGGCCTGGCAGTTCGTCGCGGTCCCTGCGCGGAGCGTGCTGGACAGGGTCGACGTTCCGATAGAGGTGAGGGGCGCACAGGCCCTGGTGGTCGGGGAGGCCCACTCGGTCGAGACCCGGGAGCTCCTCTACAACGCGTTCAGGGTGCTGGTACGGGAGGCAGATCCCGATCAGGAGGTCTTGGAGAACTTCGTTCGCGAGGTGAACTCCAGAGGCGTCCCGAACTTCTACGGACTCCAGCGCTTCGGGGTTTCGAGGCCCATCACCCACCTGGTGGGATATCACCTCGTCCGCGGTGACCTCGAGGCTGCAGCGAGGGCCTTCGTCGGCCTGCACACTCCCCACGAGCAGGAGCACGTCATCGAGTTCAGGCGCTCCTTCCTCGAATCCGGCGACTGGAGTTGGGCTGCGATGAACGCGCCCAAATCTCTCGTTTACGAGAGGGCGCTGCTCCGTCACCTCGCGTCGAACCCAGGCGACTTCGCTGGCGCCTTCAGGAGGCTACCGCTCAGGATCAGGCGGCTGCTGGTCGAGTCGTACGCATCCTACGTCTTCAACAGGGCCCTCACCGAGAACCTCCGGGACGGAGTCCCGCTCGACGAGCCCTTGGAGGGAGACCTCGTGGCCCGCGTCGACCGGTTCGGAAGGCCCGAGCGGAAGCTCTACGAGGTGAGCAGGTGGAACATCGTAGAGGCGGCGAGGCGCGTCAGGGAGGGGACGATGGCGATACTGATGCCGCACCCAGGCCACTCCGTCAGGCTCCCCCAGAACGAGCGGGGTAAAGCGATACTGAGGGCGCTCGAGCAGGACGGTCTGAGGCCGTCCTCGTTCAGGCTGAGGGACCTCCCGGAGGCCGGGTCGATGGGGGGATACAGGGCCGTGACGTTGAGGCCGCTCCGAATCTCGGCGCGGGCCGTCAAGGAAGACGGGGTCCTCGTCGAGATGGCGCTCCCGAGGGGTTCCTTCGCGACGGTAGTGCTGAGGGAGCTGATGAAGCAGAGGTGCGCGCTGGCCTACGTCGGAAAAAGGGTCCACTGAGAGGTCAGGCCTTGGCCTCGGCGAGCCTCCGGAACCTGGGCCTCAGCTTCTCGAGTATCATCGGCAGCGTCGTGTACTCCATCTCCTCGTGCCCGAGCCTCGCGGGCTCGAACTCTCCCATCGTCCTGAGGTAGACGGCCATCTCGGCCGCGATCCTCCTGCTGTACTCGAAGAACGGGTCGTCGAAGAGGTCCGCGGGCTCCTTCCCATCGACCCCCACGAGCTTCCCCTCGGATATCTGCCAGCCCATCGCGATGACCCTCGGAGGCCCGTCGAAGAAGGTCACCACGTTCTGGCCCTTCCTGAAGGAGACGGGCATGAGCGGCCCCCTGTGGGAACCCCTCATCCATCCGCTGACGATCGGCGGGACCGCGAAGGCGCTCAGTATCTCCCCGACCGCGGGGAACCCCGCCTGGGCCCTCACCAGCATCACCGGGTCGTCCTTACCGACGTACCTCCCGGCGATCAGGCTGAGCCTCGTGGTGCTCGCGGCCGCGGCGGGCTCGTCGTCGATGGCCCTGTAGACCTTGGAGACCGCGTACCTGCCGGGTGTTCCGAGAAGGGCGACGAGGTCGTAGAGCTCCTCCGGGACCTTGAGCGTGACCACCTCGGACTCGATCAGGTCCATCACCTCGAACTTGAAGCCCGCGTGGAGCTTCGGGTCTATCACGAGGCCAGCGGTGTTGTCCGGCGACGCGAAGATCCTGTAGAGGGGGACGTTCCACGCACCCGGCTCGGTCTTGTCGGCCGCGAAGACCACCACCGGTTCCGAAGGCCTCTCCTCGAACTCGAGCTCGGCGACACCTGGCCCGAGGCCCCTGACGTTACCGCTGAAGGCGTCGCTGAGGAGGTCCTGACCCGCACCGTACAGCTTCAACGGCTTAGCCACCCTCTCCGTGATCTCCTTGAAGGTCCTCCAGGCGAGGCCGTGGATCTCCGGGTCGTTCTCGCCGCGGGTGTGGGTCATCACAAGAACTATGTCGTCGCCGCAGTGGGTCACGTACCCGGATCCGATCAGGCCTGTCTCCTCAGCCTCGGCGATCCTCGACTGCGCGTACCTCAGCATCTCGGAGTGCGGCCTGTGGTGACCTGCGACGCTCCCGACGTCGGCCTTGATGACGGAGAGGGTCACCCTCATGACGCCAGGAAACTATAACGGCGGGTAAAATGCATACCGCCGCATACCGCGACGAACTACTCGGAGGAGGCCCTTCCCAGGAGCGCGAGGCCGAAGACCAGGGCGCCCATCAGGTGGGCGACGGTGCAGAAGACGCAGAAGCTTCCGATCACGAAGAACTCGAGGTATGTCAGGTAAGCGACGCCCATCAGCCCCAGAGCGCCCCAGTAGACCAGGTACCGCATGAGCGAGGGAGACCTCAAAGAGGCCAGCGAGAGAACCGAGGAGACCGCGAACCACGCGACGCCGTAGGCCGCGACCGGAACGCCCAGGAACCTCGAGTGCTCTCCGAGGATGACGGGACCGCAGGAGAGGAGCTGGTTGATCGAGCAGTAGGGGCTGGAGGCCACCTGCTCGGGGAAGAGGAGGTAGAGGCTGACGGAGAGGCCCGCGAGGGAGGCCGCGATCGTTCCCAGCGCGAAGGTCCGTCCCCTCAACCCCCAAGGGCCTGCTCTATCGCGGACTTGAGGGTATCGTAGGGCTGCTCCCCGATGAGCTTGGTGACGATCCTCCCGTCGCTGTCGATGACGAAGTAGGTCGGGGTTCCCGTGACGCCGTAGAGGGAGAAGACCGACATCCTCTCGTCGTAGAGGGCCGTCCAGCTGACGCCGTGCCTGCTGAGGAAGGACGCGGAGGCCGACGGGCTGGATCCGGAGCTCCCCATCACCGTTACGAAGACCACTCCCTTCTGGGAGTACTCCTGGTAGAGGCGCTTGATGATGGGCGCCATGTTGTTGCAGTGGGGGCACCAGCTGAAGGCGAAGTCCAGGAAGACGACGGAGCCCCTCGTCGACGAGAACGTGAACTCCCTATCGGTCAGGCCCTCAGGCGTGATGACCTTGAGCTTGAAGTCCGGCGCCTCGATCCGTTCACCTGTCGAGGTCTGGGTCGTTGGGCTGACGGGTGCCGGCGGTATCGAGAGGAGGTACACCAAGATTCCCACCAGCAGCATCGCCGGGACGAACGCGACGGCTATGTACCACCTCGGCTCGCTCTTCGTCCGGCCCTTTTTCTTCGCCATCTCCCACGTCGAGCCCCAACCGCTCAAAATATCCTTTTTCCACGCCATCGCACCTTCGCATCGACGCTCCCGGGACCCCTCCCGGCGACCCGACCTCGCAGCGCAGAAACGGGATGACTTTTTCCCTCAGGCGGAGGGCCTCGTCGCGGATGCCGAGGCTGATCTTCTGCCTGAACGAGGGGACCTTCCTCTCGGAGCCGAGGCACGAGGTGACGTGGGAGGCGGTGACGGAGCTGGCGTGCGAGCTGCTCTCCGAGAAGCGCGACCTTCTGAGGCGATGGATGCGGCGCCACGTTGCGGCCAAGGACGAGGTCCAGGCCTGGACGGAGGCGTACTTCAAGGTCCGTAGCTACGTCCCGAAGCAGCCGGACTTCGACCTCTCCGAGTTCAGGACGCCGTTCGGATACGACCTCGAGCGGCTCGCGAAGAGGCTGGGAACCGACGTCAGGAGGGCTTCGGTCTTCGTCAGGAAGCTGGACAAGGCGCTGATGCTGGCGGCTGCAGAGGAGGTCCTCGCGGGCATCAGGCACAGCAACCAGTTCGGCCACAGGATCGAGCTGAGGAAGGTCAGGAGCTGACGCGCTAAGGTTAATCGATCCGCGCCGAGAACGAGGCGGAGGGATGGGATGAGCGCTCCGGAGCAGGTGATCTACCTGAGCGTGCCCCCCGACAGGATAGCGGTCCTGATAGGCACCGATGGAGGGACCAAGAGGCTGATCGAGGAGACCTTCGGAGTGCACTTGAGGGTCGACAGCTCCACGGGCCAGGTCGAGCTGAGGCCGCGTCAGGATCAGGGGATGGGAGATCCGGCGGCGCTGCTGAAGGCGAGGGACGCGATCGTCGCCATAGGGAACGGATTCAGCCCCGAGAAGGCCCTCCAGCTCTCCAGGGACGACGTGGTGCTCGAGGTGATCGACGTCTCGGAGCACGTGGGAAAGGACCCCGAGGACCTCAGGAGGGTCATGGGACGGATCATCGGAGCCCAGGGAAAGACCAGGCGGATCATCGAGGAGACGGCGCACGTCGATCTGGCGATAACGCGCGACAGGGTCTCGATCATCGGGCATCCTGAGGACGTCGACGCAGCGAAGAGGGCCGTCACGATGCTGATAGAGGGGGCGAGGCACAGCACGGTTTACAGGTTCCTCGACCAGTACGCCCAGAGGCGGAAGTTCAGCAGGCGCGGGCTCTTCTGACGGCTCCTCACCCTGAGAGCCTCAGGTTGTGGCTCTTGAGGCGGAGGATCTCGACGTTGACCACGTTGGGCTCCATCGACGCCTCATCCCCGAACTGGTAGGTGCCCCGGAGCCTGTTGACGTGGACGAACCTCGCGCTGAGCTTCTCCCTGAGCCTGACGAAGTAAACGCTGACCGTCCCTCCCAGCCCGCCAAGGGCCACGAAGAGGGTTCCATCGCTCTCGGAGTAGTTGACGAACGGTGCCGGCAGCATCGAGGCCAGCCGGAAGAGGTCACCCGGATCCGCCAGCTCGAACAGCAGAACCCTCTGAGCTCCCTCCTCGCCCACGGACCTAATCCCTCCCCGACGCATATTAAAGTTGCACGGACGTCCAGGCGACGTCCGCACAGGTCAGCGAAGGGAGAGGGTGGGATTCCCTGACCCGGGTCCTGCTGGAGGCGGTTGAGGTTTATCTCAATGCGGGAGGGGCAAGGAGGCGTGAAGGTCCCCGAGGCGATCAACACGTACTGCCCCAAGTGTAACGCTCACACCGAGCACAAGGTCTCCCTCTACCGGAAGGGGAAGGAGAGGGCGCTCGCGATAGGAGCCCGGAGACACGAGAGGGAGCTCCACGGCTACGGAGGCCAGAAGTACCCGATCCAGCGTAACAAGGCCAAGACGACCGAGAAGAAGACGCTCGTACTTACCTGCAACAAGTGCGGCCGCAAGGTCATGCGGGAGGGCGTCAGGCTCAGGAAGCTCGAGATCGTGAGGTGAGGCCCCTGTCCTCGAGGATCGATCCGGCATCGCTGGTCCCATCTCCGAGGTCGAGGTTCCTCCTGGTCAGCTGCCAGAGCTGCGGCAACCGGCAGGTGGTGTTCGACCACGCCAAGATCGTGGTGAAGTGCCTGGTCTGCCAGGAGCCGCTGGCCCTTCCTCGGGGAGGGAAGGCGAAGATACTGGGTAAGGTCGAGGCGGTCCTCACTTGAGGGAAATCAGAGCAGGCCCTTCGCCCTGAGCTCCCTTCCGACGCGCTCTATCGGGTGCTGCTCCATCTCCCGCATCAGCCTCTCCAGCTCCTCGTAGGCCCTCGGGTTTCCAGTCCAGGACCTCTCGAACTCACCGCTCTTTATCGCCCTCAGCGCGGCCCTCATGTTCTCCTTCACCCGGTCGTCCACGATCTTGGGGCCGACGGTCAGACCGCCGTACTTCGCCGTGTCCGAGACGGCCCTGAGCATTCCGGTTATCCCGCTGGAGTAGATCAGGTCGACGATCAGCTTCAGCTCGTTGCAGACCTCGAAGTATGCGAGCTCCGGCTGGTATCCGCTCTCGACGAGGACCTCGAAGCCCTTCTTGATCAGCTCCATCACGCCGCCCACCAGAACCGCCTGCTCGCCGAGGAGGTCGGTCTCGGTCTCCTCCGCGAAGGTCGTCTCTATGACGCCGGCCCTCGTGCACCCGAGTCCCTTCGCCACGGCCAGGGCTATCGACTTGGCGTCGCCGGTGGCGTCGTTGTGCACCGCCACCAGCGCGGGAACTCCCCTCCCCTCGAGGAACTTCTGGCGCAGCAGAGGACCGGGCGACTTCGGAGCCACCAGGACGACGTTGACATCCTTCGGAGGTTTGATTCTGCCGAAGTGGACGTTGTAGCCGTGGGCGAAGACGAGCGTCTTGCCGGGCCTGAGATGGGGCTCGACGTACCTCGAGTAGACCTCCGCCATCGGCACGTCCGGGACCAGCATCAGGATCACGTCTCCTTTCTCCGCTGCCACCTCGATCGGAACTGGCTCGAACCCGTCGGAGCGCGCCTGCTCGAAGCTCCTCCCCTCGCTCCTCAGCCCGACGACGACCTTCAGCCCCGAGTCCCTCAGGTTCAGGGCCTGCGCCCTTCCCTGGCTCCCGTACCCTATCACCGCGATCGTCTTGTTCCTCAAAGGCTCGAGGGACGCGTCGGAGTCGTAGTAAACCTTAGCTCCGCTCACGAGGACCTTGCTCGTAGGGATCCAACAAAAACCTTGCCTCGACGCTCTCGGCCCTGACCGAGGAGAGGCCGCGCTGGGCCTTGAGCGTCCCCAACAGCTCGCCGATCTCCTCCTCTCCGCACTCGACCTCGACGTGCACCTCCCTCTCTCCGTCGGTTTCGGGGCCGACGTAAGCCGCCTTGAGACGGTCACGCATTCGGGTCAGCAGAGCTCGGAGCAGCTCCGGCAGGCCGCTGGACTCGACGACGATCCTGATCAGGTAATGTCCCAACGAACCCGCACCGCTAACCGCTCAGCTCTGCACCGAGGAAGTAGGGGAGGGTCTTGGCCTTCTCCACGAAC
>Ga0209080_1001499_pt1 | contig 11701 bp, 15 predicted proteins | sample JNZ110809AmetaG_FD_184123 | JGI IMG/M metagenome (GOLD analysis project Ga0209080, IMG submission 184123) | Hot spring microbial communities from Jinze hot spring, China to study Microbial Dark Matter (Phase II) - JNZ 110809A (SPAdes) (version 3) ...
GAGGATAAAAAAAAACTCAAGAAACCTACGAGGAAGTTCCTCCGCATCTTATTCAAGAACTCATAAAAGGAAAAGAACTTGATGCCATTGCTGATACTTACTTTGAAACTATTCTTTCTATCATAGAAAAACAGCTTTTTAATTTTGAAACCCCTGAAGAACTTGCCCGCTGGTATAATCGTTACACTAAAAAACCTAAAAAGGCAGACCCAGTCACTAAAGAAATAGCAAAATACTTCCGTGAAGCTCTACTTACCGCCTTTGCTCTTGGTATAGATCATCTTGCAAAAGACATTGAAATCACCTTTACAGATCCCCTTAAGGCTGAAATCATTCCTGAACCTGTGCCTTTTGAGACCGCAGAACGATACCTTTTAAGTCAAATCCCTGTTACCAAAGAGGAATGGGAAAAACTTGACAAAAATTTTAGACTTCATGCTTTTACTATTGCTAGACTTACAGAACTTGATGCTATAGAAAGAGTTAAACAACATTTGGCAAAAGCTAAACAAGAAGGAAAAACTTTTAAACAATTCTGGGAAACCGCAGGAAAAGATGAACTACTTCGTCAAGCTGGTTTTCATAAGAGCAATCCCTGGTACTGGGAAACCGTTTTTAGAAATAACATTCAAAGGGCTTACAATGCAGGTAGAGCCTATCAGATACAAAGGTCTGAAGCAGTTGAATACTTAGAATTTGTAGGAATAAGAGATGCAAGACAGAGTCCAATTTGTCGTGCAAGAAGTGGTATAATTAAACCTAAGGATGATCCTTTTTGGGCAAGCAATTGGCCTCCTCTTCACCATGGTTGCAGATCTACCGTGCGTGCAATTACAAAGTATGAAATGAAATGGCACGGTTTAAAATTAACTGAAAAATTACCTCCTATGCCCGCTCCTCAAAAAGGCTTTGGAAATTTCCCTCAACTACAAGCAGGATTTGTTTTTCAAATGAATGAAAAAATGTGGGAAAGAGCTAAGCGGTATGGCATCGATGAGGAAATCAGAAAGACCTATCAGCGACTTTATCCTTCTATGAAATTGCCAGAAGATAAAGAAGTTAAAAATCTTTTGTGGCACGAAAAAATCAAGCATTTAGACTTTTCTAAAGATGAACACGTAGCTGAGTTTATAGATTTCTTAGCTGAGATAAGGCCTGAGTGGTTTCCTTATGGTGTTAAGGCAATTTTTGTAACCCCAATTGATATAAAAGATAAGGCTGTTTTTATGGCAACGGAAATATCAAAAAGGCTGTTGTTTTTGTATTATACAAAAGAAAAATTCAATGCTCTACAACAACTAAAATCTGCTTTATTAAAACTTAAGTACGGAAAACCTTTAGCTAAAGAGGAAAAATATGCACTAAGGGCTTTCTGGCATGAGATATGGCATTTACGAGCTAAAAAAGGTTTTACATATGAACCACCAGATGGTGAAAATTACTTAATGGAAGCCTTGAACGAATATATGGCAAGAGAAACATTAGCAGAATTTCTGGAAAGTTTAGGTAGTAGTTTTTCTAAAAAACAATGGGAAGAAGCTTTTTCTATGAGTGGTTATCATGAACATGTGGAAAATCTAATTCAAGTTTTGCGATTTACTAAACTGACAGACCTCCCAAGGCTTAAAGAAATTTTACTTGAAAGGTATGATGGTCTGAGTTATACTATTTCAAAATTGATAGGTGAAAAATTAGGTTGGAGTGAAAGCAAGATAGCATCGTTGCATAATTTAATTGTTGATTATTTCAAAAACTCTGATAAATTTATTCAAGAATTTAAAAAGTTGGTGGAAAAATGATAATTTGGGATGGAGAAAAAACTGTAGACGTGTTCAAAGCAATTGATTTAGAAAAACTAAAACAAGGTGTTTTAGAAAAAGATCTTGAAATTTTAGAGTTTCGCATCAAACTTTGGAAGAAAAAACCGAAAATTAAACTGAAAAATTTAGTGCTTCAACTACACGCATTAATGCCAAGTATCTTTAATGAAAATTTTGATTCTGAGAAGATAAAAACTTTCCTTGAAGGTATTAAAGATAAGACGGTAAGGGAAAGACTATGTGACTGGGCTGTTAGTTTTGTTTGTCTCAGAGACGAGCTGTTTGAACAATATAGAAAAAGATTCCAAAAATTTTTGGAAGAAAACAACCTTCCGTAGGTTTTATTTCTTGACATAGTATACTTTTTCGTGTCTTTTCAGGGTTTCTTTTAGCAAATTTTGCAAAGTTTCTGAAAATTTTTTTTATAATAGCAGTTGATGGAAATTGAACTTGTACGTGCAGGTACTTTTGGTGGTGTAACAGTTACTCCTGGTGATCTTCAAGAATTAGTCTCTACTTTTAAAGGAGAGGTACCAATTACACTTGGACATTCTCTTGCTGATTTTATGCCTGCTTTTGGTTGGGTTCGTTCTGTAAAACTTAAAGGTGATTCACTTTGGGGAGAAGTTGAATTAAATGATTTACTTAAGTCCGCTTTTGAGCAGGGATTATACAAGAAATGGAGTGTGGGGATTAGAAGAGACCCTGAAACAGGAAAAAAATATTTGCATCACGTTGCTTTTTTAGGGGCGGTACCTCCTAAGATTAAAGACCTTAAATTGTTTAAAGGGGAGGTAGTGAATATGGGAGACGTGGAAGAAAGATGGATTTTTGCTGAAAATGAAAAAGACGAAGAGGAAAAACCAGATCCCCCTCCTCTTTCTGAGCTTGAAATAGTTGATGTTAAATGGGATCACGATGGAGCTGTGGAAAGGGTTCTTAAAAAGTATGGTTTCAAAGGACTTAAGGCATATAGCCTATACCAGGATCCTGATGCTGACCCTGAAACTAAATCTGCTTACAAGTTTCTAGTTGTAGACATTATAAATGGTGAACCCAAAATCGTTGCAAAGGCTTTGTCTGCAAGTTTTGCATATCTTCATGGAGCAAGAGGAGTAAAAATTGACCCTGAAGTAAGAAAAGTTGTAGAGCCTAAATTAAAAAGATTACTTAAGAAAAAAGAAAAAGAGGAGGAAGAAGAAATGAGTGACGTAGTAAAAACTCAAGAAACAAAAATAGCAGAAGTAAAGACTCAAGATACTCAAACTCAAGAAGTAATTGATTTGGCAGAAATAGAAGTTCTTAAGAAAAAAGTTGAAGCATATGAAGAAACTTTAAAAGCTCTTAAAAGAAAGGCTCTTGAGGAAGCTATTCAAGGAAAAGTGCCTAAGGCATTACATCCTTTGGTTTTTTCACTTGCTGATAGTCTGGATCTAGAGCAAAAAATTGAATTTTCAGATGGAAATACCAAAAAGGAAATGTCTGCTATCGATCTTTTGATTGAAATTTTTAAAAACATACCTCTTCCTGTCACTTTGAATAAAGTTACATTTGCTGATGAAGACGAAAATGTAGTAGTAAATAAACTCTTTCAAAAAATTTAATGAAAAGGAGGGGGAACCATGGCTTATGATGCAGTTCTTGGCAAACAAGAATTTAAAGCGGCAACTCAAGTTATTGATTTTTCTCATCCACCTATAGTGCAAGCTATGAAAGTTAAAGCAAATCAGGGAGAGCTTTCTGCAGGACTTATAGTTGCCTTAGATGCAAATGGAGAGGTAGTTCCTTATGACTCTGCAGGATCATCACCAGTAAATGAACCAGTGGGTATTCTTGTCTACGGAATTGATACAAGCAAAGAAACCGTAGGCAATGTGTTAAGACATGGAGTAGCGGTAAAAGCCTCTCTTAAGGTAGGGGATAATCCACCTACTGCTAATGACTTAAAAGCACTTGAAGCAAAAGGAATTTATGTAGTCTAAAAAAATTAAAAAAAGGAGGGAAGGAAACATGGTGTTAGAAGTTAATTTAAGGAAATACTTTACTCCTAAAGCTATAGCACAAATTCTTGAAACTTTACCACCTCTTGAAACCCCTATTCTTGACAGAATTTACCCTGAGTCTCGCAGAAAACAGCATCAGTTACCTGTGCTGGGGATTGATGAAATTACAGCGGTTGTAAAGAATGTGCCTGTAGTGAGAAGGGGTACTCAGGCGGTTCCTGCTCCTGGAGCTGACACAAGAGCTATTACCTATATTGAACCTCAGCCTGTAGAAGTTTCTACCTTTATAACCGCAAAGGAACTCAATGATCTTAAACTTCTTGCTGAAACCTCAATACAAAACTACATAGCAGGAAAAATTGATTATCTTCGTCAGGTTATTCGTAAAACAACTGAAGCCTTAGCAGTTCAAAGCTTAAAAGGTGAAATTTCTTATCCTATGAAAACTCTGACGGGTTTTGATACATACACAGTAAGTTTTGGCCCTACTTTATCTTACATCCCTACCACTAAGTGGAATGCTACAGACAAAACTATTGCTGATCTTTTAAAAGACTTACTTGAGATTACAAAAGTAATCAAGGAAAACTCTGGTTATGGAAACATCAGATTTTTTGCTGGTTCAGATGCCTTTCTTGCTCTTGCTAATTTAGTTATTAAACAGGCAGGCGAGGCACCTGTAAAAGCAGAAGTCACTGAAAAAGGAGTAACCCTTGCTGGTTTTACAATTGAATACCTTGATGCGGTATATACAGACTACATAAACAACACTACATATTCTGCAATTGACTCAGACAAAGTGCTTGCTATTGCTATGGATGCTCCTTTCACCCTCTGGTATTGTGCAATAGATGACATTGAAGCAGGGCTTGTAGCTATGCCTTTCTATGCAGTGCCCGATACTAAGAAAAATCCTTCTGGAGTTGAGGTTGTTGCTAAATCTAAACCTCTACCTGTGCCTGTGCCAAAAGCTATCTGCTGGGCAGATGTAATTTAAGATGTGATTTGATGAAGAGATAAATGAGTTTAGAAAACTTACTTGGAAATTTATTGCCTGAGCTTCGTAAAGAACTAAAAGACTACACTTTTGAAACAATTGCAAGTGGAGACGAAGAGGTTCTTGTCCGTGCTCTTTCCAAAGCTTACATATGGCTTAAAGCAAAGCTTAAGCCTTGTGAAATTATTTCTATCAACCTTGAAGATGAAGTTATTAAGCAAGCTTTAATTAAAAGAGCTCTTTATGAAATCTATAGCTATGCAGAAAACGAGGAAGTAGCCAGGGATAAGGCAGAGGACGCCTTGGAAATTTTGAAAGGATATTTTGGAGAATGTGTAGATACTGGTAAAGAGAAAGATGTAATCACCAGAGTACCTATTGTAAGCTATATAGGAGGAAGCAGTTCCTGGAAAGGGTTTAAAGAGCATGATTAAACTTGAAGTAAAAATGGAAGCCTTAAAAACTTTGCAAGACATGCCTAAAAAGGTCTTTTCTACTCCACTTATGCGAGAAATAGGTACTTATATGGTTAGCTCAACACAGCGAAAAATTACGAGTAATATTCCCCCTGCAAATGCTCCTCTTACTCAAGCTGTAAAACAAAGTAACTTAACTCTAAGAGACACAGGTAGACTTTTAAGCTCTATTACCTATCTTGCTTACCCTCATCAAGTCATTGTAGGAACTAACTTAATTTATGCCCCTATTCAACAACTTGGAGGTACCATAAAACCCAGAAAGGCTAAAAAGCTTTGGATTCCAGCAGGTGCTCATACACGAAAACTGTTAAGAAGATATGGAACTCCTCAAGGAGTAATAGAAGGTTTGAGAGCTGTAGGTTATCGAGTATGGATAAGTAAAAGTAAAAGAGCTGTGCTTTATGCTAAGAAGGGAGGTTCTCCACAAGTGCTTTTTATTTTGAAAGACCAGGTTGATATCCCTGCAAGACCCTTTTTAAGGGTTGATGAAAAAGATGAAAAAATTGTTCCAGAAATAGTAAAGGATTTTGTGTTAAGGGCTGTGTAAGATGCAGTTTAGAGAGTATGGAGCTTTATTGAGAAACATAGTTCTATCTTATCTTGAGAAAAAGACAAACTTAAAAGTGCTTCTTGAACCAAACCCTTCAGTATTAGCAGAACCTCACCTTAGACTTCTTTTAACAGGCATAGAATTTAGACCTGTGCAATTGAGAGAAGTTGATTATGAACATACAGGTTATGACCTTGATAGTCTTTATGATCTCATAGTACATTTTCTTTTAACCTTACACGCTGAAGGAGACGGGCCCGATGCTTTCTTAGATGAGGTAATCTCTTCGAGTTTTAAATTAAGCTTTCTTTTTCGAAATCAAAAAGGAATAAACATCCAAGTTATTCCTAACACATTATATGCAACACTTGTAGCAAATAAAAGACCAGGTGGGCAATTTTTTAAGAATGAAGAGCCTGGGAAGAAGGCTTTTATATATGAAGAAACCTGGGAAGGCTTTATTATGCTTCCATATGTCAAAAAACTTGAAAAAATAAATAACCTTACACAGGAGGTGTTTTATGACTAAAAAAAAGAATGAAACACAAAAAAGTGAAGTAAAAACACAGGTAGAAATGAACGAAACAAATCAAGTAAAGTCTGTTGAAGCAAACAAAGAAGAAATAGAAAAGAAACGTTTTCTTTATATAGGGAAAACCATAACCATTTTTAGAATGGGTTCTTCATCTTATATGCTTATTCCTAATTCTACTTACACAGGGCTACCAGATTGTCCTCAAGTAAGAGAACTTATAGAGAAAAATCTTTTAAAGGAGGTATAAAAAATGGCATATAAGCATGGTGTATATGTATATGAGTTAGATACTAAAATTTTAGGTGTTCAGACCTGTGATTCTGCACTTCCCTTTGTAGTAGGAACTGCTCCTGTTCATACTTTACCTGCAGACAAACCAAGACCTGTTAATGAGCCCAGGTTAATTTTTAATTACAAAGAATTTGTAGAAACCTTTGGGGAGGTACCTGAAGGGGAGTCTGAAGAAAAATATACACTTTCTCAGTTTGCAAAGATTTATTTTACATTATATGGCATGAGCCCAGCTGTTTTTGTTAATGTTTTTGATCCTGCAGTTCATAAGGATGAACAGGACAATCCTGATGTAACTAAGGTAACAGTTGACGATATTAAAGGCGGGGTAGATGCTCAAACAGGTAAGCGTAAGGGGATGGAGCTTATTGATGAGGTATTTACTCGATTTATGAAGGTAGTTGGCTATATTCTTGCTCCAGGATTTAGTCATGATTCAAGTCTTGCCAATATCATGATTGCTAAAGCTACAAATTTAAATAACCATTTCAAAGCTATGTCTGTAATAGATGTACCTTCTGATATAATTAAGCCAGCTGATGTATTTACTTTCAAACAAAATATTGGTTCTCCTCATGCGATAATCTGCTGGCCAAGAGTGCAGTTTGGGGATGTGAAACATTATCTAAGTGGACATTTAGCAGGACTCTCTGCACAGGTGGATGCTAAAAACGCTAACATACCCTATGAAAGTCCCTCAAATAAAGAACTACGCATCACTGGCCCTGAATATATATTAACTATTGATGAAGCAAATTACCTCAATTCTCAGGGTGTGGTTACTATTTTTAGGTTTATAGGAGGCTGGAAACTCTGGGGCAATAGAACCGCTTGCTTTCCTGAAAAGACCGATATCAAAGACATGTTTATTCCCAATCGCAGGATGGCAAACTGGATAGAGAACAATTTAGTACTTCTTACCTGGCAGAAGGTTGATGATCCTATGAACAAGAGACTTATTGAAACTGTGGTTAATACTGTCAATATCTGGCTTAACGGGCTTGTTGGAATGGGATTCTTGCTTGGAGCAAAAGTCTACTTCAGACCTGAAGATAACCCTACGACCGACCTTGCAAACGGAATCATTCGCTTTTACATCACTTACCTTGCTCCACCGCCAGCTGAAGTTATTGAGTATAAGCTTGAAGTTGATGTAAATTACTTTAAGACTTTATTTGGCTAAAAATAAGCAGGAGGTGAAAGGATGGCTGTAGAATATCCTAATGTTTTAAATGATGCAAACATTTATGTAGATGGTAAGCAGTGGCTTGGAGCAGCAGAGGTAACTCTTCCTGAGATTACCCATAAAGTACTTGATTTTGGTATTTTTGGTGTGGCAGGTGGAATGGAGGTACCGCTTATAGGGCATATTGATAAGATGAAACTAACAATCAGGTTTAAAAGCATTGACAAAGATGTGTGGGTAAAACTTGTTAATGCTTCTAAAACTCCTCTTCTTGATATTCGAGCAGCAGTGCAAAAATATAATCCTGTTGAAGGACAAATGAAGTTTTTTTCTGTTAAAGCGATTACTAAGGGGTTCTTCTATAGAGCTAAGTATCCTACCTTTAAACAGGGAAGTGATGATACTGCTGATGCTGAGTTTGAAGTGCACTATTTGAAGGTTGAAATAGACGGTACTGAAGTGCTTGAAATTGATAAGTTTAATTATATTTACAGAGTTGAAGGGAAAGATCTACTTGCTGAAGTAAGAAGTGCTTTGGGTGCGTAAAAAAATGTAAAAGGAGAATAATTTATGGTTGAAAGAAAGATTTTAAGAGAGATAGTCTTACCTTCTGGGAAAAAGGCAGTTTTTTACAGTGGTAAAGGAAAAGATCTTTTTGAAGCAATGATGAAAGGGGCTCGAGGGGAAACTTTACTGTGGCATCTTATTGCTCAACTTGTTGAAATAGATGGAGAAAAAATTGTCATGGAAGATTTATACGAAATGGATCTTTTTGATGTATTAGCTATACAAGCTACTTTTGGTGAGCTTTTTGGCTCTTTTTTATCATCACTGGAGAGGATATCCTCGCCTTCTCAAAATACACAGGATGGTCTATTAGCGAGCTAAAAGAAATGGATTTAAAAGAACTTTTTTTCTGGATACAAAAAGCAAGCTCACTTGCAGAAAAAGAAGCTAAGGAAATTAACAAAGATTAAAGTTTTCGTTTCTAAACAGGATGGATAAAGTTTTAACTATAGGACTTACTCTTGTTGCATTTGATAAAGTTTCACAAGTTGTTAATAAAATCGTAGGTGAAACTCAAAGAAAGTTTACAGAGCTTCAAAGCAAGATCATGCAAGTTTCTCAAAGGATGGCTGAAATAGGTACTGTTACATATGCAATGGGGGCGGGTATTCAGCAAAGCGTAACAAAACCTGTACAAGCTTTTATGGATCTTGAAGAGGCCCAAGCTTATTTAAAAACCGTTCTTACAGGCACTGGAGAAGAAGCTCAAAAACAATACGAAGCACTGCTTAAGCTTGCTCAGAGACTTGGTACAGACCTTCCAGGCTCAACTAAAGATATGATTGAGATGTTTATAGCTTTAAGAGAACAAGGAACATCAGTTGAAAAGATATTGGGAGGTATTGGAGAAGCTGCAGCAAAGTTTGCAGTAGTGATGAAGTTGCCATTTAGTGAGGCAGCAACTACAGTAGCTAAATTGCAAGAAGCTTTAGGGGTTGCTGAGTCACAAATGGAACAGTTTATGGATTTTGTTCAAAAAATAAAAACTGCAAGCGGTGTAGAAATGAGCGATTTACTGTACACTTTTAGATATCTTGGCCCTACTCTAAAAACTCTTGGACTTCAAGGTTTAGAATCAGCAAAATCAATTGGAACTGTTGTTGCAATGTTGGCTTCTGCTGGGATGGAAGGATCAATGGCGGGAACTAACTTAGCTGCAGCTTTATCAAGATTAACTGAAATTAATAAAAGGTTAGGAAAATCAAAAGAATTGCAAGAAATTATACCACTTTTAAAGAAAATAGGTATTCATTTACAATTTTTTGATGAAAAGGGTAAATTCGTTGGTCTTGAACACATGATTGCACAATTAGAAAAATTGAAAGTTTTAGCCCCAGAAGATCGCTTAAAACTTCTGAAAAAACTTTTTGGAGAGGAAGGGGCAAGGCCCATGGCTATGCTTATAGAAATGGGCCTTGAGGGCTATAAACAAATGCTAAAGCGTATAGAACAACAGAAAAGCATGCAAGAAAAGATCGATATCATCATGGCTTCAACGAAAATGAAACTTGATACACTCAAAGGTACTTGGGATAACTTTGTTGCTGCAATCGGAATGGCTATTTCTAAGGGAGCTCAGTTAGGGGCTATTTTTGATCTTTTAAATAGCATAGTAGAAAGAATGACTAACTTCATAATGGCTCACAAAATACTTGCTGGAGTGATAGGAGGAGGATTACTTGCTGTTTCAACAGCTTTGATGATGTTTGGAGCCTTAGGTATTGCAGTTTCTGTTTTTGGAAGAGCTTTAGTTTATACTATGAGAGGCTGGCAAGTTTTTCTAGCTGGCTTAGTTAGATCTATAGCCTTAAGCAGAGTCTTCATTGCTTCTTTAATACGCATTCCTTTATTACTTAGAACTATTTCTCTTGCCTTTTTGACAACACCTATTGGCTGGATTGGGCTTGCTTTAGGAGCAGTCGCTCTAATTATTTACAAATACTGGGAGCCTCTTGTTAACTTCTTTACAGGGTTTTGGAGAGGAATAAGAGCAGGATTGAAAGGACTTGAACTTACCTGGGATAGTTTTAAAAAAGTTGGACAGACGATAGCAAAAATTCTTACTGCTATTCTGACTTTTCCAGCAAAAGTTGTTGATACTTTCTATGAAGCAGGGAAAAAGATAATAGATAGCCTCGTCAAAGGTATGCTTGCAGTTGCGAATAAACCAGTTGAAGCAATTCAATCAGTTCTCACTAAGATTAGAAATATGCTTCCATTCTCTCCAGCTAAAGAAGGGCCTCTTGCAACCCTTCACAAAGTTAGAATTGTTGAAACCTTAGCAGAAACAGTTAACCCTCAACCCTTGCTTAGTTCTTTTACCAGAGCTTTAGAAAGTCTTCAAAAGGTAGGAGTGGCTAAAGCTCAGGGGGTAGCTAAATCTTTTGCTCAAGTGCTTAGTGTAAGTGGGTTAGCTCCTCTTTCTCTTACCAGGGTAAATTTGCAAGCACTTAGATTAGCTTCTGCATCCGCTCCAACAGTACACGTTACTATTTCAGGAATTACTCAAAATCTTTCTCTTAACTCTGTTTTACAGTCTCCGCAGGAAGTAGCTTCAGTAGTAGCAACCCAAACTAAAGAAACTATTATCAAAGCTATAGAAGAATATTTTAGACGTAAAAGAGCACATAGGGCTATCTGGGGAGGAGACTAACGCTTGGCTGTAGTTGCAGTGCTTGGAAATATTACTTTTCAAGTTTCAGAAAAATATGCTCTTGCTCTTTACGAGTTTAAACGAACACACACTTACAAGTATGCTGAACACGAGATGGCAAAGGGAAAAGCTCGTCTGCAAAGATTAGGAAAACAACTTGATACGGTCACCTTTAGTGGGAAGTTTGTTTATCCTTTTTGTATTCCAGCAAAAGAAATGAAAAGACTTTTAGCAGAAGCAGAAAAGCAAGAAGCTTTGCCTCTTGTCGTGGGAGAACAGCTTATAGGAGAGTTTGTAATAGAAAAAATCGAGGAAACCTGGATAGAAACAGACTCACAAGGACATCCAAGAGTAATTGAATTTACGCTTGAACTTAAGGAGTATTACTGATGAGGATTTACATAACAAAAGAAGGAGATCGCTGGGACTGGATAAGCTACATACACTATGGACATCCTGATTATTATAAAGAGATAATCAAGGCAAATCCCCGACTTCCTGAAGAGGTTAAAAAAGCTTCTAAACTTCCTGGAGGGATTAGATTGTTAATTCCTGATGTGAAAGTGGAGCCTAAGCCTATTGAAGGGCTTCCACCATGGAAAAGATAACTCAAAGCAAAA
>Ga0209080_1001500_pt1 | contig 11699 bp, 11 predicted proteins | sample JNZ110809AmetaG_FD_184123 | JGI IMG/M metagenome (GOLD analysis project Ga0209080, IMG submission 184123) | Hot spring microbial communities from Jinze hot spring, China to study Microbial Dark Matter (Phase II) - JNZ 110809A (SPAdes) (version 3) ...
CAAAGTTTGCTTTGTGCCGAAACCTCCCGCTTTCGTCGCGACCAGCAAAGTTTTGTTGCGTGATTGGACGACCCCAAAAGGCATACCCGACAACAATGAACCCAGTAAATCCCAACGCTTCACTCCGAGCGCATCAAAAATCGCGCGAGCAGTTAAGCCTCCTACAATTACGAGTGCGTCAAAGCGCGTAAGAAAATTGGCATTGGGCGCTCGGGATCGTGCAACGAAATTCAAGAGTCTATCCGGATTTAGCGAAATTGCGGAAATTCTGGCTTCAGGCAAGTCGGGCAAAGTTTCGCCACTCATTTTAATGACGGGAATGCCCTTTGCAGCCAAAAACTCCAACTGCTCTCGGGCTAAAGTTTGTTGACTGCCGACGATGACAAGGACTCGGTTCGGTTTCGTTTGAAAGGTCAGTTTCCGCTTGACAAAGTTTCCACCCGTAACTTTCGCCAGCGCTCGCGCGAGCCCCGAAGCGCCAACGAACAAGGGTTTAGTTGACGCTTTAATTGCCACACGGACAATGCTCGTCAAATCCCTATCCGTCTCGGCATCGCAAATAAGCCCAACCCCGTTCATCGCCGCCCGTTCAATCGCTTGGGTCAGAAGGTTGTGGCGCTTTGTAACCTCCAACCCTAAGTGCTCTAACGGAAACTTGTCAAGTCCGGTATTCCTCACTCGCTCCATGACGGAAGGAGTTGTTACAGGTGCGGGTTGTTCCTTCGCCAAATCAATTTCGGTGACAGGTCGCCCGTGCACGAAGAGTTTGCCGTTGACAACTTTCCGTCCTTGTTTTGGAACGGCAGGAGCGATAAGTGCCCATTTGCGTCCCGACGATTGCCACGCTGCTTTGACCATTGCACCCACAAAACCTCTCAAAGTGCTGTCAATCTTCAGCATAATCCAATCGGCAGTTCGCAACTTGCGGACAAATTCGCTGACCGCTATTGCGGCGCTCTTTTCATTTCGCCATCTTGCATCGGCATCAACTGAGCAACAAGTTCCGTCGGGAAATTCTTTTGGCTCACACAACCAAACCGTCGTTGCAATCCCTTGGTCTGCGAAAGCCACTGCAGAATCGGCAGCGCCCGTCAAATCATCGGCGACAATTGCCCACCTCATCGGTTTAAAATCACCGTCCAAAGGCTCATGGGATTTTCTGTTCCAGCGAAAATTTTGCCAAGCCCAAAAGCAATTGCCTCGCAAAACTTCAAAGCACCAAAATTGAGTTGACGGTTCAAGTGACCTTGCAACTTCTTGGCTCAATAGGTGACTCGCCTTCTAAACAATCGTCCAGCCAACGGTCGGTGGCAGTATGCTAACGGTTTGGCTATTTGCAGTAAAGTGCGCACCAATGGGGGTGAGTTCTCATGGAAGCCAAGATGCTAACTGGCGAAGAAGCATTGGCACTTGGAGCGCTAAAGGCTGGCGTTCGGTTCGTCACAGGTTACCCCGGCACACCAAGCAAAGGAGTTTTCAAGGCGCTGCAAGAGTTCGCTGCTTCGTCCGATGCAAACGAAATCCACTTCCACTGGGCGACAAACGAGAAAGTTGCATTGGAATTGGCAATAGGGGCAACACTTGCCGGGATCCCGTCTTTGGTTTGTGTCAAAAGCGTTGGTGCGAATGTCATGTTAGATGCCTTGATGACTGTGAACTTGACAGGAGTTCCAGCGCCATTGGTGATTGCACTCGGAGACGATCCATCCGCTTGGGTCTCTCAAAACGAGCAGGACAGCCGTTGGTTGGCTTTGATGAGCGAACTCCCGCTGTTTGAACCGACACAAGTTGAATCGGCGCCAGAATTGATGCATTTTGCGTTTCAAATTTCTGCTTCGTTGCATCTACCCGTGATCGTTCGGTTCACCCGTTCCTTCGCGCTCGCTCAAGGGTTAGTTAGTGAAACACGATTGATGCCTGTCACTTTTGACGCTTCAAGCCCGTTGCCCTCCATTGCCTCTGGTGGAAATGCGATTTCGCTGCACTCGGCATTGCAAGAGAAGATGAGGCGCTTAGAGCAACTCGTTAACGCGAGCCAATTCAACCAAGTTGAAGGTAATTCATCGTTCGCCATTTTGGCTGTCGGTAATTGCGCCTTCAAAGTCCGTGAAACCTTAGATTTGCTGTCGGAGAGAAACCAACGAGTGGATGCCACGCTCATTGAACTCACAACTGTAAATCCTTTGCCCCGCCGTTGGCTCATTGCCAATTTGTCTGGCAAGTCCGTTGTTTTGGTTGTTGAAGAAGGTGCGCCCGTTGTTGAGTTGCTTGTGAAAGCGCTTGCTAAGGAAGCGATGCTGCCAGCGGTCATTAGGGGCAAGTTGACAGGCGAGTTGCCGACGGTCGGCGAATTGACCTTGCGACAAATTGGCAAAGCAGTTCGCAACTTCGCTTCTATTTCGCCGGATTCAACCGATTCGCTGCCAGACCTGCAACGACCTCAAGGTTTCAGTTTGAAGTTTTGCGATGGTTGCCCCTATCCGCCGCTCCTTGACGCTCTAAAGCGAACAGCCAAGCAAATGGGCATTGAATTGGTTGTTGCGGCTGACCCCGGCTGCGCCATAGTTGCTATTGGCGAACCTTACAGGCTGGTGCAAATCAAACACAGCATGGGCGGTTCGGTTAATTTCGTCGCCGCGTTGTCTAAATTTGAGAACTTGTCAAATCGCCGTTACATCGCCCTCGTTGGTGACAGCGATTTCTTTCACAGCGCCTTTAACGGGATTGTCAACGCTGTTTGGTTGAAAGCACCTATGGGTTTGATCATTTTGGACAACGGTGGCTCCGCCTTCACAGGTGGTCAGCCCCATCCCGGAAGTGGGTTCAACGCTTCAGGCAAGTTCGTTCAGCCTGTGCAAATTGAACGGCTTCTAAATGCCCTTGACATTCCCACTCAAATCGTTTCTTCTCATGACAGCGAAAATTTGACGGAAGCGACTCGTTGGCTTCTTGACTATGGCGACAGAATCCGAGCCCTGATTTTGCGTGAGCCTTGTCCCTTCGTCCCGGTTTGGACGAGCGAAGGGCTTAAGCCTCAAAAGACCGATGGCAAAATTGTCGGTGAGTGAAAACAACGAGGTGAGTTTGCCATGGCAAAAGCGAAAGTTGCTCCCAAATTGACGAAAGAGCAAGTGCTTGAGGCACTTAAGCAACTGAGCGATGAAGACAGAGAATGGGTGCTGTCGCAGTTGAAACGCAAGAGGAATAGGAGACAAAAGGACTGGGATTGGTGGCGTTCAATAGTGGGCATTGCCAAAGGTCCTGGGGGTGCTGCAAGTGAGGAACATGATAAGTGGGTTTATGTCAAGGATTGGGAGGAACGCAACCCTCGTTGACACAAGCGCCCACTACGCCTTGGTTGACGCAAACGATATCCATCACTTGGAAGCAATTCAGTTCGCTGAGCAGTTAAGTCGCCAAAAGATTGTTTGGGTGGTCACAAATTTCATTGTCGCGGAAACTTACGGATTGATACTTTTGAGGCTGGGGCGACATGCTGCTTTCGCTTTCCTTGAGCGACTGCTTTACAGCATCTCAGACGGCACGACATATCTCGTTCGTGTCACTTCATCAGATGAAGAACGGGCGTTGGAAATTCTGCGGACTTACGAAGATCAGGACTTCAGTTATGTTGACGCCACTACCTTTGCGGTCATGGAACGGTTGAACTTGACAAGAGCGTTTGCTTTTGACCGCCACTTTGATGTCTTCAGGCTTAAAGGACAGCATCCCATTTTCAGGCTGCCGCAAGTTTAATCATGGTTTGGACTTATCCAGTTGGCATCCTTTTTAGGAGCAACATTAGTCGCAACCAATCAGAAATCGCCATCTTTTTTCCCTTTTTCGGGGCTGAAGTCCCTTTTACCGGTGACTCTTATTTTGGTCTTGTAGGGGCAGATGAAATCTGCCCGTCTTTTCGGGCGCATTTCATGCGCCCCTAATCAAACTGCGTAACTCCTAAAATGGTTTCTCCAGCAGTTCCTTCACGAATTCGCGAATTTCGCTCCCACATTCCTCGTCCATCATCGCAACTTGAACGAAGGCTTTGAAGTAACTTTCAAAATTGCCGATGTCCCATCGCTGCTCGTCGGGTTCAAGGGGCAATGCGTAAACTGGGTAACCCTCTCGGACAAGCAAGCGAATTGCGTCAGTGAGTTGGATTTCATTACCAAGCGAAGGTGGGGTTTCACGCAAGGCATCGTAAATGACCGGCTCAAAGATGTATCGGGCAGCAACGGCGAAACAACTTGGTGCTTCCTCAACAGAAGGCTTTTCCACGATATCTGACAACCTCATTGCTTCGCCCACAGAAGTTTTTTCTGAGTGAGCGGGAGCAACTATGCCGTATCGGAAGACATGTTGTCTTGGGACTGTTTCAACAGCGATTGTGGCTGCGGCTTTGAGTTCCAGATGAGCCTGCATCATTCTTTGCAATAACGAACCGGGACGCGGTGTCCAAATGATCGTGTCGCCGAGTGAGACGATGAACGGCTCGCCACCGGTGAACTCTTGCGCGAGTGAAACTGCATGTCCCAAACCAAGCGGCTGGCTCTGCCTTACATAGAAAATCTGCACACCCAACTTCGCAGCGGAAGGAAGCAATTCATCTTCAAGTTCGCCCCAATCTGCGTCCTCGTCAAAGTGGTCTTCAATGCTTCGCTTTTTGCGACCCGTGATAATCAAGACATTGTTGACATTTGCGCTCGCGAGTTCCTCAACGACATATTGGATGACCGGCTTTCTCCCCACAGGAAGCATTTCTTTCGGTTGCGACTTAGTCGCCGGCAGTAATCGGCTCCCCTTCCCTGCTGCTGGCACAACTGCTTTTTGGATGAGTTTGTTCATCGTCGTTTTCCCCCTTTGTTGAACACTCACACCTCAACTTTCACGCAAGCGTAGCCTCTCTCATTGTAGGCTTTTTGGAGTTTGCGAAAGTGGTCATCATCCCAGTAAATTCCGATGACCGCCCCTCCGGAACCGGGGAATTTCGTCGGAGCACCCAACTTGCGACCGATTTCAATCATCTCCAAGTTTTCCTTGCCGATTGCGGCATCTCCCAAAACCTCGCGCCTTAGGTCAAAGTTGCGGCTCATGAGTTTTGCAAATCGTTGGTAATCCCTCTGTTCAAGTGCCTCCTTCGCTTCATCCGTCAACTGCCGCCACTCCTCAATAGCCTTGAGGACGATTGGATCTCCCATCTCGTAGCGAGCCCTCAAGTTTGAGTGGATGCGACCAGAAAAAGATGGCTTGCTGATGTAGGCGAGAAATAAAGGCGGGAGCAAACTTCTGTCCATCTCTTCGTAGAGACCGTGCCCCCATTGCTCCATATACTTGCGGTTGAAATCCATGTAGACAAGCGTGTCGTAAACTTGAGCGACCCTATCCTGCAACCCTGCCGCAATTTCAAGTTCGTCGCGCTCAACACTGAGGATGAGGTTCGGTTGGATAGGTTTGGGGATGTGAGACTCGTCCAAACCGTAAAACTGCATTAACGCTTTGAATGCGGCAGTCACTATCGCACTTGAGCCACCTAATCCAACTTGGCGAGGGATGTCGGTTTCGTAGGTGATGGTGAAATTGCGTTCGGGAATTGAGATTCCTTTCTCGTCACAATAGTCCTTGAATTTTTTGCAAGTGGCGAAAAGCAACCTCAATCCGCCATAGTAACCGTCTCGCTCCGCAACTCTTTTCAAATTGTCAAGGCTTTCAAACTTAGTTGGGTCGTTGCGCGGATGAGGGACAAGTTCAAGGGTTGGGCTTTCCCAAAGGGTGACTTGCGCTTTGAAGTTGCGGATTGTGCAAGCGATGGTTTTGCCATAGTAGCCATCCGAAGGGTTGCCGATCAAAGCAATCCGCGCATGGGCGTGAGTGCGAATGATCAAAGTTCATCACCACCTTTCAATAGCCCTTGCTCTCAGCGCCTAATAATTTTGCGACCTCGTCCATGAAACTTGTGTGACGATAAGCGGTTTCAGCGGAAGCGGTCTGGACTGACCAAACTTAGGTCGTAATCCAAGGTTTCCCCGCAAACCATTTGCGCGATGATTTTGCCAGTTACGGGACCAAGCGAGATGCCCAAAATCCCGTGCCCCGAAGCGACGAAGAGGTTGTCAATGTTTGAAGGGCGACCTATAATCGGCAACCCATCAGGTGTGCAGGGTCTCAACCCCCTCCATATTTCTTCTCGCTCGCCTTTGATCTCTGGCAAATATTGACTTGCTCCTCTCCTAATTGCATCCACGCGCCTTTGGTTGATGGACAAATCCAAGCCAGCAAGTTCCAAGGTCCCACCAAGTCGCAAACGACCGTCAAGAGGAGTAACTGCAACTCTGACCTCATTGAGCATCAAAGGCAAGGAGGGAATCTGGTTTGGGTTTTGAATGGTGATGCTGTATCCCTTTGCCGGTTGAATTGGCAATTTGATGCCCAAGTTGCGAGTTAAGAGCGGAGACCAAGCCCCTGCCGCTAACACTACCGAATCGGCTTTCCATTCGCCCTTAGTTGTTTGCACCGAAATTATGCGCCGACCGTTTGACCTCAACTCAATGACTTCCGTGTGCGTTAAGATATTGACACCTTTTTGACTCGCTTGGTTAGCGAGCGAAACAACGAAAGCGGCTGGGTCTAAATGGGCATCAGTGGGGAAGTAAATTCCACCGACAATTTTCTCGCTGAGCAAAGGCTCTTTCTCCCGAGCCTTTTCTGCAGTCAAGATTTCGGATTCAATGCCATGCTGTCGTAACAACTCTGCTTCCCTGACGCCATCTTCAAAGGCTTGTTCTGTGTTGAAAACCGTCATCGTCCCTTTGTGCTGAAAACCGCACTTTAATCCTTCAGAGGCGAATTTTTCAAAGAGGTTGAGGCTGTCGCGCTGAAGCGTTGCAAGCAAGGGGAGCGATTTCCGAACATGCTCCTCTGTGCACGAATTCCAAAACTTCCACAACCAAGCGAACAAATCAAAGTCCAAGCGGAAGCGGATGTAAAGAGGGCTTTCGGGGTTTAAAAGCCATTTCAAGCCTTTCGCCACAACTCCCGGCGCTGAAAGCGGAACGCTGTGGCTCGGCACAATCAAGCCAGCATTTCCGAAAGACGCGCCGGAGCAAATTTCATCTCGCTCAATCAGTGTGACTTTAACACCTCGTTCCACCAAGTAGTAAGCCGCACAAACGCCAATAACACCACCGCCGATGACAAGGACATCGCTCCGTTCCATTTCCATCACCCTTTGAGTTAGCACCTCGTCACTATGTCTGCACAGAAGTATAGCAGACGCAGAGGATGTTTTTTCGCATGAGCAACTTTGGCTCAAACTGGCAATTCGCCAAATGCGAGAATTGTCGCTACACTTTTCAGTGAACTTCAAACCTTCGGTGGCAAGGTGAGAGACTTGTGCGGCGGTTCATTGTGCCATTCAACTTAACTTCGGAACATGTGACTTTGACGGAAAATTTCGCTCACAGGCTTCTCCGTGTGCTCAGAATGAAAGTTGGCGACCGAGTTCTCTTGTGTGACCCTCGCGGGAGCGAGTGGGTGGCAGAAATTGTGGAGGCAAGAGCGAACGATGTCAGGTTGAAACTTGTTGAGCGCCTTTTCTCATCGCCTGAGCCGACGATTTATGTGACCCTGTTTCAAGGCATCCCAAAGGGCGAGAAAATGGATTTTATCGTTCAGAAAGTGACAGAGTTGGGAGTTCAAAAGATTGTGCCAATGTTCACCCGCAGAACTGTAGTTCAATTGGACCCTGACAGAGCAAAATCAAAACGAGAACGATGGCAAAGAGTGGCAACTTCAGCGGTAGAGCAAAGTGGTGGGAAAGTCGTGCCTGAAATTGCTTTGCCTGTGACTTTCCGGCAAGCATTGGATGAAGCCTCCCAAGCCGATTTGTGGCTGTTTTTCTACGAAGCAGCGGAAGAACCTTTGAAGAAAATCGTGCAGGCGCACCAGAAAATCAACCATCTCGCAATTATGGTTGGACCGGAGGGAGGATTTGACCCAAGCGAGGTGGTGATGGCTCAGCAGAAAGGGGCGAGGGTTGTCAGTCTGGGCAAGCGAATTTTAAGGACGGAAACCGCAGCGATTGTGGCAGTTGCTTTGGCGCTTTATGAACTTGGGTTGTTAGAACAGTGAGGCAATGTATCACGGTGGTGAGAAATGGTTGCTGCCTTCTTTGATGTTGACGGGACACTAACCGCAACGAATGTTTTGATGCCACTTGCTTGGTTTATGAAAGCGAATTTGCCGAAATGGCGTTACTTGTTGTGGCTGGGGAAATTGGTCTGTCACATCCCCGCTTACTTAGTCGCCGACCGATTTGACCGCCGAGTTTTTGTGAAAATGTTTTTCCGACAATATGAGGGCATAGACGCCGAGCGAGCAAAAGTGTGGCATCAGGAAAATTTTGAAGCCTTCTTCAAATCTCGCATCTATGCCGATGCTGTAAAACAAATTCAGTGGCATCGTGAGCAAGGGCACAAAATCGTCTTGGTCACAGGCGGGGCGGATTTTGTAGTTAAGCCGCTCGCAGATTGGATGGGAGCGGACCTGATTGCTGGAAGGTTAGAAGAAATGGATGGTAAATTCACCGGAAGGCTTATTGGCGAACCTCTAATTGGAGATGGCAAAGCAAAGGCGGTTCTTGCTTACGCTGACGAGCACAAAATTGACTTGACAAAAAGTTACGCTTATGGCGACAGCAAAAGCGATGTGCCAATGTTAGCCTGCGTTGGCAACCCTGTCGCTGTGAACCCGGACCGAAGACTTCGGCAAATCGCAATTAAACGGGGATGGAAAATCGTCCAATGGCGGTGAAGTGAAGATGGGAATAGGACGGACATTGGAACGGTTTGAAGAAGGGCTAAAACATTGGGGAATTAGCCTTAACGAAGTTCAGCGAGAGCGGTTTCAAAAGTTAACGCAATTGCTTTTGGAATGGAACGAGAGAATGAGTTTGACAAGCATAACTGACCCTGAACGCATCGCCATTGAGCACTACTTGGACTCAATCGCCCCTTTAGCATTCAACCTGATCGGTGAGGGAATGGCAGTTGTTGATGTTGGAACTGGGGCAGGTTTCCCCGGGTTGCCGCTGGCAATATTGGCACCATTTGCGAGTTTCACACTCATTGACGCGACCCGAAAGAAAGTGACTTACTTGCAAACTGTTTGCTCAGAACTCGGCTTGACAAATGTTGAAGTTATTTGGGGGCGAGCGGAAGAACTCGCCCACAAAAGGTCTTTTCGCGAAGGGTTTGATGTCGCGGTCGCAAGGGCACTGGGGGCACTGGATATCGTCTGGGAATGCACATTACCCCTTGTCAAAGTTGGAGGAACAGCAATCGCATACAAGGGAGTGAAGGTGGATGAAGAGTTGGAAATCGGTAAGCAAACCGCAATTCTGGTGGGTGGTGAGGTTAGGGAGGTCTACAAGTTTAAATTGCCCACAACCGAAATCAATCGCACACTCGTTGTTGCTGTAAAAGTTTCATGCACTCTGCCACGCTTCCCACGACGCCCCGGCATCCCTGAGAAACGACCATTGCGTTTGTTAATACGAGCCAAGTAATGGCATAATAGGCACGGTGTAGAAATGACTTGAAGGAGGGATGTGCTATGTTCAAATTGAAGCGCCTTGGAGTCGGTTTCACGCTGATTGAGTTGCTCGTGGTGATCGCGATCATCGCGATCTTGGCGGCAATTCTGTTCCCCGTGTTCTCCCGCGCCCGTGAGAAAGCAAGGCAAACTTCGTGCCTCAGCAACCTCAGGCAATCCGCAACCGCTGTCAACCAGTATGTCCAAGACTACGATGAAGCCTTCCCGATGAGCGTTTACCTCGCTTTCAACTCATCGCTTCAACCTTGCGCTTTCACTATGCTCGCTGCCATTGAACCCTACATCAAGAACAAGCAAATTTACCAGTGTCCGTCAGAACCGAGAGCGATGGACATTGACGCTGCTTTCCGAGCATTTGGATTCGCTGGTGGGGAGTGCGGTGGTTTTCAGTATGGTAGTTACCCCTTTAACTTCGCAGTTTTTGAAGACGGCTATGTGCCGGGTATGTTGAATCCCGTTCCGCCTGTTAGGTTAGCCGAAATTCAGTTCCCGACAGAGACAGCGATGAATTACGATGGCAACTTGGCACTTCAAAGCCAGTGCAACTTCAACACTTTTGACTCACCTGTTCAAGCGAGACACATGGATTTCGTCAATGCGAGTTTCGTTGACGGACACGCTAAGGTTGTCAAGGCACAGGAGTCAGGTTGCGTTGGACTGAATCTCAACCAACAACCTTTGAAACAGTATTGCATCACCCAAGCCCCATACAACCGCTGGTGCGGGAGCGCAACTCCAGCGACATGCAAGGATGAACTCTGGGGTGTAGCACAACAGGACCAATACGGCATTTGCTACAGGGGCATTAGGTAAAAACTGGCTTCAAGCCTACATTTTTCGTTCGTTGGCTCAAGGCTTTTCGGGGGTGAGAAAAATGAAGCGGAGGGAATTTTTGCGAAAGGTGGGAGTGAGCATGGCTGTTGGTGTGTCGGTAGCGCGGATTGAGAGCCTTAATGCCCCTCAGGGTGCCACGCTTGCAGAGCAACTTGGCTTTCGCAAAGAGGACAGGTTGCTCATTTTGCACGCCGATGACCTCGGCATGTGCCACGCCGTCAATGTGGCATCAATCAAGGGCTTGACAGAAGGTGTCGTGACTTGCGGGAGCGTAATGGTTCCCTGCCCTTGGTTTCCAGAAATCGCTGCTTGGGCGAGGAAGAACCCAGATGCAGACTTGGGGCTTCATTTGACACTCAACAGCGAGTGGCAACACTACCGATGGCGACCGGTTGCCCCTTGGGACAAAGTGAAAGGCTTGATTGACGAAGAAGGTTTCATGTGGCGGGATGTCGCTTCAGTCCGCCAAAATGCAAAGGCTGAAGAAGTTGAAATGGAACTGAGAGCGCAGATTGAGCGGGCGCTACAGTTTGGCATGAAGCCGACCCATATTGACACCCACATGGGAACCTGTTTCTCGCGCCCTGATTTCTTTGAAGTCTATGTTCGGCTCGGTGCTGAATACGGCATATTACCGATGCTCCTTGCACCTACACCTCGGATTCTGGAGATGGCGAAACAACTGGGGTTGGATTATCAACCCATCGCTGTCAAACTTCAACAACAAGGCTTCGTTCTGCTTGACAACCTCGTTACAGGCGGGACTGGCGACACTTTGGAAGAACGGCGCAAAAGTTACTATGAAATCATCCGCAACTTGCCGCCGGGCGTGAACGAGGTCATCTTGCACCTAAGCACCGATGACCCAGAAATTCGCGCGATAACAGGCGCGTGGCAGTATCGCTATCACGAGTTCCTAATTTTCACTGACCCACAAACCCGTAAGTTCATTGAAAGCGAGGGCATAAAGTTGATCGGCTACAGGCAGTTGGCTGAACTTTGGCAAAAGCGCCGAAAGTCATAGCGAACCAACCCTTAACTTTTCTCTCGCTTACCAAAAAGCATGTTTCCGACGGCGTTGGCAACGCTGTAAAGCAAGGTCATCCCAAATGCGGCGCCGAAGTCTTTCACATGAAAGCCACCTATCAGGTGCGTTTGCCCGATGGCGAAAAAGACGATGGCATTGAGCACTAAACCGACGACAAGACTCGCTAACCCTAAGGTCAGCAGGTTCAGAGGAAAAGTGACGATTTTGA
>Ga0209080_1001502_pt1 | contig 11679 bp, 13 predicted proteins | sample JNZ110809AmetaG_FD_184123 | JGI IMG/M metagenome (GOLD analysis project Ga0209080, IMG submission 184123) | Hot spring microbial communities from Jinze hot spring, China to study Microbial Dark Matter (Phase II) - JNZ 110809A (SPAdes) (version 3) ...
TCTTCTCAAGTAGGCGTCTAAGGATTATTTGGTCGTCTTTCGTGTCCTCAACATACAATATTCTAAACTTGCCTAGGCTCTCATCGGCGCTCAAACCCTGCTTAGACACTTCTGAAATAACCATCGCGCTTTCCCTCCCTACGTTGGTATTTCTGAAGTTTCAAGCCAGTAGCGCTTTATCTCCTCCATAACCCTCAAAAAGTCCTCGAATCTAACTGGCTTCACAATGTAGCTGTTACAGCCCAGCCTATAGGCCAACTCAATATCTTCGCTTCTATCCGAGGATGTGAAGACTATGACTGGGAGAACCCTTAATCTCTCATCCCTTCTCAGCTCCCTTAGAACCTCAAAACCATTAACCTTTGGCATCTTCAAGTCTAATATAATTAGGGATGGGAGGGTGAAATCCTTGTATTCACCCTCCCTTCTAAGGAGCTTTAGTGCCTCCTCACCATCATTAACGATGATTAGCCGCCCCATGATGTTCACCTTACTCATCGCCCTCTTGGTTATTAGGGCGTCATCCATACTATCCTCAACGAGCAGAATCGTGTAGGATGAAGTTACTCTCCTAGCCATTACCCTTTACATCCCCCATACTCCCATACTTTTTAGGTATGGTGAAGGAGAATGTGCTCCCCTTACCGAAGACGCTTTCAGCCCAAATCCTACCACCCCACCCCTCAACTATCTTCTTACATATGGCTAGGCCGGCGCCCGTCCCCTCATACTCCTCACCCGAATGAAGTCTCTCGAAGAGGTTAAAGAGCCTCCCAAGATGCTCCTCCCTAATCCCAATACCATTATCCCTAACTCTAAAGATGTATTCGCTGGGTGTCTCTTCGCATGAGACCTCAACTGTTGGAACCTCAGACTTATTAAACTTTAGCCCATTATCAATAAGATTCATAAATAACTGCTTAATCCAGACCCTTTGTATGTATAGGACCGGGAGCTTGCCGACGATAACCCTAGCCCTTTTACTCTCGATTATAGGCTTAAGATCCTGAATTATTTCATCCAGCAGCTCATTCAAGTCGACCCTCTCAACCTCCATGAACTTCCGCCCAACCCTAGAGAGCAGAAGCAAATCCTCAATGAACTCGTTCATGCGGGCTGCTGCGGCATCAATCCTCTTTAAATATTCTAGTCCTTCTCCCTCAAGTTTATCGCCGTAATCCTCAAGAAGGAAAGATATGAAGGACCTTATAGCCCTTAGGGGAGCCTTTAAGTCATGGGAGACAACATACGTGTAATTTTCCAATTCCCTGTTTGACCTCTCAAGCTCCCTCTGAATCCTCTGTAGCTCCTCCACGCGCTCCTTTAACTCCATATATGCGTGCTCAAGCTTCTTCTCCATGAGCTTAAGGTCTGTGATATCCCTTGAAATTCCAACTAAACCAACTACTCTCCCATTTTCATCCATTATCGGAATTTTTGTGGCGCTAACCCATCGGACCCTCCCATCCCTACTTTTAACCTCCTCAACCTTTCCTATGAGCGGTTCTCCAGTCCTCATAATCCTCTGCTCATCCTCGTAAGCTTCGCGTGCAAAGTCCTCATGATAAAAGTCGAAGTCAGTCTTACCTACAGCTTCATCGGGACTTTTTAAGCCCATTCTAAGGGCTTTAGGTCTATTAATCTTGATGAAGCGAGAATTGGCATCTTTAAAATAGATCGCGTCCGGTATGCTGTCCATTAGAACATCAAACATCTTTTTCTCCTGAATCAGACTCTCAATAAGTCTCTTTCTCTCGGTAGCATCTCTAACTACGAGAATAATCCCTAAACTTTCTCCCTCAGAATCCCTAATGAGACCCGCCGAGATCTCCGCTGGGAACTTATGCCCACTTATGTCTGAGAGGAGAACTTCGACGCCCCTTACTTCACCATCCTTCTCCTCTAGGAACTTAATTATCTTGGAATATTCACTTTCACTCATAAAATTAGTAATGGGGCGGCCTAAAATATCATCCATCGACTTGCATTTAAACAGGTGCAGACATAGTTTGTTGCAGCCGAGAATATTGCCGCTCATATCAGCAATTACTGTAGCATCCGGATACAAGTTAAGATCAGCCTCAATAATCTTCTCATTAATAGGTGATAGGGAGAGAACTACAGATTCAGAGAGCGAATCGCGGGCTTGAGCATTATGGGACCTAGATAAGCGAGTCTTAGCAATAGGGCCCAATACTAACCCCAGAATTATCTTGAGTAAGGGAAAGCATAATAATTTTGAGAATTATAAAAATAGATCGAAGATATTGAAGAAAAATCTCTTACATAAAAAGGGATTTGCTGGTAAGTCTTTTAAGGATTTGGCGCAAGTAATATTAGAGTCTCTATTGCTTGTAATTGATGAAAGCTGGGTTTATAATGACCACAAGAGCTAAGGCTTTGGCAAAGATCATTGGTGCACTCCTAACCGCAATATTATCCATGACGATCCTATATGAGGTAATTTTTGCCAACAGCTTAACCGAAAATTATGGTCTTGCGGGCGTCTTCTTCGCTGCGCTGTTCAGTCATTTAGCGATCATCGCGAGAGGATTTTTCATACCACTCTTTCTCTCGCTAACCAAACTATATAACCCATTAATTCTCGGGTTAGTTGCAGGCTTGGGTGGAGCTTTAGGTGAATTAACCGTCTATTATTGGGGTTTAGGCATAAAGGAAACTCTTAGCTCGGATGAGAAAGATAACCACCTACCTAAATGGGTAGAGAGATATGGGCTTCTGGTCGCATTACTGTTTGCCGCTTCACCACTACCAGACACACCAATAATGCTTCTAGCGGGATCTTTGCGCTTCCCACTCAGCAAAATAGTATTCATTCAAGTAATTGGAAAGACAACCTTGTACTCGCTTGGGGCAGTGGTTGGAGGATTCGTCCTCATAGGACTAACTTCGATGACTGATGAGATGAGCGCGTCAGCCATAATTTTTGTCGCATCAATAATTCTCTGCATAGCTCTTTCTTGGAGAAAAAGTAGAGAGAAAATTCTACAAGTCTTAGAGAGGATTATGCGTAGACTGCACATCAGAATTGACGTGCGGAACTAACACCCTTATATATGAGTGGGAAGGGAATTCTTAGTTAGTGTGCTAAACGGATGACTGTAGATATGGGCCTTAAAATACTTAATACCATGGGGATGCGGAAGGAGGAGTTCATACCGCTACATGACGGTGAAGTTAAAATGTACGTTTGCGGCCCAACAGTATACGACTTTATCCATATTGGAAACGCTAGGGCATTTGTCATTGCTGATGTCATACGCAGATATCTGGAGTATAAGGGCTTCAAGGTTACATTTGTAAGCAATATAACCGATATAGACGATAAGATGATAAGGCGTTCACAGGAGACTGGCTTAAGCCTACAGCAACTTGGCGAAATATACAGTAACGCATACTTTGAGGATATAGCTGCCTTAAACATAAAAAGGCCGGATGTGAGTCCTAGGGCAACACAGCACATCCCAGAGATAATAGATGCTATCCAGAAGCTCATTGAGAAGGGATATGCCTACCAAGTAGATGGGGACGTATACTTTGACGTATCAAAGTTTGAGGAATACGGCAAATTATCCGGAAATAAAATGGAAGCTCTAGAGATGGGTGCTAGGATCGAGATAAACCCGAGAAAGAGGAATCCAGCGGACTTCGCATTATGGAAAGCCCAGAAAGAGGGTGAACCCGCATGGTATAGTCCATGGGGCTGGGGTAGACCAGGTTGGCATATAGAATGTTCAACCATGGCGATGAAATATTTGGGTGAGACCATTGACATTCATATGGGTGGAAAGGATCTAATCTTTCCGCATCATGAGAATGAAATAGCGCAGGCTGAGGCGCTCACGGGGAAAACTTTTGTCAGATACTGGATACATAATGAATGGCTTACTGTGGAAGGGCAGAAGATGTCAAAGTCCCTTGGGAATTTCATCACCGTCAAGGATGCATTAAAAATGTGTAGCCCAAATGTTTTAAGATTCTTTTTAATATCCGCCCATTATAGGAGTCCAATAGACTTCAACAGGGAAAATATTAGGCTCGCGGAGGAAAATGTTAGGAAGATTCTGGATGCCTTGGAGAGACTTAAATCTCTAAAGGAGAGGAGTGAGAGGGGCAGTGGTGAAGAGTCTCTTCTTGTGGAGGTAAGAGATGCAAAGAGGAGGTTTGAGGAGGCTATGGACGATGACTTTAACACTCCATTAGCTATAGCTGCTATATTTAGTATTGTGAGGGCAATAAACAATTACGCCAATATAAATGCTGAGATAGAGACTGCGGCGAAGAAGGAAGTATATGAGATTATGAAGGTTTTAGTGGAGGACGTTTTAGGGATTAGAGTCGAGACCGAGGTTGAGAAGAGAACTACTGAATATGAGCCAATAATAGGTAATTTAATGGAGATAATTCTCGAATTGAGACAGGAGATGAGAAGGAGGAAGGAGTGGAAGATTGCCGATGAAATTAGAGAGAAGCTTCAGAGAATCGGATTTATCATCGAGGACACGCATAGCGGAACCATCTGGAAGCTTAAGAAGTAATGGCGATTTTGTGATGGGATATGAGCATAGATAAATGCACATTTAATGAGGCTAAAAGGCTCGTTAGGGAGCTTGTGAGTGCAAAAGGCTTTCCGAATAATGAATCTGCCCTAACCCAGAAACTTCTTTGGGCCTTCGTTGAGCTGGGTGAGGCTGCCGACGCCTATAAAAAGGGGGAAAGCTGGGATGTTATAAGTGAAGAACTTATTGATGCAATATTCTATATTCTAGACTTCATCGGGCTTGTCGAGAAAACGCAAGGAATAGAGATTGATGTAGATCGCCTATTCCTTGAGAAGTGGAGGAAGAATATGGAGCGCCCTAGACAGTATGGTCAGAAAAGAGATATAAAATAGGTTCTGGACACCTCCAAAAAATTGTTAACGTTTAATTCCGGCAAGATCGAAAACTTTCACTAAATTTTCTAGGTCGCTTCTCCGATTATCTCTCGGTGTCTCAAGTATTAATGGGAAGCTTGCAAGCTTGCTTCTTAATATATTTCTGAAGCCCATCTCTCCAATCTTTCCTAGACCTATGTGTTCGTGGCGGTCTATATGTGAGTTTAGGTCTCCGCGTGAATCGTTCAAGTGAACGAGTTTCAGTCTATCCAGTCCCACAGACTCGTCAATTTTTCTTATGATCTCTTCTATGGTCTCTTCGGTTCTTAAGTCGTATCCGGCTGCAAAGGCGTGGCATGTGTCAAAGCATACTCCAATCTTGTCTGGGTATGAGCTTCTCTCAATTATGTGTTGGAGATCCTCTAGGGAGCCGCCCACACTATTTCTTGTTCCAGCAGTATTCTCGAGAAGAAGCATAACATCCTCACCGGTAACCGAGAAAGCCCTATCTATGGCCCTAATTATCCTCTCCAGGCCAAGTTTGGCTCCGTAGCCTAGGTGGCTTCCCAAGTGCGTCACTAAGTAGGGGATCCCCAGCTTTTTGCACCTTTCAAGTTCAATTATAAGCGTGTCAATCGATTTCATGTATATGTCATCTCTCGGCGAGGCTAGGTTTGGTAGGTAGGGCATGTGCCCATAAACCGGCCTAATATCGCTAGCTCTAACCTTCTCTATAAAGTCGTTAACCTCGGTCTCCCTAAGAGGTCTAGCTATCCAGCCACGCGGGTTTCTCGTGAATATTTGGAGTGTGTTGCATCCTATCTCAAGAGCCCTATCAACGGCTTTATCAATAGAACCTTGGATCGACATGTGGAAGCCTATCCTCATTTAAACGCGCCCTATGGAAATTTCTCCCTCAGAGAGGGGAATAAATCTTACACAATAAACTATGGGGGGATAAATAAAATAAAGAGGGTGAGGGAGGAATTGCTACTTGAATTCCCCTAGCTCCTCTGAAGGTGCCTTTAATGCTGGTAGCTCTGGGAACTTTTCCTTCATCCTCTGCTCTGCAACTATAGCCGCCTCGTTAAGGATCTTCTGCGCCTCCTCGCTGGCAACTTCGAAGTCCGGCGATATACCAGTTGTCTGACTTGCCTCAATCATTATCTCGTCAAGGAGCATGCTTATCTCACTAAGCTCACGCTCAGCACCTGGGAATATACCGGCTACACCAGTACGTATGCTCTGGAGAACCTTACTTATTGGCGCTAGGGCCGCTGCAACATTACCCAACTGCGTCACGGTCCTAAGTCTTAATGCAACCCTCTCTAGGGCTAGCTCGGCATTCATCATGAAGTTTGTCATTTTCCTAATCTCGGCTAGCTCATTTGCGTAGACATTTGCCCTCTGCATCTCATGTTTGGAGTAGGCATCAACAACCTTCTGGAAGAGAGATTTATCCCTCTCAGCCAGCAGCTGTATTGCACCATTTAGATACTGGATCTGCGCTTCGACACGTCTGGCGGCTAACTCAATCTTCTGTCTTAATGGGACGTCAGGCTTGATAAGCCCTTTTATTCCTGTTTTTGGCTCCTCCCAACTCTTAGTGAATTTTGACATTTATGCCACCTACTTCTTTCAAGAGATGAGGAGACTGAAAAAATGCTATAATTCTTCTTAATATGCTCAGATTTACTTGGCTGTTACAAAGATGATGTAATGTTTAGAGAAGAGCCCTCCACTCGACTCTTTGAGACTCTAAAATAATCGCCCTTCATAATATTTTTAAAAGAACCATGTTAAAAATTTCTCTAATAGATTTGTGGGCATTTCGCTAGATCTTTCCCTGACCGTAATATTCCTCAATTATCTTTCTTCTTATAGTGGATGAGCTGCTGGGCTCCCTATCCATAAACCTATCTATCCTAATAACTTCTATGTTGAGGTTTCTCTCTTTTATGTATCTCTTTAGGTCCTCCTCCACCTTCTCTTTATCGTAGCCTAACGCTATTATGTCTGGCTTAATTTTTTCTATGACCTTGCACATGTCCATCTCTTCATAGCCTAGTATTGCCTCATCTACAACTTTTAATGCCTCAACTATAGCCCTACGCTGGTCCTCTGGTATTATGGGTTTTCTCCCCTTGAGCTTCTCAACCGTCTTGTCTCTTGCAACAATAACTATTAGCTTTGAGTTTTCGCCGCCGGCCTTTTTGGCATTTGTCAAATAATATACGTGCCCATAATGTAGTAGGTCAAATGTTCCTTCGGCCAGCACAACCTTAACTTTTCTTGTCTCTTCCTGCCCCATATTTCTGATCACCTACCACTCGAATTTGATAAGCCCTAGCATGCGTAATGCATCTAGAAGCCCCTCACAATAGGCAATAGAAGCTAAACTAACTTCATATTCTTTTCTCTCCCAATAATACTTTGCATCCTCAAAATATCTTTTGGCCTCATCAATAACTCTCTTTACGGAACCTATATCAATAGAGACTGGTTTATCAGCCATTTCTAGACGTGTGAAAACCTTCTCCGTCTTAAATATGTATTTTAATGCTCTCTCCCCTATACTCATTTAACCATCCCCCTAACCCATTCTGGGGCCCCGGCCAATGTGATTAGGGCTTCAGCCTCCATGAAGTGGAGCCTCTCAGAGGGTACTATAAGAGTGTGGGGTGGATCTCCAAATTTGAAGTTTAAGAGATCCTTAATGGCGCCAGCCTTGACGATTGGGTTCTCGGAGCCGGCTCTAGCTATGCCTACGGCGAGACTTTCTTCCCCAACAACATTTTGTCTAATGTTCTCCTCAAGTGTTAAAAGGATCTTCAGGGCCTCATTGATTGTCATATATCTTAATTCTTCGACCCTAATGTCTAGGAAGCAGAGCGTGTGTAGATCTCTCCTCTTATTCTCAGCTATAACTATGTATGGTGTTCGCGAAAGCACGTCTCTCTCCGGGAAAGGTATTGTTACACTCTTACCAAACCTGTAATTTTGCAGTCCAGAGAGGCCTATTGCAGCAGATAATATTGATGCGCCATGAATAACTCTCGTCTTAATACCCATCCTCTCCGCTTTCACCCTGAGAGCTATATGGGTTGTTGCAATTAATGGATCCCCTGGAACCAAAAAGATAACTCTTCCCCTCCTAGCCTTCTCAAGAATTAATATGCCATCCTCATCCTCAATATTTCTCCTAGAGACGATAATTGGGTCTTTGCCTGAGACCCTCCTAAACTCGTCAATATTGAAGCCCGGCATTACACTTGTATAGAACTCAGCAAAGACATAATCGGCCCTCTTAACTTCTTCAAGCCCACGCAGGGATATATCGGCATGGCTATAAAGACCTAGACCGACAAAGACCAGCTCACCCACATTAACACCCCACAATCTTCTCTAGCCTACTCTTAAAAAGAAAAAGTTATTAACTATCCGCTTAACTTATCTTTTATCTTGAGTGGGTGGGCCCGTAGCTTAGCAAGGTAGAGCGGCGGACCCACAAATTAAGTGAAAGAATGTGGGGCTGATGCTCTTAAGCCAGCCGCTGAGGAGACACCCGTAAAAGCGCTAATTCACGGTGGAGTGGCGCTTCGGGAGGGTCGAGGGTTCAATTCCCTCCGGGCCCGCCACCCTTCCCTTTAAACAGTTGATACCTCCCTATCTTCCGGAATAGCCTCTCCTCTCTCTTAATCGACTTAATGGCAGTGCTGCACTAAGAATGAAGTTTTAGCATACTGGGATTCTTCCGTAGGCTAGGTCTATAGTGAACTTATCTATGTTTTCCAGCTCATACTCGACTATTTCCTCAGCCCTCCTCCTAATAATATTAAAGGATGGCTCCGAGTCCGTGATTAATTGGACTGCTGCTATCACAGGCTGATCTATTGGACGCCCAATCTTGCTCAGCATCCATACGTAAACCTCCTTTACACCGCTAACCTCATTGTAGATTTTGTTAGCAATTTTATGTGTCAGTAGATTGTATATTTTGCCAACGTGGCTAACCGGATTCTTTCCAGCAGCAGCCTCAGAACACTGCGGCCTATTAAGTGATATGAGACCATTAACCCTATTACCCCTACCAACCTGCCCGGAGTCGGCGCCATCAGCACTTGTCCCAAGCACGGTAAGATAAAGACCATCTATACCCCTACCGGGCGCATCTAGGGTATTCAGTTCAACATGGATTCTATCGAAGCCCTCCATTCGCCTATCAACGAATCCCTTTATATCGTCGAGTACATCGGCCTTTCTCTCAAAATAATTTTTTTCGTCACTTATGAAGCGATCAACAAACGCCATTGAAATAGTTAGGTTCAGATCTCTATGCTTCCGGAAGCCCATAACCTTAATGTCCTCACCGGTCTCCGGAAACCTCCTCTTAAAATCGTTGGAGTTAAGATATTTCTCTAGATCTAGGACTAATTTCTCAGTTTTAGTTAGGGGCGCCCATCCAACGGCAGCTGATGTATCATTTGCCTCAAGAACCCTTCCACCACGCCTAAAAATGTCAGTGAGCGCCTGCGATCCGGGCTGTATCTCGACCTGATACCTCACATGCTCCTCTGGATCGACAAACCTAAGGTTTTTCCTGAACCAGTCCTTAGCCGTTTGAATAGATATTTCGGCAACCGGAACCTTAACATTACCAACCTCGAATGTTGCCCTATCGCCAAAGATCAGCTTCATTGGCTTCTTAATGATGCCCCCGCCAAATCTAACCTCAACCTCGCCTGCAACTAGCAGCGACTTATCAATGTTATGGTGCATTATCATCCCGAACCTCTCGAGATACTCCTTACAAAGGTTTACTGAAACCTCATTCATTATTGCGTCGCATATGGTGTCAGGGTGCCCTAGCCCCTTCCTCTCAACAATCTCAATCTCCTGCTCCTCTAAAGGTATGTTTTTGAGGGGTATGACTGTTATGTTCCTCATTCTCCTTGCATTCCCCTAGGTCTCTGAGAGATTATCGGAACAACCAAATATATAATTTACGGTATAATGAATCGAAAAAATATGCAATATAATGCATAGGACAATCTTAAGAGATCGATGATGACCTTAAGAGCCAATCGTATAGAAAAGAAAAATAGATATTGCCCCTAATAAAGATTTTATCTTTAGTGGTGAGGATATAACTAGGGGTTATCATTTTTGATGATAACTGGCTCATTATTAAGGAAGATGAGGCTTGAAGCTGGATTAACCCAGAGTCAGTTAGCTAGGATGGTTGGGGTTTCTCAAGCCCATATAGCGAAGATAGAGAGTGGAAAGGTTGACCCTAGACTTTCTACAGTAAACAAGATTCTGCAGATATTAACTAGTAGGCGTGGAAAGAAATGTGGAGAGATAATGACCCGCGAAGTAATAACGACAACCCCCAAGGAGAAGATAAGGAAGGTCAGTGAGATAATGGTAAGATATGGAATATCGCAGTTACCCATCGTTGATGAAGGCAAGGTTATTGGTATGGTTACTGAGGAGGGGATAGTGCGGAATCTAAGTCCAAACATAGCTGAGGAGCCAGTTGAGAAGATTATGGAGCCACCGCTACCCACAGTATCTGAGGACACGGATATAAGCGTAATAAGACCGCTGCTGGAGGTTCATCCGGGGGTTTTAGTGACGAGGAAGGGTGAGCTGGTTGGTATAATAACCCGCTCAGACCTACTAAAAGTCATATAGGGAATCATCGACCGTTTTCCTTGAAAACCTACCATAATAGGTTCATTTTTTCGAGCATATGGAAGGCTAATGTGAAATAGAAGAGTATTGTTAATGGTGTATGCAGAGTTCTCCAGTAATCTTTTATAAATTTGGCTTTCACATATCGCCCCAATATTCCACTCACAACTATTGTCACCATGAGGAGAAGGGCGAAGAAGCTAATGAAGTACCCCGGTCTCGGAGCCTGTATCCTATTAATTATATGAAGTACGATGAGTAGTAGGGAGAGCGTTCCAGTTACGCAATGGACTAGCAGCCAAGTTTTAATGCTTCTTGGAAAGCCCCTCTTTAAAGCCGAATAGGAGATTGAAGCCGCAAAAAGTAGGAAACTTACCCATCCAAACCAGTGGGCAACATCCCTTGGAAAAATTCTATAGGGTCCTCTTTGTCTATATCTTGCCTCAGGACCCACGTTAAATGTTATGAGGGCTGCTAAAAGCAATAGAGATAAGATAGAAATCATTAGGAGTAGGGCTTTGCTCAAATCTCTCACCTTTTATTTTGGATAGGGATCCCCCTTTTTTCTAAAATTTTAGGATGAGATCTTAACTCTAAAGTCTTCCTTCACAACATTTAAAACGACATTTGTAACCGTCCGCCTAACATATGGCATCGAGAGGATCTTCTTAACGAAGGCATTTAGCCCAAATCTATCCTTAAACCTGGCTATCACAGCTATATCAAAGTCCCCAGTTATATCATAGACTGCAACCACATTATCCATTTTAGCAACCTCATTCTCAACATCAACTAGGTGCGCGCCCTCAGCCTGAATAAGTATAATCGCAATAGTTCCATAACCAATCTTCGCTGGGTCAACAATCACGGTATAACCCTTTAGAATACCCTTCTCCTCAAGGCTTTTAATACGATTATATGCCGTCCCAACGGATATGCCAAGCTTACTCGCAATCTTATTAAAGCTTATCCGAGAATCTTCCTGTAGCAATCCGATTATCCGAAGGTCTAATTCGTCAAGATCATTGGATGGCGATGTACACACCCCCAAACTTATTGAACATTTATTCAAAAAGCAATAAGAA
>Ga0209080_1001504_pt1 | contig 11673 bp, 8 predicted proteins | sample JNZ110809AmetaG_FD_184123 | JGI IMG/M metagenome (GOLD analysis project Ga0209080, IMG submission 184123) | Hot spring microbial communities from Jinze hot spring, China to study Microbial Dark Matter (Phase II) - JNZ 110809A (SPAdes) (version 3) ...
CGCATCAGACATTGCACGGCATCGCACAAGCAACGCAAAAGGTAAGGGGTGAACTCGTCGCCGTGATGGAACAAGGCTCGTCGGAAGCAGTAATATGCCCGTTCCCACTGATTGAGCCTGAGATACTCACGCCCCAAGTTATACCAAGCGAACGGGTCAGTTGGGTTTTCTCGCAAGTCCTTTTTCGCAAGTTCTAAATTGCGCTCAACTTTCTGCTTGCGGTGAACCAGCGGTGTAAGGTAGCCGTAATGTTCAATCCAAACGGGCAAGACACCGAATTTGGCGTTAGGTTTGACTTTAAGGATTGAACCTGCAATTTGCTCGTGCAAGTTGCGCTCAAACTTGATGCCTTTCAACGCTCAAACTTGATGCCTTTCAAGTTGCGGAACAGCCTAAAGGCAGGATGGACATGACCTTCACGGTGCGAGCGGTGCCCAACGAAACTAACCATTGGCAGGATGAAGCCGTCGTAATCAGTTTCTTGCTCCAAGAATTTGCGCAACTTCTCTTTGCCTTCTGCCAACGCTTCGTCGGCGTCAAGCCACAAAATCCATTCTCCTGTTGCGTGCTTAAGCGATTCATTGCGGGCATCGCTGAAACTTCCCGTCCATTCGTAGCGGATGACCTTTGCTCCATACCGCTCAGCGATTTGGAGCGTCTCGTCCGTTGAACCTGTGTCCACGATAACGATTTCGTCCACAATGCCCTTAACGCTATCCAAGCATCTTGGCAAATTGTCCGCTTCATTCTTGACAATCATGCAGAGTGAAATGAGGGGGTTCAGTTTTTGTCCGTCCAAAACCTTCAGCGTGGATTTGTCGGGCAAGGTTTCGTAAAGTTCAGTAGGGCGAGGTGGGCGACGGCGTGGGTCAAACAATTCAGGGACAAGCATAATTCGTGGGCGATACTTTTCTGCCTCAGGTGGCAAGTTCCATTTTTCCGCAAAGCGTGGCCAAGCAGCGTCCATCATCTTTTCAACGCCTAATTTCCCACTGGTGCGGTTACCGTAATGGTGGACAAATGCATCTAACGCCAGCCAACAACGGAAACCCGCAACTCGTGCCCGAAGGGAGTGGTCAATGTCTTCGTGCATGATAAGCCCGAAACGAGCATCCATGCCACCGATGGCGTCAATGACGCTTCGTCGCATCAAAACGCAAAAACTGATAAGGGCAGGCATCTCCCATCCTGACCCGCAATTTCTTTCACACCATTTTCGGGCAAACTCGTGCATTTCCTTCAAGTTGCGGTAGTTGACCTGAACTTGCTGCCCTGAAGCGAAGTTGGAAATTGGACCAATCATCCCGATGGTTGGGTCAATTTCCATCCAGCGAAGCAATCGTTCCAGCCAACCTTCAGTGACTATTGTGTCGCTGTCAAGGAAAACGATGAAACCACCTTCGGCAACTGCTAAACCGCAGTTTCGCCCTGCAGGCGCACCAATGTTGCGTTCGTTCAAAACGACCTTGATGTTGCGGTATTGGCTGACCAATTCACGCAAGTAGCGGAGCGAACCGTCAGTTGAGCCATTGTCCACGATGATGAGTTCAAAAGGTGGACGAGTGTGAGCGAAAACGCTTTCAACGCACCGTCGCAAGTAAGGCAAGTTGTTCCAGTTCAAAACAATGACGCTGACCAAGCCATCGGTTGGTTCGTTGCCCTTTGCGATATCTGGCGGCATCGGTCGGGCAGCGAGAGCAATACCCATGATTTGGCTTTCGTCCAATCCAATTCGTGTTGCCCAAAAGTGACGGAGCATAGCATCTGAAAGTTCCTGTGGGATCGGCTCAGGGACGATGCCTGCAAAACTGTGAGTAACAATCCAACCGCTTTCCATGAGCATGCGCCACAAATTTTTGCGCCCGAAAAATCTGAGGTGACTGTCGTCCAAAATCCCTGTTGGTTCGTAATCCCAATTGCCACTCAGCAACTTGCGAATGACGGAGGCGTGCCCAAAGTGAGGGACACTCAAAACTAATACAGCGTCAGGAGCAATGACTTCATGCAACCGTTTCAGCACACGATGAGGTGCGATGAGGTGCTCCAAAACTTCACCGCAAATCACAGCATCAAAGTAGCCTTTGGGCAATTGTTGCCAAACAGAGTCATCTTCAACATCACCGACGATAACTCGTTCGTAATGTTGAGCGGCGATGCGAGCCAGTTCGGGCGAAATTTCTATCCCCCAAACTTCACAAGTTTGACGCTTCTTTAATTCACGCCCCGCTCCACCCATGCAGCAACCTATGTCTAAAATGCGAGATGCTGATTTGGGGATGAGGTCAAGCATGGTCATGTTGCAGACAGGCAAACGAGCATATTCCCGCTGATATTGGCTTACCTTTGCAGCGTAAACCTCCGTTTTCGCACCCGAGCCGAAGCCGCCGTTTTGCTGCATTGTTAAGCACCTCCTTCGTTGGCTTCCACCTGCTCCCACAACTGGCGAAGTTGTTCCCAAATTTGCTTGGCGTCCTGCAGTGGTTCAATGGATTTGCGCAAGTTGGCGTGCAAAAGCCGTTCCCAAACGAAGGTGTAAAGGCGATGCAAGTTAACGGCAATTTCGCCTCCCTTTTCCGTATCCAACGAACTAATCAGTTCGGCGACAACTTTTTGGGCTTTTGTCAAGGCTTCGTTGGCGCGCTCAAAGTCCCGTTCTGTCAAGGCTTGTTCGGCTTCGTCCATAAGTTCGCTTCCACGCCGAAAAAGCAAACCAATTAACTGAACGGGCGTCGCCGTTTCAACCATTTGCTGCAAGTAAGAGTTGGTGACCATGACAAACTCCCCCTTTCAGTCTCTGCCGAAACCGTTATCGGCAAAAACGGACGATGGTTTTAGCGGTTGAAATCGGTTAGAGGTGCGAAGCAAGGTTTTTCCCAAGTGCGCATACCTGTCATGTGATGAGCGATGCGGGCATAATTTGCGCTGGAACGAACGACCTAAGGAGGGACAGCGATGAGGTGGCAATGGCTAAAGTGGACGGTAGCGACAGTTGCAGTGGTGTCAATCGTTTCGGTCGGAATGAAGCAATTGAGTTGTCAAGCCACAAAACCGGTAAAACCAGCCACCAACCAACTCGTTTGGGTTTGGTGGGAGGCTGAGAAGCCTACAGTGACAAATTTCCCACCCGCTGAACGCAACCCGTTCGCTCCCCAAAACGAAAGGGAAGCAGCGGTTTTGTCGGAAGGGCGATGGATTGGCATAACGGGCAGATACGAGCAAACGCCGTTTTTGGAGTATGAAGTCACCGTCCCGCAAACTTCTGACTACCACTTTTTCGTCCGCAAGTTTTGGAAGCACGGTCCGTTTAGGTGGAAATTTGACGACCAACCTTGGCAAGAAGTCCCGTTTGAAGTTTCGCTCCTTGACAGTGAGGAGTTGAGGACCTTCATCGTCGCCAACTGGATTTACGCAGGGCAAGTCCACTTGACCGCCGGCAAACACCGTTTGCGCATTGAGCAGACGAACGCTGAAGGCGCTGCTGCCTATGATTGCTTCTTGCTCATCAACCGCCTTTGGATTCCGAAGGGAAAACTTAAGCCCGGTGAACGAACTCAAACTGCTGTTGTTGGTTGGTGTCCTTTTGACCCAGATGCCGACGATTTTTCACCTTCCCCCATTGACCTTCGTTCGCTCAACGAAAAATTCACTGGCGAGAAAGGCTTCATAACTGTCAAGGGTGACCAGTTCGTTCACAGCAAGACGGGAGAACCCGTTCGCTTTTGGGGCGTGAATGCTGGTCCAGACATCGTTCGGTTGCCAAAACCGTTCGTTGACTATCTTGCCCGCCACTTGGCGAAGTTGGGCGTCAACATCGTCCGAGTTCACGGGAGTGTTTGGCGAAGCGAAAACATGCGCCAAGTTGATACCGATTACCTTGACAAGTTGTTCTACTTCATCGCTGCAATGAAGCGGCAAGGAATTTACACTGGTCTGTCCGTTTACTTCCCGCTTTGGCTTCGCTTGTCAGAGCAGCGAGATGGCTTTGCAGGTTACAAGGACCAGCACCCATTTGCGTTGTTGTTCTTCAGCCGAGACTTTCAGGAAATTTACAAGGGTTGGTGGCGAACGCTCTTGACAACACCAAACCCATACACGGGCGTGCCGCTGAAAGATGAACCTGCTGTCGCTTATGTGGAACTCGTCAATGAGGACAGTTACTTGTTCTGGACTTTCAACTACGATGCTGTGCCAGCACCGCAAATGGAGTTGCTTGAGCGTGAATTTGGCGAATGGCTTGAGCGCAAATACGGTTCCCTTGACAATGTTTTGAAAGCGTGGAATGGGCGAAAGCATCAGCGCGACGATTTCGCACAAAAGCGCGTTGGTTTTTTGCATCTTTGGGAAATCTTCAACCAGCGAGATAAGCGCTGTCAAGACACTGCTGAGTTTTTGGCGAAACATCAACGCGATTTCTTTGAAGCGACAGTAAAGTTCATCAAGGGCGAACTTGGCTACAAAGGTTTGGTCGTTTGCTCCAACTGGATCACCGCCGATGAACGGACACTCGGACCACTTGATAAGTGGAGCAACTTGGTCGGTGATTTTATGGACAGGCACGGTTACTTTGGAGGAACGCACAAAGGCGAACGGGCAGGATGGGCAATCAGCGTTGGCGACCTTTACAGCGACCTTTCCGCTTTGACTTTACCTGCGAAAGACCCATCGTTCTCGTTACCCGTGATGGACATTTGCTACAACAGCAAGCCGTCTATTATCAGCGAAATCAACTGGACGCCACCGAACCGCTTCCGTGCCGAATTTCCCGTTTTATGCGCCGCTTACGGCGCATTGCAAGGCAGCGACGGCTTTTTCTTCTTCGCTTTGAGTGGACCATTCTGGCAGCGAACTTTGAGCAAATTCGCAATTCAAACGCCGACGGTTATGGGGCAATTTCCTGCTTGTGCTTTGATTTACCGCAAGGGGTTGATTAAGGCTGCTGATACGATTGTCAAGGTTGAAGCGAGGTTGGCAGACTTGTTCGCACTCAAAGGCGTTCCAGTCCGAGCGCCGATCAACCTTGACGAATTGAGGGCAAAGGATATCCCTGCTGGCGGAAGGGCAAAAACCGAACAAATCCAAGCCCTTGACCCGCTTGCGTTTTTCGTTGGTCGCGTGATATTGAACATCAGCGAACGAGGTGGCACATCTGAGATTGCGGACTTGTCCCGTTTCATTGACCGAGGCAAGCAAACGGTTGTAAGCGCAACGGGCGAGTTGGTCTGGGACTATGGGCGCGGTGTTGTGTTGCTGAAAAGCCCGATGGCTCAAGGGGCAGTCGGGTTCTTGGGCAAAATTGGTCGCATTGAGTTGCCAGATGCAACAATTGAGTTCAACGGCGAGTATGGTTCGGTCCTCATGGTAGCGATGGACGACAGACCAATCCGAACTTCGCGCAAAATTTTGGTTCAAGTCGTGACCGAAGAGCAAAACAACGGATGGCAAGTTGAGCGACAAGGCGATTTGTTCCGAATCGTCCAATTAGGTTCAGCGCCCTTGTTGGTGCGGAATTCTTCTGGCACGCTTACCTTCAGACGACCCGACGCGGCGAAACTACGAGTTACTGCTCTTAACGCCAACGGCTATCCGCTCAAAGTGTTAGGCAGCGCAAAGCAAATTTCTCTCGCTCCTGATGTGCTCTACTACTTGGTTACGCAATGACGGCGAATATGGGCAATGGCTGAACGCGTAACGGCGGTTGCATAATTTTAGTGAAGGCGAAAGGACACATATGAAATTCACACGAACAAAGGGAGTGAGGACTATGCGGAGATTGACACTGCTGTGCATTCTCGTTGGTGGGCTAATTCTCTCGTTAATCGCTTTGCCGACCACTCATGCTCAAAGGAAGCGATGGCACATTGCTATTGTGCCTAAAGCCTTAACGGGTGAGTATTGGGTCAGGTGTAAGAAGGGCGCTGAAGCGGCAGCGAGGGATTTCGGTGTCAGGCTGACCTTCGTTGGACCTTCCGCTGAAACTGAGGTTGACAAACAGATTGACATCATTGAAAACCTGCTCACTCGCGGCGTTGATGCGCTTGGAATTTCTCCATGCGACGGGAAGGCTTTAGTTCCCGTCATTGAAAAGGCTGTCAGCAAAGGCATTCCTGTTGTAACCGTTGATTCCGATGCGAAAACGAACAAACGCCTTGCCTACATTGGGACGAACAACGAAAAGGCGGGAGAACTTGCCGGGCAGGAGTTGGCAAAGTTGATAGGTGGCAAAGGCAAAGTTCTCATCATTCAAGGTGTGCCCGGGGCGGAGAACTTGATGCAACGAGTTAAGGGATTCAAGCGAGCGATTGCGAAATTCCCTCAAATCAAAATCGTTTCCGAGCAAGCATGCCAGAGCGACTTGACGAGAGCGCTTGAGATTACTGAAAACGCATTGAGGGCGCACACTGACCTTGCAGGCATTTTTGGGGTCAACGCCTACGGTGCTCCCGGAGCGGCTCAAGCAGTTAAAGAAGCGGGCAAAACGGGCAAAGTTAAAATTGTTGGCTTTGACGCCATCCCAACCACATTGCGATATTGCGCTGAAGGTGTAGTTCAAGCCATTATTGAGCAACGACCTTACAGGATGGGTTACCTCGCTGTCCGATATCTTAAGGAAGCGCTTGAAGGCAAAAAAATCCCACGCATGGTTGATACGGGCGTGGACATAATTACGCCCCCACAGGCGAAAAAGATGTTGTTGGCAAGTCCAAAGTAAAAGTCGTCGCTTAGTCGTTAAGCGGGTTGCAGATGAATCGCAGGAAGCCGCCTATGTCAATGGGTTGAAACTTCGCGTGTCCGTCCATGTATGTAACTGGTGTCCCGCCCGTAGCCCGACCGGCAGTCACATCGGCATCAGTCGCTCCATAGTGAGCGCCCCACGAATTGCAGAAGAGTAACATGTCTTCAGCAGGCTTGGTGATGCTCGCTTGGGAAGCACCGCAAGCGCTCCATCCCACGGAACTCGTTTGCACGCCTTGAGGGCAAACAACTCCTGAAACCAAGCCGAAAATCACCGCCGCTAACTCTGCACCGCCAGAATAAGTCGGGACATTTCCGGGTCTGCCAAACCCATCATAGCAACGATAGCCATACGAACCTGCGTAATCTTCGCACAGATGACCACTTGAATTTCGCATCACTGGGACGCGTAGCGTTGGGCAGTTGAAAAGTTGCTCGTTTTTGATGTAAGGAGCAAGGACATCAACGATGACTGGCGCTTGTCCCAAAGGTTGATTGCAAACTCCGCCTCCGGGAACAGCAAGGATTCCGCCCCAAGAGAAGTGGGAGAGGTCACTTGGGGAGTCAAATTCCTGAAGCGAAACGGGATAGCGCTCATCGTAGTCTTGCACATACTGCATGACTGCAAGACCTTGCTGCTTCATGTTGGAGATGCAACTTGTAAGCCGTGCCTTTTCGCGAACTTTTGAAAACACAGGGAACAAAATCGCCGCGAGAATAGCAATGATGGCAATCACCACGAGCAACTCAATGAGGGTGAAACCACGATTTTGGTGGTAGAGCGATTTGCCGAAAGTGCGTGGACTAAAATGTCCACACTCCACTCCTCTTACCAACCGCATCCACATCATCCCTTTATCGCCTCCCCTTTTGTTAATTTCCGCCGCTTTTCAGCGGCACTTGATAAAGATAACATCGCCATAGCCTCTTGTCAAGGGAAATATCAAGCGAAAGTCAAAGCGGGATTTTACAAAAGGCGCGAAAGTCTACCCCAGCGATCTCCTAATTTGCCCTGCCTCAACGATGTAGTGTTTCAGCCGTTTCTCGTCCCCACCGCGCCGCCAAAGGTGGTAGATGCTTGAGACCAAGTTGCGGTGCAGGTAATGGTCAGTTTCTTTGGGACCAAATTCCAATCCGAAGAAGCGTTGGCACAACTCAATGTCTTCGCGGATTTTCAGCCATAGAGGTGACTCTTGTTCCAGCAAGTTCAAGTTTTCCCAACATAGGAACCCACCCGCTTGTTGCAGGTCAAGTTTCAAGTTACGGTAGTAGCGGAACAATGTGTCAAGTAAGCCCTCTCTCTCCGCCTGCAACAATCCTCGCCCTACACCTAAGAACTCCGGCGGTATGCCAAGCGAATACAACGCTGCTGTGAACGGGATGGCACGGGGAAGAACTTTCCCTCTAAGCCCCCTCGGGTAACCGAACAGACCGATGTGAAGCATTCTTTCCCTTCGGCGTGGGACCAACGCTGCCAGTTCGTTAATTAACTCCGCTATCCCTTCCACAACTTCCTGATAGCACTGGGTGAAAATTTGGATGAGGCGCGTTAACCTTTCTTTGTCTCCTTCCTGCCAGCGCGGCTTCTTGCCCCAGCGAAATCGCAAAGACAAGTTCAAGTCGCGAACGGCTCTCTCAACAGCATCTTTAGGGTAGTCGTATCTGAACGCTGATTGGATTGTTACAGTTCTCACGCCTTCATATTCGGTCAAAAATTGGTCTACTGTGAGCGGTGAGAGACCACCGCGAAATGGTAGACTTCCAACGCCAATGATGGGGTAGACAGGGATACCAGTCTCTTCCTCAAAGTCGGCGAATTCGCACAAGGCGCCTTTTGCTGCCAAAACTGCAGTTACAATCCCGCTGTTCAATGCTGGGTCGGAACGGGCTATGAAGGCACGAAGGTATGGAGGTTCGTCCCCGAACTTTTCCCTGTGCTGTTTGAGGTAATCGTCCAGCAAGGTCTTCGCGTTCGTGAGCAACTCTGGAGTTTCAATCAGCGGAATGACATGCAACCGGTAGAGTGGGCGACCGTTTCCAAACATTTGTCGCTCCAAATTAGCAGCCTGTTCAAAACTCTCTTGCAAGTAAATCAACTTCCACGCTTCATCGCACATCGGCAAAATCACTTCAAACAACGGGGGTGTGAACATGTTCAAATCACGGGCAAGTTCTTCTGCGGTCAGAATGCTCATGTATGCTCTTGCCAATCTGTAGCCACGCTCAAGCCAAATGTTGGGCAAGCGGAAAGTCAAGAAAACATCCCGCCCCAATTGACGCTGGAGGAAAAAATTGAAGTGTTCGCTGTAAAGCCTGTCAACAACGGCTTCGTCAACGAACTTGCCTTCCCAGTCCCACATGTATTCTTCGCAGCCCAGTTCGGAAAAGTCCAAAAAGCATTCATAGACCTCGTCATAGGAACTTATGAAGGCATCGCCGTTGGTCTTCCAATAAGGGGGTGAAGCGTTATCGGGGTGTTGTGTCGCCATAGTTGCGGGAATTCTGCGCTCAGGAATGTAGCCTCCCATCTCGCTCTCCCTTGACTTTTCGTGTTTTCGCAAGTTTCACCCAATTTTACGGGCGATAAGGGAATATGTCCGTTTCCTCAGGTTTACCTTGCAATGCCCTCAAGAAGCGTTCGTCTGTCACGCGAAGTTGGTATCTTCCCTCGCTCACTTCCCTCAGGGCGCGAGTAACAGGGTTTTCATCAATGCGATCACGCTCAGGGCTTTCCACAATTTGCCGAGCACGCTCCGAAACTGCCAAGACAAGTAGAAACTTGCTCCTCATCCCTTCCGGCAATTTGTTGAGTTGATACTGCAAATCGTTCAGGAGCACGGATTCAGGGACGGCAAGTTCCCGCTCTTGTTCCATAACTGGAAGGCACCTCCAAAACGGTTTGGTTTGCTATGAAGTCAAGTTCAACCCAAATTTTTCGTCCGCAACATGATAGCACAAAGTTTCAGAAAAATCAAGCGGTGTGGTAAGCGGTTTCGCCCACCACACCGCTTTTCGGATGTCAAAGTTCAGGTTACTCCTTCTTCTCCTCCTCAGGTTTCTCCACGACCAATGCTTCAGTTGTCAGGAACAGCGTGGCTATGCTGACAGCGTTCTCCAAAGCAGTTCGGACAACTTTCAACGGGTCAACAATTCCCGCTTTGACCAGATCAACGATTTCGCCGGTCAAGGCATTGTAGCCAAAGCGTTCGTTTTCAGTCTCCTTTTGTTTCGCCCTCACTTGTTCCACAATGATAGAGCCGTCGGCACCAGAGTTCTCAGCAATTTGGCGCAAAGGCTCCTCCAAGGCTCGCTTGACAATTCTGAAGCCGATTCTCTCATCGCGGTGGCTATCCTCAGGTTCTTCAAGTTTGCTGGCGACATAAACGAGTGCAGCACCGCCACCCGGCAGGATTCCTTCTTCAACTGCAGCCTTTGTCGCGTTCAACGCGTCTTCAAAACGGTGCTTCCGCTCCTTCAACTCGGTTTCTGTCGGAGCACCAACTTTAATGACAGCAACGCCGCCAGCAAGTTTCGCCAATCGTTCCTCCAACTTCTCGCGGTCATAATCGCTCTCTGTCTCCTCAATTTGCTTTCGGATTTGTTGGATGCGAGCGGCAATTTCCTCCTTGCGTCCGCCACCTTCAACAATCGTCGTCTTCTCTTTCTCAACGATGACGCGTCGTGCAGTGCCCAACTCCTCCAGTTGGATGGTTTCAATCTTGACTCCCAAATCTTCGCTGAAGAACTTGCCTCCCGTCAGGATAGCGATGTCTTGCAGGATAGCCTTCCTTCGTTCTCCAAAGGCTGGTGCCTTCACCGCACAACATTGAAGGACGCCACGCAGTTTGTTGACGACCAAAGTTGCCAGCGCGTCGCCTTCAACATTCTCCGCAATTATCAGCAATGGGCGACCAGCACGGGCTACCTTTTCCAGCAACGGGACAAGTTCAAGGGCTGAAGTCAATTTCTTCTCGTGGACGAAAATGAGTGGGTCCTCAAGCACGCACCTCATCGTCTCTGGGTCGGTGATGAAGTAGGGGGAGATGTAGCCCCTATCAAATTGCATGCCCTCAACAACTTCCACCGTTGTCTTCGTTCCTTTGCCTTCCTCAATTGTGATGACGCCATCTTTACCAACCTTATCCATTGCGTCAGCAATAATTTCGCCAATTTCTGGGTCGTTACCGGCGATGGTGGCGACATGTTGGACTTCTTCCTTGCTCGTCACAGGTATGGCGAGTTTGCGCAATTGCTCCACCGCTTGCTTCAATGCCTTCTCCATGCCCCGCTTAAGGAAGACAGGGTTAACGCCAGCAGCGACGACTTTCAACCCTTCCCTCAACATCGCTGCTGCCAGAACGACTGCCGTGGTGGTGCCGTCGCCAGCGACATCGTTCGTCTTGCTGGCTGTTTCTCGCATCAAGCGAGCGCCTAAGTCCTCAAACTTATCGGTCAACTCAATTTCCTTTGCGACCGTCACTCCGTCTTTGGTGATGAGGGGTGAACCCCACTTGCGGTCCAAGACTACCAATCGTCCCTTCGGTCCAAGAGTAGAAGCAACTGCTTGAGCGACCTTGAACGCTCCACGAGCCATCGCTTGCCGAGCGTGTTCGCGGAACAACAATTGCTTTGCTGCCATTCCGCTTCACCTCCTCAACTCAGCGGTTTCAGTTTCCGGGTGCAATGAGCCTTTCCAAATCACTCCTCCACGACCGCATAGATGTCATCAACGCTAAGCAAGATGTGCTTTTCGCCGTTGAGTTTAATTTCCGTGCCAGCGTATTTGCTGAAAATCACAGTATCGCCCGGCTTGACACCCAACTCTTCAAAAGGCACTACTCGCCCGTCCTTCAATTGCTTGCCGGAGCCGACAGCAACGACTTTGCCTTTGAAAGGTTTCTCCTTTGCTGTGTCAGGCAGGTAGATTCCTCCGGGTGTCTT
>Ga0209080_1001505_pt1 | contig 11666 bp, 13 predicted proteins | sample JNZ110809AmetaG_FD_184123 | JGI IMG/M metagenome (GOLD analysis project Ga0209080, IMG submission 184123) | Hot spring microbial communities from Jinze hot spring, China to study Microbial Dark Matter (Phase II) - JNZ 110809A (SPAdes) (version 3) ...
TAATGTTCCATCCCAAAGAATTATACTGTCGCTTACCGAAGCCGCAATAACCGATTGAATCCACCTCTCCAGCGTTCCGCATAATCGCATCTGAATCTCAATCATGAAGGATAAGTTAGAGCCGAATGGCAGTGGCAGAGAATCTCCCAAGAGATTTAGGATATCCCTTTTATTCTCCTCGGTTATGTGGAATGGGAATGGCCCTAACCGCAAATATCTATATTGCCGCCTCTCACTCCAAACCACAGCGCCCCTAACAGCACATATGATTCCACTCTCAGTCTCACCAATCTTAATGCTAGAGGCATCCACGGCTATTATCGGCGTCCCATCTGGTATTGGCTCTAGAGGCGAAATAAGCAGGGGCGCATCTCTACTATAAATCTCAATAACATTTTCCTGCTCCTCAGCCCTCTCAATAGGAGGGCCCGCAATATCTAGCCATGGCTGAAAGCACTTCTCTCTTATCTCGCTCATTGAGTTTAAGCTGAGCTCGATGAACTTTTTTGGGAGCCTTTCGCCATTTAGGGTTAGGGGAAAATTATATTTTGGTGTTGTTGCATAATGTATTTGTTCAATCAACAATATTCACCAATTAGTGATCAGCAAATGTTGTATATAAATGTTGCGCATGAACAAGATGTGCAATACAATAAACAACAAGGACTGGGAGAAAATGTCTGAGAAGAGTGAGGAGAAACCATTAGTGCATATAAAGATGAAGGTTGGAAATATAGAGTTCGAGATAAGCTGCCTACAAGACCAGGTAAAGGACGTCATAGATAAGGTTCTATCAAGCGTATCAGCCTACGCATCTAAGCCATTACCCACACCAGAGACGCCGCCTTCCTCTCTAGTAAGGGCGGAAACATGTAGAGGAGTTATCGAGCGCCTCTGGAGGGAGGGATGGTTTGCCACACCACGCTCCCTCAACGATGTCCATAAGGAGATGACCCGCATGGGCTATCACTATGATAGAACTGCTGTTGCGCATGTCTTGCTGGACTTGGTTAGGGATGGCATATTAACCCGTGAGGGTAGAGCAAAGAGGTACTTATACGCTCAGAAGCGCCCACCACCCCAACAAGCTCAAGCGAAAACCAGCTCTACCATTTAGACATACGCAATTTTAAGGGGGAAATCACCAACTATCTTTTGGTGAATTGAGTTGGAATTGAAATCCATAGTTCTGATGGTCTCTCACTGCCTACTTAATAAAAGCACAAGATGGTGGCATATTAATAAGCCGATTGAAAGAAACATGGGCTTAGTGCCGGAGATAGTTGAGTTTGCCTCAAAAAATAATTTGGGACTCATACAAATGCCCTGCCCGGAGTTCACATTCTGTGGGAATCCAAGACCATCAAGGACGAAAGATGAGTATGAAGCATTGCCCGGCTTTAAAGAGCACTGCGAGAATCTTGCAAGATTCGTAGTTGAGCAAGCAAAAACCCTACTATTTATGGGCAGGAACCCAAGCATCCATATTCTAGCTATTATAGGCGTTAAGCGCTCCCCCTCATGTGCCATTAATAGTGCACTACGCAAGATAAGTGGTGAAATTCAATGTACAAATGAGGAAGGAATTTTTATGGAATCCCTAAGGAGGGGGCTGTTTGCCGCTGGATTAAATCCGCATTTCCTAGAGTTTGATTTTGATAGACCGGATGAGATAATTTCCGATTTAAAGAGGATTCTTGGGGAAATTCGATGTGAACTTCCTTCTCACCTTGATTCCGCCTAAAATTATCTTCAGCCCATTCTCGTCTATTGCGCCCATTTCATACAATTTTTGCGCAACATCCCGCACCTTTAACACAGAGTGCAACCTCACACCTATATCTGCAAGCCGCTCCTCTCCACCCTCCTCCCTATCTAATAGAACAAACGCATCTGAGACCACACCGCCCTCGGTCCTAACCGCCAAAGTCGACCTCTTAAGGCTTAAACCGGTGGTCACCAGGTCATCTATTAGCAGAACTCTATCTCCTGGCATCAATATACCTTCAACCCTACGCTCCCTCCCCCTAAGCCTCTGCTTCTGGCGGATATAGAGAAGCGGCTTCCTAAGAGTATACGCTATAATAGTGCTTAATGGGAGACCGGCAGTCGGTATACCAGCTATTCTATCAAAGCTTTCCACACCAATCTCATCCCTCACGGAGTTCACGAATATCTCAGAGATTCTGGCGAAGGCATCTGGAAAACTTGATATAACCCTCAAATCAATATAATATGGTGTGGTCTTTCCATGTGGAAGCTTAAATGTGCCAAATTCTATAGCATTAGTCTTCTTCAGAACCTGGCAAACCTCCATTAAAATGGATTCCTTCTCACCATGTGCGCGCATATAAATCCCACAAAAATAATTTTGAGTTAGTTGGCTTAAAAGGCTATCATTGAAATTGCAAAACTGAGAAATAGGGAATCAATCCATTAGAGTTTATTGGAGGAGTTTGGATGGAGGAGCTTGCAACATTTATCATTGATAAGGCTAGGGATATGGGTGCAGAGTACGCCGAAGCGAGACTCCAGACTGATATCCGAGAATCCATAATCCTCAAGAACGGTGTTCTAGAGGCTTCAGCTCTGGAGGAAAGCCGTGGAATCGGGATTAGAGTTCTTGTGGACGGCTCATTGGGCTTCGCGTCTACAAACTCTATTAGGAGGGAGGCTGTGGAAAAAGCCCTAAAGCAAGCCTTCAAGCTCGCAAGGTCTACCTCAAAACTCATGAAGCGGAAGGTATCAATGGGTAAGGGTGATTTGGGAAGCGGAAAGTTTGAAATTAAGCCTAGAGTTAAGTTCACAAGCGTCGACCTTGAGTCGAAGGTTAGTCTTCTTAAGGAGGCTGATGAGAAGAGCCTAGAGGCAGCCTCCTCCCTCAATGTTAAGGTTCCAGCTAGGATGGCAACCCTAGACAATTGGGTTACTGAAAAGCTTATGGTTACGAGTGATGGAGCGAACGTCTATAGTGTAACGCCAAGAGCAGCCCTTTTCGCTCTTATAACGGTCTTTCATCCACAGAAGGGCCCAGTCCAGAGATATTTTAATCTGGGCGAGACTGGCGGATGGGAGGTTGTGGAAAGATGGAATCTACCTAAAGTCTTCTATGAGGAGACGAGCGCCCTCTCAAGGGTTTTAATGGAGGCCATTAAGCCACCTGAGGGTGAAATGGACGTCATCCTAGGGCCTGAGGTTGTTGGAATCGTCAGCCATGAATCATGCGGGCATCCGAGCGAGGCGGATAGAATACTTGGTAGAGAGGCAGCCCAGGCTGGTGAGACGTTTCTTAAGCCAGATTCCATTGGGCTTAGGGTTGGCTCACCACAAGTGAATGTTGTTGATGACCCAACATTGAGGGGCTCCTTTGGATTCTATTTGTATGATGAGGAGGGCGTTAAGGCCAGGAGGCGCGTCCTGATAAAGGAAGGTGTGGTTAATGAGTTCCTACATAACCGTGAGACTGCAAGCGTTTTTGGTGTTGAAAGCAACGGCTCCTCAAGGGCTGTAGCCTATAATCGTGAGCCAATAGTTCGTATGGCGAACACCTTCTTCCTGCCGGGAGATTACACTAAAGAGGAGCTTTTCGAGGATGTTAAATACGGGATATACATGAAGAATTTCATGGAATGGAACATTGACGATAGGAGATTCAATCAGCGCTATGTCGGATTAGAAGCATATAGAATAGAGAATGGCGAATTAAAAGAGCTCATTAAGAACCCAATTCTAGAGATAACAACTGTTGGTCTCTGGTCGGCAGTTGACGCAGCCAGCAAAGACTTAGAATTTCAGGCAGCATACTGCGGTAAGGGCGACCCAATGCAGGGTATACCAGTTTGGACCGGTGGCCCACATATACGCTTGAGGAGGGTTAGGATTGGTGGCGCGTAAAATGAAAAACGAGGAGATTCCATCCCACATAGTTGATTTAGCACTGAAGATGGGTGCAACCGATGTTGCCGCCAAGCTTACGGAATCCCAAAGAGTTATGATACGTTTCTCAAATAATGAGGTAACAATCTCAAATGCTTTCCTAGAGAACAGCGTAGACGTATTCCTCATGATTGAGAAGCATAGAGCCGCAACATCAATAAGCACGATATCCCTAAGAAGCATAGAGAAAGCCGTAAAGAATCTCATAGATGTGGCTAAGGCTACACCCCCAGCAGACATATATGCACCTCTACCTAAGGGGCCATTCACATACAACCCCAATTTAATAAGAGCCCCAAAAATACTGTTATCCCCAGACGAGCTGGCGGGGCATGTTGAATCCGCAATAAAGGGTGCACTGGAAGAGGGCGCTGAGAGGACCGCTGGGACACTAAGCGCCTTTAAGGGCAGGGTAATCCTAGCAACATCCGGAGATGTATACGCGATACAGGAGAAAACCGGAATAGAAATCTCCATTAGAGCATTTCTCTCAGAGTTCGCTACCGGGCATGCCGTGTCAATAGCCGGGAGGCTGAAGGACTTTAAGCCTGAGGAGGCTGGCAGAAGGGCTGGTGAAATAGCTAAGGCAGCCGCTAACCCGAAGCCCGGTGAGCCCGGAGAGTATATGGCTTTGCTTGGACCTATGGTATTCGCAGACCTCATTAATCAGGTTGGCATTTTATCCTCAGCCTTCCTAGTTGATGCTGGCCAATCCTTCCTAGCCGAGAAGATAGGTTTAGATGTGGCTTCAAAAAATCTTACCTTAATCGATGACCCAACAATCCCCGGCACTATCGGTGCGAGAGCCTTCGATGATGAGGGTGTTCCGACCAGAAAGAACGTTATAGTTGATAGCGGTATTCTGAAAACCTATCTCCATAATAGTATGACCGCTAAGAAGTTCGGCACTGAGACTACTGGTAATGCTGGAATAATCGTGCCCTATCCATGGAATCTTGTGGTTGAGCCGGGTAATAAGTCGTTTGAGGAGATGCTAGCTGAGGTTGACGACGGCATATATGTTACAAACGACTGGTATCTCAGATATCAAAACTATAGGACTGGTGACTTCTCAACAATACCAAGGGATGGAATGTTCAGGATTAAGCGCGGCAAGATTATCTCATCGATTAGGGAGCTCAGAATAAGTGATAACATGCTCAGAATATTGCAGAATATAGTTGGCTTGAGCAGAGAGCGCACATGGATAAGATGGTGGGAGGTTGAGGTTCCAACATTAACACCATACGCGCTAATAAGCAAACTAAATTTCACTAAGTCGAGAATGTAAAAATCTAAACTCACCAATATTTTTATTGAACAATGTCGCCCTACAAAGTTCTACCAAGAGAATTCTATGCTAGAAATCCAAAGACCGTCGCCATCGAGCTTTTAGGGAAAATCTTAGTAAGAAGGCTAGGAAATGCCCATCTTAAAGGAATCATAGTTGAGATGGAAGCATATTACGGTATAGATGACCCGGCATCACGTGTTAGGGAGGGAATGAAATAGTATAATATGCCAATGTGGGGTATACCTGGACTAGCATTCATTTATAATGTCCATAATAATTGGATGTTGAATGTTGTTGCGCATGAGCCGGATAGTGTTGGTGCTGTTCTTATAAGGGCGTTAGAGCCACTAAGCAGGATAGAGCTTATGATGGCGAATAGGCGAGTAAACAATATCATTAAGCTAACAAGCGGACCTGGGAGGCTAACAAGGGCTTTTAAAATCGATAAGGAGCTTAATTGCGTAGATTTAACTAGGAGCGAAAGCCCGCTATTTATTATGGATGGAGAGGTAGTTCATGAGATTGGCAGTTCTCATAGAATTGGTGTTAAGAGGGATTTAGATGAGGAATTGAGGTTTTATATTAGGGGTAATCCTTTCGTCTCAGTCTCTGAAAGAAGAATCAAACCTTCCAATCAACCTTAACATTCTCTGGCTTAATATATGCTTTGAATAGGCTAATTACTACAATTAGAAGCCATATTGGAGCCACGATGAAATAAAATATGGCGAATTCAAAGGGATTGAAATCGAAACGGAATTTTCTGGCAACTGTATAAAAGATTAGAGAGTATATTGTCAGGTTGCCCATTGCTATGAGGAAGCTTCTTAGCATTGGAAGCGCCGTAGATGTTAATGCCATCGGCGGAAGAAGAACGCTTGCTTTAGCGGATAGCAAAATCAGGGATACGTAGAGCGCCTTGAGAGATAAATCGTCTGGAATAAATAAGCTTACCAGAAAAAGGGGCAATGCGGGAAAAATAAAAAGCAGGGATGGTATCATAATTTCAGGATGTTTACAAACAATACTTTTAAGCAGTTTAAAATGCTCCTTAAACCAGAATGCTGCGCCAATCCCCCAGCGTCTCCTCTGATTAAACCATTCCCTCCATCCAGATGGAACCTTAGTATACACGGACACTTTATCTACAAACTTGAAACGGGCACCAGCAACAAACGATCTAGTAGCCAAATCCAAGTCTTCGCATATAACCCTTCTAAAGCCCCCAAGCTTTTCAAATACCTCCCTCCTAATGGCAAATGCCGCACCATTGACCCCTAAGCATCTGCCCATTTTATTGGAGAAGTACCAGTTCGTTAAATTGAAGCTTAAATAATCGTAACCTACAACTCTGGCTATAAAGGAGTCTTTTACAACCCCCTTCTTAATCTCAATTATCTCGGCATCCCTCATCTCCCTCGATATTGTTTCAAGAAAACTCTCTTTCCCGCCATCGATTAAAATGTCAGAGTCTAGGAAGAGAAATATTGTGCCCTTTGAATCTTTAACTATCTCATTTAGGACGTTTGCTTTTCCTTTTCTCTCACCATTAAATATGAAGTGAACATTATCCGTTGAGAAGACATCTGAGATTTTTATGCTCTTCTCGGTTGGCTCATCTATCACCACAAATATTTCCTTCTCCTTGTAAGGGTCTTTAAGAAGACATCTGAGAAGCGGCTCGAGAAAGTCTGACTCTCTGTAAACTGGAATAAATATGCTTATCGTCTCATTATTGAGCATATTGATTTCTCATTTTGCCCAAATAAGTATTTTTGAGTTACGATGTTCCCCGAATTAAATGCTTATATTATGAGAATGAGAATAAGAGAGATTAATGCTCTCCGCAAGACTAAATGGGGAATGATGCAAAATGATGTTTCCGGCGATAGAGCAGGCGGCAATAATTCTAGTGGGATGCCTTGCCTCAATAATCTGGTTCATAATAAATATTCTTCTTTGCGTGTGGGTTTATAGGGATGCTGAATCTAGGGGGATGAACGGTGTTCTATGGTTGATTGTTGTGTTAATCGGCGGAATAGTTGGCTTAATAGTATACTTAATTGTGAGGAAGGAGAAACCGCCCCCACCCCCACCGCCTAGGTTAGGATACTCTACGGAGTCTTCGCTTTCCAGAAGGTTTTGTCTACACTGTGGTAAAGAGGTTGATGCTGACGCAACATTCTGCCCTAACTGCGGTGGGAAACTCTAGCTGCAAATCAGCGGATAATATGCGCATCACACCATTAAATGGTTGACTACTATGGTTAGCGAAGATGAAGTAATTGAAACCTTAAATTGGCTTGGTAGAATGGTTTGCCACCAAAGGCCGGATAGAACGATAATAATTGGCGGTGTGAATCTCCCCGTATGTGCAAGGGATACCGGCATATATATTGGCTTGCTCATTGGCTATTTGCTGCTTCCAATGCGCGATAGGAAATCTCATGGTCCGCCAAACCTTTTCATCACACTCTCTATGGCACTACCTATGATATTGGATGCCCTAACGCAGCTCCTTGGGTTTAGGGTTAGCACAAACGATATTAGATTGGCGACTGGGCTGCTCTTCGGGACAGCCATGTCACCACTTCTAATTTACTCGCTTCCAATCTTACCATTGAGCCAGAGGTTACCATTAATACGCTCGGTGACACCTGAAAAGGTGGAGTTTGATTACGCCAGCTCATGGATTGGGGGAAGAGCTCTCGTTTTAGGCTCTTTAATGGATTTTGCAGTGTTCAGTCTTATCAAGATAATGGAGAGAGAGGAGAGACGAATATTCTATTGGCTAATAAGCCTACCAATAATGGCGTCGATGATTCTGCACGTCTTTGTATTGCCCATCTTCCTCATAATTTCTCTCTTAACTTATCTTGTTGCCAGATTTAGAAGAGGAGAAAACTTATTAGATTATAGTGATTAAAATAATGTTTACTGAGAGATTGCAAATATTTGAAGGCTAATTTGATGAATAGGCATGTGAAATCTAGGGGTCAAGGTTACGGTATAGGTGCACTAATAGTTTTCGCCATATCAATTGGTTTCGCAGCTATACTTTATGGTGGAGGAATCTTGATATTTGAGCCCTTAAACCTTGTAGCTTGGGCTCTCGGCCCTCTAGGAGCTTATACGGTTCTTTATGCTCTTAGGGTGAGGGGGGATTCCCTATACTATTTGTCTTGGGGCCTGATAATGCTCACTGTAGGGTTGGCTTCGGCCCTCTATAATGTGGTGAATGTAATCGTGCTGTTTGGCCTTCTAATTATTGCTCTTGCAGTTATAGGTTTACTCGCATATTGGAGGAGGAGATAGATGGGTGGAGAGGAGAGGTTAAGAAGAGTTCGTGAAGAGATGGGGTTAATGGAGAGGATACTCAGCTATATTCCCGGATATCGGGGATATAAGGAGAGAGAGTTACGTAGGGAAAGCGATAGGCTCGTTAGGATGGAAGCCGTTAATAGGCTTAGGGCCGCAAAGGATACTCTGCGAAAGAACCTCACAAACCCATATGTTATCCAGAGGATTTCCGGTGAAGATGCGTGGAGGATTGAAACATTAATGTCGCGGTTAGATAGGGTGGTTCAACGTATAGATAGGGCCGTGGCCGGCTACGCTGGAATGTTCGACTCAATCAAGGTTAGAGAGGATAAGCTTGACGCTGTCCTTCAGCATGACCTAAGCCTGATAGAGAAGGCGGACTCTCTAAAGGCTAGCGCGGAGGCGCTCGCTAAGATTGAGGTTGGTAGAGAGGAGTGGAGGAGGGGGGTTGAGGATTTGATAGCTAGAGCTGATGAGCTGGATGCCCTAGTTGATAGGAGGGTAGAGATATTTAGAGGGCTAACTGGCTAAATTATGTTTTGGAGGTGCATGTATGCCAAAGGTTATTGAGTGGGTTGGAGCTAGGGAAGGCGACATCGTTTGGAGATATCCTAGCGAGGAGATTGCTTGGGGAGATAACCTAATTGTTCATGAATATGAAGCAGCGGTCTTCTTTAGAGATGGAAAGGCCTATGATGTCTTTAGGGCTGGAAGGCATGTTCTGACAACGGCAAATCTACCATTGCTCACAAAAGTTCTCTCAGCTATAGCCGGCTTCGATAAAGTTCCCTTCAGGGCCACAATAATATTTGTCTCCCTCAAGCAGTTCCAGGGAAGATTCGGAGCACAGGGGCAGACTAAGGAGCTGGCGCCGCTCAAATTTTATGGTAGCTTCTGGTTTAGGATTGAAGAGCCTAACCTCTTCGTGAATGAAGTTGTTGGGGGACAGGGCGTATACACCACGAGTAGCCTACAAGATTTTCTCAGAGGATACTTTAATGAGAGGTTAATTGACACGTTAAGCCAATACTCGCTTATTGAGGTTTATGGTAAGCTTGATGAGACAAGTTTTCTAGCGAAGAACATTCTATATGATGCATTTAAGAGAATAGGCTTGGAATTAATTGATGTAAAGTTTGAGGGTATAGATACAACATCGGAATGGAGGGATAGAATATTCTTCCTGAGAACGGGAGTCTCAGCCGAGGAGGTTCTAAGGATGCAAACTGTCCAGAAGACTGCTGAAAGCCTATCAAAGAGTCCGGGGGCAGCTATCGGAGCTGGCGCGGTAGTAATCCCGCCGCTCTTTCAGCCGCCAGCAGCCCCAGCTGCACCGGCACAGCCCATGGTTCTATGTCCGAAATGCGGCTTCCAGAATTCGCAGACCGCAAAATTCTGTAGCAATTGTGGAGCAGCCCTACAGGCCGCCATTGGTTTAACATGCCCGAAATGCGGAGCCATGAACCCGCCCAATGCGAAGTTCTGTATAAACTGTGGGACCTCACTACAGGCGTCCGCTCTTGCCAAGTGTCCTAAGTGTGGGAGTGATATCCAGCTGGGAGCAAAGTTCTGTCCAAACTGCGGGGAAAAGCTCATTCAATAACATCTCACCCACTAAAATTACTCGACCAAGAAAATGTTATATTATCTCTAGACTACATTTTTTGTTTTAAGGGAGGGGGATTTTACGGTCGAAATATCGATGGTGTTCGCCATCGCTGGTGTAATAATATTTGTAGGCTTCCTAGCTAATCTCATATTTAAAAAGACAACCTTTCCAGACATTCTACTTCTAATTTTAACGGGCATTATCTTCGGACCTTTACTTAGACTCTTCACGCCTGAAGACTTTCTGCCAGTAACGCCTATATTTGCAGCATTAGCGCTTATGCTAATCCTGTTTCAGGGCGGTTTAGGTATGGAGATATATACTGTTCTTGCGCAGAGTTTTAGGGCAACGGTCTTGGGTTTTCTCTACGTAATTTTTGCGACACTTTTTGTCTCAATTTTTGGCCATTTTATTCTGGGGCTAAGCTGGATTGAGGCGCTAATATTGGGTCCAATGACTGCCGGAACATCCTCCGCCACAATCATACCATTAGTATCTAGGTTAAGCGTGAGTGACGATGTGAAGGCAACTCTATCCCTAGAGTCAACCATCACTGACGTGCTCAACATAATCCTAGTCATAGTTTTTCTGAAGATGTTTTTGGGGAGTGCCGTTAACATTCAAGAGACTATGTCCTCGCTCTTCGCCAGGTTTGCGGTGGGCATGATGTTTGGGGCCATCGTGGGGATCGTCTGGGTGAAAGTTTTGGGCGTTATTGGAAAGCAAGAATATATTTATATGCTTACGCTTGCGGTTTTACTTTTATGCTACGCCGGAGCGGAGTTTCTCGGTGGTAGTGGAGCCTTATCCGCCCTAGTTTTTGGCATAATCCTCGGAAACTATGGAAGGATGAAGGTTTTGGGCGTAAAAGTGAACAGTAAGCTTATGCCTAAACTCATAGAGAACATTAGAGATTTTCAGGGTGAGATAACGTTTTTAGTCAGAGCCTTCTTTTTTGTTCTTTTAGGCCTACTCTATGTGCCCGACCTTATGGGCTCAATTTATGCTGGGTTCATTTTAGCGGTTAATCTTGTGCTCCGTAACCTAGCGGTTAGGATTTCAACATATAAGAGTGAGCTCTACAAATATAGGGGATTTATGACGCTTACATGTGGGACTGGTTTAGCAAACGCCGTTCTGAGCCTAACCGTTTATAGTGAGTTGGCAGTGCGGCAGATTCCATCAGCAAGCCTTTATCCGCTCATTGTAACAAATATCATACTAACGAATAATATTATAACTTCTCTGACCCCCCTAATTATGAGAAGTAGCCTAAGGGCTGATCATGCATATTTAAGTAAATGATGAATGCGCCGATGTTTAGGACTCTCCCTTGGGTCTCTTCAGTCTTAGTAGAAGGTTCTCCCCATACTTTATTGCCTCAATGTATCTTCCACTCCAAAGATTGTTGATAAGCCCCTCGTATTCTGGCATTCTTAGGACGCTGTATCCCTCTTCTCCCATAGATCTTGCGATTGCTAGGGCATCCGTTTGAATCTTCAGCGC
>Ga0209080_1001506_pt1 | contig 11652 bp, 8 predicted proteins | sample JNZ110809AmetaG_FD_184123 | JGI IMG/M metagenome (GOLD analysis project Ga0209080, IMG submission 184123) | Hot spring microbial communities from Jinze hot spring, China to study Microbial Dark Matter (Phase II) - JNZ 110809A (SPAdes) (version 3) ...
CTTCAAAAGTCATTCTAGCCCCTCACCATAACGCTCTTTTTCCATCTTATTCAAGCTTCTCCATAATAATAATTGCTTACGGATGTTGTCAACAAAACTTTTATTCAGATTCCTCCAGACCGATTTCTCCCCGCTTCTTCGATGCAGAAATACTTGCACAAAATATTTTCCAGAAACATTATCTCTAATTATTCTAAATTTAGCGTCTTCAACGATATTAGCCTCATAAGGTGCCAAGCGTACAACCGTATCTAATGTCTTAGATTCAACGCCATCAATATTTTCCGTTATCTGCTGAAGATTCAATACCCAGAATTGTTCGGCAGCTGGGCTTAAGTGAGATTCCATGTATTCGTACAAATAGAATGTTACAGCTTTCGCCTCATTATCGCTCTCTATCACGAATGGTAGCGGTATGATCCATTCATCATTTTTTGGCTCCGTCGGAATCACCCAGACTCTCTCCTTAGATGGGGTGGTGAGACTTGATGCTACATATGCTGGGTAAATTGTGGATAAAATAATTATTAGCATCATAGAACACAGAATTATGAGGACCCAAGAAGACGAGGTATTTACGTGAAGCCCCCTTCCAAACAAATTAAGCATATAATTGCTACCTAGTGATATCAGGTAACCCGTTATACTTCCAACTATTGCATAAATTAAGTATTCGCCAAGAAACATCATAGTTATATGTGAGGGGGATAAACCTACAGTACTATAAATCATTATTTCTCTTTTTCTCTCGTTAAGAGAGCCTAATGACAGCGAAAGTATGGAGAGAATTGCTATAAAAACTGGCAGAATTTGATATTGCCATCCAAATAAATGTTGAGATATACCGGATCTATAAATATAGGTTTTTTCATCAGAAACAAAGTATATATTAAGATCCCTAAAGAGAAAGTATAATGTTTCAGCCATCTTTAATGTGGAGTTCTGACTAGTTTTAAGTGAAATAGACATAAGTGTTCCTCCAAGATGAATCGCTGTCTTATATGGCACTATTATACATACCTCTGTAATTAAGTGAGTACCAAAACCTGGTACAATCTCTAAAAGTAGGGGGGTAACTGATTCCTGATCTAAATCTTTAATTAAAGAAAACCTTGTTTCATTTACTATTCCCGAAACTTTGAATGGTAACTCCATTATATAAATAGTCTCATTCACTGAAACCCCCAGTTTAGTGGCAATAGTGTTTGGTAAAATACAACACCAACAATCATCATCTTTAAACCAATCTCCACTTATTAACGCTTCTTTTACCGGGAGTATTTCAGCCTCTTTATGTGTGAAACCTAAAATCGCTTCGGTTTCATTCAGGGTCCTCGATCCATATGATATAATAAATGTGAAGAGTGGACCTGGACCTGGGTAGATCCATGCTCTAGGAGATATCACCGCTTCTTCGTCGCCCAATAATAGTTTAATATTATCCAATATTTTTTCATTAAATCCAATCCATCCTCTTCCCCAGGAAAGCTCCCGAATAAGGATACCGCTGTAGGGTGCAATATCAGAGAATTTGTCAGGTCGCATATAGCTTATAGGAGACAATGATGTGAAAGATGTTATTGACGTAGATACAATAATTACCTGCAGTAATATTAGCAGAGATCTAACTTTTCTCCTTTTCAGATTTTCGATGCCGGTAGAAAATGATAGTAAGATTATCCCTAACCCCATTCTCTTTATCTCAATCAAATGTGTACCTATCTTCTTTCGCGTAATTTCACGGAGATATTTCAATAGAATATCTAGGATAACCAACAGAATTGGTATTGTTAATATTAAAGATGTAAATCCTATAAGAATCATAGGCGCGTCTCCAGCTAATTTAAAACCAGGATGAAATAAAAGAAATAATGAAAGGTATATGAGAATTACTAACAGCACCCCACTTAATCTTTTCACTCCACTCCAGCCTATCAATAATCTTTCTGACAGAAAAGCAAATGGAATAAGAATGGCGGCAAAAAAGGATATGCTAATCACAGAATCCTCAATAGCTTTTCTTACATCAACATAGACGTATCTTTCAAGAGAAAGAGCCCAGTTTGAGAGCGCATATGCCTTATTATATAACTTCTGAGATAAACATTCACGGGAACGCTTAATGAATTCGCTGGCGTTAATGTGCATTTGTGAACTAGGTATTTCTATATGAAAACTTTGCAGCTCTGTAAATCGCTTTTCATTGATAAAGTATAAATTTTCTGCGTAATGGAGAGCTGAATTCTTTATAATATATTGTTCACCCACGTTCACTGTATAACCTGAACCCATAGGATTACCCCTGCTAGCATTAATCAGCGCCAACAATGGGTATCTCCTTGCATAAGATGCTGTAACAAGTATTTCAACAGGCATAGTTGGCTGAATAAAGATTGTGGCAACAGAATAACCTGTTCGAGGATCCAAATCGATATACCAGCTGTAGGAGTCGGGTGTTGCATGCGAATAGAAAGAATTAACTTTAATACTTAGGCTTCCATCTAAGGGTATTTGTTGACGAGATGAGTCATATAAATCTAATAAGACAAGACTTCCACATTCAAAAACCACGAGATAACCAATGTCATTAACTCCCCTTGGAAGGAAAACGCTTACTCTCTCTGGACCGCTAATCCATTTATATTTCCCAAAATCAGTAGCATAAACTATTGAGCCAGTAGAATCCACTACAAAAGCTGATAGCTGATATGTTCCTGCGCTTCCAACTTTACGGAACCCTGAACCAGCCTGCTCACCGCCGGAGGCAAGCGAACCGCTTGTAGCAACTCCGTAAATCTTAAAATTGCCATTTTCGTCAGCCATGTCAACATGTATAGCATCCCACCAAAGTCTCATAGGATACATTGGTCCATCATCCACCCAGCATACTAACGCGTTTGGAATGCTTGAGTACCACCCGATTGTTTGGTTCCATGTAGCTACAGTACCCTTCAATATGCCAAATGCCCCGCCAACATGCCCATACCTAAATTCTTCTCTTCCAGGACTCCATCCTGACTTTAGCGCCGGGATGTGTGAAAATAAATCAATATTAGCGAGGGTATAAAGTGAACATAGTGCATACTCGATTTGGGATCTTAAGTTTTCCACATTAATTTTTTCAAAAGTATCTAACGGAGAATATATGAATCTTCCCCATCGGAATGGAGTTATTATACTGAAGGCAGGTGCACCTGCCAAAGTAAAAGCCTGGCTATCGATTGGAAAGAAATGAGCAGGGAACAATCCCGCATATCCTCCCTTATGAAATTGCCCGCTCTGTCCAATTGATGTAACTTTATATATTTTGCCTACAGCGGTCTCTACCCGTTCCTTTAGTGAGATGAAGAAGTTTATTAAAGTACCCCAAGGTTTAACTACATCATCACGAAAGAAGATCCAACCGCCTCCAACTGTGGGGGCAATCCAATCGTTACAGGAACATATATCCAAATTTATTAGTAAAATTATTTTTTGCCCTATAGTATTCCACTTCTCAGTAAAGAAGAAATCCTCAGCAAAAGCGCGAGCCCCAGATATACCCTGATGATGACCCGAAAGAGCCAAGAACATAAGTGTATATGATGGATTATTTTTGCTAAAGAATGCGGCCATTTCGAGAAGTGCTGCAATTCCACAAGACTCTTCAGCTCCAGGAGCTAACGATGGAACTATTGAAAATGAATCGTAATAAGCGCTTAGAACTATGATTTTGTCCGGAAAAATTGTTCCTTTAATAAACCCAATAATATTTCTTGCCTCAATTTTCTTCCATTCCATTTTGGATTTCACTCGGACATGAACAGTACCATTATTTTCCCCATTTAAGATGGAGAGTAGGTACTCCGCATCTTTAGGGGAGATATAGAATCTTAGAAAGCTTAGCGGAATCGGTAATGATTTTTGCGATATTTCATCTAAAACTGTCATGTTCGGCTCAATAAAGATAACGGCTTTCGCGCCAAGATTAACTGCTTCTAGCCATCTTCTGCCACTATTAAATTCCATAAGCACAATACTACCATCGACTTCTTGATTATCATATTTGGCTAAATCTCCCTCACCAGCATAAATTAATCGTCCACTTATACCTTCATTGGGCGTTGAGGACGTAGCCACTAGATTCGGATAAAGAGGATAAATTTCAATATCTTTGTTTAATTCTAGAATTGTTAAAGTAGCTCCATAATCTATTGGAACCGTTACCGTAAAATTGTGGAATTGAACATCTGAAAGATTTGCAATTTTTTTAAGAAAATTATAGATGTAATTTGAGGCTCCGTAATATCCGGGGTAACCAGTCATTCTCGTGCCAAGGCTTGAAAAGAAACGAACATGTTCTTCGATCCTTGACATGTTAAACTGATTTAAAACATCCATGTAATTTAAAATCTCATGAATCTGCAAGAAATCTTGTTTCGAATAAATCAAAATAGGACTTGAGTATAGGAATAAGGAAAAAAAGAAAGTAAATAAGAGGGCAAGTTTACGCTTATTTCGCATCTGTCACGCACCTGTTATTGAGCGCCCAAGGATTTCTAAGATCATTATGAATCCCATACTCATTATTAAGCCAACGGCTACTGGAATCCCTTTCTCCTCGTATAGCTTTGTTCCGCCAACTTTTATGGTTATGTACTTCGCGATTAACGCTATCAGAGCCGGCACCCAAAGTTGTCCATAGAAGAGAGCGCCTAGAAGAATACCAGCAGGATGTAATGGAAAAGCTGGGATTCTAGAGCGGATAATGTAAAAGCCTATAGAAAGTAATAGTCCGGTGACAAAAACTGAAATGTCAAAGGGTGTTCCCGGAGGATTAGGACCAGTATGCCAAATTCCTTCTTTAACGGATTGAGCTGCGAATTGTATGCTCCATGCACCAGCGGATCCCTGCAGATCCGTCCAGCTCCATTTCCCAAGTATTCCCCACGTATAACCGCAGAGGAGGGCTAGTGGCATAACAATTATTATACCTAGCGCGTATGCGATTAATTGGCTTAAAAGCACGTCTCTATCCCTTGCTTTTGTAAGCTCCCCAAGCTTGAATGTCTCCATTGAGAAGAATGGCATAGCCCATGTACCTTGTCCTTGATCATATATGAAGAATGCAAGTAGCTGCATGGGCATACCCACAGCAAGAGCTGGTGCACCTCCAAGTATCCAGAGTGTTATAGCCCATGTGATGGCTATAACGTAACGTCCACCCATTGTTCCAAGCATAACGAAGCCAGCAGCCATTCCACTATCCCCTCTCCAAACAGTAACACCTATCTGCCAAATTGCAAGAATTACCATTGAGAGGATAGTCCACCATACCGGTATACTTGCCATTGCAAGGATTATGATGTAAAGTATGAATGTGACTATTAGACCGATCCAAAGGTACTTCTTAGGAATTTCATCAGAAACCCCGGAACTCTTTAGAATAAACAGTTCTTTGAGATCCGCTCTAGCCTTCCAAATAAGCCATATCGTCATTCCGAAAACTACGCCTACTACAAGAGATTGCAATGAAAAGTTTAATTCTGGCGCTCCCCACCAATGCATAGCCGTGTAGCCCCATACTAACCATGCTGATGCAGCCATTCCGCCCGGTCCTCCAAAATGGGATACGAACATAGATGGGTAAACTATGCCTATTAGGAAAGTGAAGATTATAGTAGTTATCAATATTTCCCTAGTGAGGAGATAGCAAGCGCCTATATAGAATGCATCGAAACAAAGAATTAATGTGGAGAACGGAAGAACCCCTTGTATAGCAGGCGTTAAATCAACTCTTGGTCTATAGAAGGGAATTTCAGGGATATAGAAATGGAAGACTCCCATTAAATGGATTAGCACCCCGATAATGAAACCTATCCAAAGCCACTTTTTACGAAATATACTTGAAAACTCTGCTCCTTCAGCGCTTGATGTCTGTATCAGGTATTTTGCACCCTCTGCCAAGGGGAAGGGTAAAGCCAAAGTTCTAGTATAAGCCTTCTTCATCAGCGCTGTCATAAAGATGAAAATATATCCATATAAGATTGCCCATAGAGCCCAATATACTAGGGGACGCAGCCAAATGCTCCAAGGAACAGGTGTATTACCATATAAGAAACCAGTCATAAGCGCTAAATCTTTTCCTGGCAACCATATTTCCGGAGCGGCTTCAAGAAAATAGCTTAACCATGGTTCGCCTTGCGCGATTCCTGTGGGCAACCACACTAAGGGAGGATAAATCGCAAGACACCATGTATACCCTAGGAAACATGAGGACATTATCATCGTATATATAACTGTAAGTTCGCTTTGAGTAAACTTAGAGTTTTTTGGAAGCAATGATGAGACTATAAGCGGAACCAGCATAACGAAGTATAGAAAGGGAGCCGTATGTATACGTGCTGTCCAATCTGGACCGGAAATGTCCCAAGGTGCCTGAGCTGTTGCATCAGGGTTCAATGATGTGAAGCCAGACGCCATTGTAACAAATACGACAACTATTATAGAGTATATTAGTCCAAAAGTAAAAGCCCTCTTAGTTAATCCCGTTTTAAATTCTAGGACCATGCTCTTTTCCCCGGATTCATTTTAATAGGCTATTATCATTTATAAGACTTTTTCCTCGAAACAAATTTTACTGCTTAAAAATAGATAATAGCGCCTTAAGTAAGCGCTTGCCACATAAACTGAATCCTCTAATTAGAAGATTTTAACTCATCTTTCACTGAAAATCCTTTCCCTTAAAAAGGAGGGGAAAGGATTTAAACCGAGATCTGGCGCCCTGGCCGGGATTTGAACCCGGGTCGGGCGGGCGACAGCCGCCTATACTAGACCGGGCTATACTACCAGGGCTTTAATATCACTATTTTAATTTTCTGGTATATAGCCATTTCGTCCCTTTTTCCTTACGTTTAATTAAGTTTTAGGTATATTAGAGTTAGGGTTTCTTCTATACCTCTCTTTGGTGTTCTATGCAACTTGATCTCGGTTTTAATACTATTGCTCTAGCAACTGTGGTCGGTTGCTAGAGTTGCCTCAGAGCCAGCTCTGAAAACCACTGTAGCCGTTGCTATTGCAACATCAAACTGAGCGCTTGAGCTTATAAAGGCTATTGTTACGGCATCTTTGTAATCGAGTTTTAGGAGCCATAATGTTATATAGAAGAGCGATGCCATAATAAAGAAATGCTGTAGCAATGGTATTGAAACCAAACCTATGACAAGGGGTTGCTTAGCAATAACTTCGCCTTTTAATGAAAAGAGTATTATGATTGTGGCGAGCAATAACCCAATTGCCCACCAATGTAAGCATTATGGGTTTCGGAGATTTAGCAGTCTTCACGATTTCCTCAAACTTTACGCTTGCCATTGTGGGATACATTAGTAAGAAGAGGCATAAGTCCATTGGAACCGATATATCGCCAATTTGGAGGGACTCAATCCATAAGCCCATTCTGGAAAGAACTTTCCTAGTAAAAAGCCAGAGACCATGCTAATAGCAACCCATGAGGTTAAAACTTTTCAAATAAGCCTAAGAGGTATTGATTTTTAGACGTATAAGATCTCTTTTCCACTTTTAGCCCTCTTTAAATGGGTTCAGTAATATAAAACTTTTCCGTAAGACTAGAATCACTGCATTTTTATATGAACTTCAGCTCATTGGTTATAGGTGATAGCTTATGGTTGTTGTGGAGTTAAGCTGGAGAATTGGAATGATGAGATTCTCCGCTCGCCGATTTTAACATTAGTCTATTTTTGGCATGAGCGCTGCCCCTGGTGCCGGAGGTTTACCCCAATATTCGAGAAGTTGGCAGCCGAATATGATGGAAAGGTTAAGTTTGCTAAGATAAATGTTTTGGAATCTGAGGGTAATAGAGAGCTGACGGAAGATTTAGGCGTTATGGGCACACCCACGCTAATCTTCTTCTGTGAAGGAAGACCATTAATGCATTTAGTTGGCTTTATGTCCGAAGAAGATCTAAGAAGGGCTATTAACGATATGATAGGCAAATACCGATCATGCCTAACACAAAGCACAGCGCTAAAAAGCTATATTGTCTAGTAACTCTCATTCCCAACAATTTTCCTAAATTCGCCCCAATTATTTGCGCCTTCTACATTTTAAACGGATGACTTTTAAAGGCGGTGGCAGAACATTAATTTCGGAGACCTTTATGGATAGACGGATTCTCGTGGTTTATGATAGCCGAACTGGAAATACTGAAAAGCTGGCTCAGGCCGTGGCTAATGGCGCACGTAGGGTTTCCGGAGTCGAAGTTGTGCTGAAGAGGGCGAGGGAAGTACTCCAGATGATGTGTCCTCAGCGGACGCTTATGCTTTCGGTTCTCCTTCCCACTTCAGTTTAATGTCTGAAGAAATCTTAACGATGTTCACAAACCTATACCCCTACAGACATGTATTAGCAGGCAAACCAGCATGCGTTATCCCTCTCTTTACAGCTCTTGAGAACATAGAGAGGATCCTAGGGGGTCTTCAACCCTAAATGGATAAAAACTATTCACCCTGAATTCATCATGTCCTAAAACCCATGTTAGAGTAGCGAGTCTGTTAATCACTCTTTCCTAGTTTTCTTCGTCGCTACCCACCTATTCTCGTTAAACAGCATTAGAGATCGGCTACATTCTTCATAGAATACATATCTTGCCATGCGGAGTGAGTGCGGTCTCTCAGCTCCCAATACTTCACCATCAATAGCGGGAGGCTTGTGGTCTGATCCCTCTTAAAGTGCCTTTTCCCTTCTTTTTAAAAAATTACTTTACAGGTTTAGGAGGAGGAGCCAGAGGTTTAGGTAGATTCCGGCTCCGAGAGATTCTATAAGGATCAGCGAGGAAATTATATCCTCGTAGAATCCGTATCGTTCGCTTAGCACAATCATTGAGACAGCTAATGGAACTCCATGCATGATTACGAGCACGGCTGTTTGAATCCTTGGCAAATTGAAGATCGATGCGATTATTGTTGCTAGAAGTGGGAGAACAATTATTCTTGTTAGGCTGAGCTTTAAGGCTTTTGAGAGGTTTGCATATTTTCTACCATATGGGAAGACGCCTAACATGAAGAGGGATAGCGTTATAGTTGTGCTTCCAAGCATGTGGAGCGGTATCGCTATGATCTCCGGTATATTTATGTTGGCGATTGATAGAATTAAGCCGGTCAATATTGAGAGGATCAATGGGTTCCTAGACAGCCTTTTTAAAGTTGCTTTAAGCCCCTCTATGACTGGAGCGCCGCACATCCTATAGAGTTCAAGTGCTGTAATTGAGGTTGTCACACTAACCATAGATATTGTTGAGGAGGATAGTGTTGCTAGCGCCTCGCCTCACCTGGAAAAGCGAAGGTGGAGAAGGGTATCCCAAAGAAGACGAAGCTCCCGAAGACTGTGCTCAATACTAGTAGATAAAGCGTGTTTCTAGAGAAACGAACTACAAGGTAAAGCATAATGAATAATGCAAGAATAATGATTATTGGTAGGACCCCGCAGTTATGAACCTTATGTTCTCCTCAATGAACCTTATTCTTGAGAGGTCTACAATGAATAGTGCGGGTAATGCGAAAATAATATATGTAGGCGCTTAGTACCCTCTCGCCCCCAAGCTTTAAAAACTAACCTTCTTGGATAGGGAGCCTAGCCCCTATTAAGAGGGTAAGCGGTATAGTTGTACGGAGAACTATGCTAAGCTCCATATTTCTATAGCTCTTGCTGAAGCATTTTAAGATTTAACTTTGGCCTTTAGTATCTCGGCTAACTTCACTAGGTTCTCCAGTAGCTGCCTAATATATGTTTTCGTATTCTCATCCCTAAGGTTTCCGTCAGCATCAAACTTTTCTCTGGCGAAGTTTACTATAACCTCTGGTCTATTCACCACGTATGCGTTAAGAGAAGCAAGTATCTGGCGTAGATGAGTTTGAGCCCTTGCTCCGCCCAGCATGCCTGTCGAGGCGCTCATTATTGCAACTGGCTTGCCATCAAGGGAGTTATCCTTATAGGGTCTAGAAGCCCAATCAAGAGCATTCTTAAGCACACCAGGTATAGAAGAATTATATTCTGGCGTTGCAATAAGCAGTGCATCAGCCTCCTTAATTCTGCTCTTAAACCACCTCACCACTTCAGGCATATTGTACTCTAGATCTTGGTTGAATAGTGGGAGCTCATTTAGGTCTAGAATCTCAAGTTTAGTGTTTTTAGGCAGCAGTTCTAATGCTGCACGCAGAAGCATCTTATTGTAAGATGATTTCCTTAAGCTCCCTGCAAAGCCTACTATGAGTAGTGGTTTATCTAAGTCCATAAAAACTAATTTTTCAGAACGTTAATAAGTTTGCCCCTCGCCCTACTTGAATATGGAGTCTAAGAGCATCATTGCTATGAAGCCGACTACCAATCCAAATGTTGCCTCTTTGCCAAAAACCCTTCTTGTGGCTTTCCGGCACCATCTCATCAGCTACGAGAAAGAGCATTGCTCCAGCTGCAAATGCTAAACCCCATGGAAGAAAAGAGTATGAGATTGAAACCAATGTTAATCCTAGCAATCCTCCAAGCGGCTCAATAAGTCCAGTTAAAGTCGCGTAGCCTATGGCTTTAGAAGCGCTATACTTCTCTCTTAGAAGCGGTAATGCGACGGCTAAGCCTTACGCTATGTCGTCAAAGCCGAAACTTACTCCAACAGCCAGACCCTCAGGGAAATTATGGATTGTTATGGCGATTATCATCAGCCAAACACGCGATAACCTCGATGGAGGACCCTCAGCCCCCGCAACTGGATGGAAATGTGGGGCAAACTGATCTATTAAATGGATTACAAGCGCTCCGATTCCAAGGCTTATGACGGATATTATTGGTCCGCCCAATTGGATCGCTGGTACTAGGAGACTGAAGGCTGTTGCAGCCAGCATGACGCCTGCGGCAAACCCTAATAATATATCAAGAATGTTATCTGAAACCTTCTTTACAAACGCTACTGGCAGGGCTCCGGCGCCAGCGGCTAAGCCAGCTATAAGGCTTGCCGCAAACCCAACAGAGAACAGTTCCATTAGTGCACACTTCTCCAAACCGCTGAGTAATCTTAAAGCTAGGTAGCGAGGAAAGTCATAAACTTTCTTTTTAGTTGCGGGAGCTAAAAGTTATTAAGCCGTAGTTTATTTAGAAAAATTTAACTTTCTAAGTTTTATTCTGTATTGTGAGGGGTTATCTTGTCAGTTTCTGAGAAAATTTATAATTTAATTATTGTTGGCGCAGGTCCGGCTGGGATAACTGCAGCCATATATGCTGCTAGAAAGAAGATGAACTTTCTTGTAGTGACAAAGGATATTGGCGGTCAGGTAACTTATCCCTCCCAAGTTGAAAATTACACTGGTTTCCAATATGTTACTGGTGAGGAGCTTGCCCAAAAATTCCATGAGCACCTTAAAACATTTAATTTTGACCTCGAGATGGAGGAGGTTAAAAGTATAAAACCTTATAATGATTTATTCATCGTCAAAACTGATTACGCCGAGTATATTGGTAAGACGGTTATAGTTGCGAGTGGCAGAAGACCTAGGGAGTTGAATGTTCCAGGTGAGAGGGAGTTTAAGAATAGGGGTGTGACATATTGCGCAACATGCGATGCACCATTATTTGAGGGTATGGATGTTGCCGTTGTCGGCGGAGGAA
>Ga0209080_1001513_pt1 | contig 11604 bp, 9 predicted proteins | sample JNZ110809AmetaG_FD_184123 | JGI IMG/M metagenome (GOLD analysis project Ga0209080, IMG submission 184123) | Hot spring microbial communities from Jinze hot spring, China to study Microbial Dark Matter (Phase II) - JNZ 110809A (SPAdes) (version 3) ...
GTTCTGTTGCCATCTTTCTTGCCCATTCGTCCACTTCCCAGACTGTGTTCAGGTCAGGAGTAGGGATTGGACGATGGCGTTCCATTACAGCCTCAACGATTGAGGGAATGTCCATGAAGCCGATTTGCCTTTGAAGGAAAGCGTTAACCGCAATTTCATCAGCAGCGTTCATGACCGCTGGCATTGTCCCGCCAATCTGTGCCGCCAATTTCGCCAAACGAAGGCAGGGGAAGCGAGTCTCATCAGGAGGCTCAAAAGTCAGTGTCCCAACTTTCGTCAAGTCCAACCTTTGAATTGGACAAGGGTGGCGTTCGGGGTAAAGCAAAGCGTACTGGATTGGCAACCTCATGTCAGGCAGGGAAAGTTGAGCCTTAACAGAACCGTCAACGAACTCAACGAGTGAATGGATAATGCTTTGTGGATGGACAACGACATCTATGCGCTCAGGCGGAATTCCGAAAAGCCAACGAGCCTCAATTATCTCAAGCCCCTTGTTCATTAGCGTCGCCGAATCAACTGTCACTTTTGCGCCCATCCGCCATGTAGGGTGAGCGAGCGCATCCTCAACAGTAACTCGCTTCAGTTCATCTAACGGCTTTGTCCGAAACGGACCTCCTGAGGCGGTCAAAATCAATTTGTCAACCCGCGACACATCTTCACCCTGCAAGCATTGAAACAAAGCACTGTGTTCGCTGTCAATAGGCAAGAGTTCTCCATTTCGCATCAATTGCTGCACGACGAGGTGACCTCCGGAGACCAAAACTTCCTTAGTCGCCAAGGCGACTCGCTTGCCAGCCTTTAGGGCTGCGAGCGTGGGCAAAAGCGCTTTCGCTGTCGGGATGGCAATGACAACTGTGTCGGCTTCAGGATGGGTTGCAACTTCTGTCAACCCTTCAATTCCCGATAGAACCGGGCAGTTGAACTTGCCTTTGCAGCCTTCTGCTATTTCAGGGTCACTTAGGGCAACCAATTTCGGTCGCCATTGAGAAGCAAGTTCAACCAGAGCGTTGACATCGCGCCCAGCGGTCAAAGCGATCACGCGGAGTTTGTCGGGATGGTTTGCGATTATGTCAAGGGTCTGACGACCTATTGAGCCAGTTGCGCCGATGATACTCACACCTCGCACAATTTTCCCCTCCCTTAAAGTTGTCAAGTCAGGATGGCTGCCAAGTTGCGAACTTGCTCCAACGCTTCTGCGAAAGCATTTAGCGCTTGCTCAATATGTTCGGGTTGGACGATTAAAGGCGGCTCCAACCGAATGACCTTTGGGTTGTTGAGGGTGTAAGCGACCAAGATTCGGCGTTGCAAAAGTCCTGCTGCAGTCAAAGCGGCGAAATCTTCGTTTGCAAACTCAACACCGATGAGCAGTCCTTTGCCGCGAACTTCAACGATTAAGTCCGCAAACTGCTGGTGCAAAGAATTCAGTCCCTTGATGAGCAATTCACCCATTTCCGCTGTATGGTCAGCCAACCTTTCCTCTTGCAAAACTTGCAGCGCTGCCAATCCTGCAGCGCAAGCCAAAGGGTTGCCTCCCAAAGTTGACGAATGCAGAAGTGGTCGGTCAAAAAGCGGTTCAAAAACTTGCTTCGTCCCAATCGCAGCGCCTAAAGGCAAAACGCCACCACCTAAAGATTTCGCGAGTGCCATCAAGTCGGGTTCAACATTCCAATGTTCAACGGCAAAATTTTTGCCCGTTCGCCCCAAGCCAGTTTGAACTTCATCGGCAATGAGCAATGCGCCAATTTCATCGCAAATTTTTCGCACAAAAGGGAGGAAATCGTCGGGTGGGACGATGACGCCACCTTCTCCCTGAATTGGTTCAACGATAACTGCTGCTGTGTTTTCGTCAACAACTTGAGCCAGTGCCTCTTTATCTCCAAAGGGGACATGGACAAACCAGTTAAGGAGAGGTTCAAAAGGCTGACGGTAAACATCGCGACCTGAAGCGCTGAGCGCTCCCAAGGTTTTGCCGTGGTAAGCGTTTTTCATGGCGACAATTTTCTGCCGACCCGTTGCTAATCTCGCGAACTTAATACAAGCCTCAACCGCTTCGGCACCGCTGTGGCAAAAGAAGCAGAATTGAAGTTTGCCCGGAGTTATGGCTGCCAGCGCGGCAGCAAGTTCCGCTTGTGGTGCGTTGAATAAGACACGGCTTGAGAGTGGAATTTTGTCAAGTTGCCTCTTGACAGCCTCAACGATTTTGGGGTGTCGGTGACCAAAGTTGAGTGCCCCGAATCCGGAGAGAAAGTCCAAATAGCGGTTTCCTTCATCGTCGTAAACCCAGACACCTTCGGCGTAAACTTCAAACCCTTCAACACCTGCAAACTTCATCAAACGGGTTAAGCCCGGGTTAATGTGTTGGGTGTAAAGTTCAGCAATCCGTTCCCTATCGTTCACAAAAACCACCTCCAAAAAATTGTCGCTGTGCGGAAAAGAGTTTGGCATAGCGAAACTGGAAGGGGAACACAGTGAGGGCAAGACGAAGGTGGTCGGGGCGCCCGGATTTGAACCGGGGACCTCTGGCCCCCCATGCCAGCGCGCTAACCAAACTGCGCTACGCCCCGACTGCGTTTTTCAGCGTTGAAATTATAGCGTGTAGAGACAAATTTGTCACTGTCGCAACATCTCTTGCCCCTTTCCTTTCAGCCGTAAAGGGGCTAAACTAAAAGATTGGCTTAAGCGAAGGCGTGTGTTGAAAGTGGGTGGTCGTAGCACCCACTTTTTCTTTTGAGCCCGTTTTGACGCCTTTATAAAGCGAGGTGCTAAAGATGAGTGCTGAACTTGTTGCTCTTGTCCAACAAATCGCGAAAGACAAAGACCTGCCTTTAGAGGAAGTTTTGGGAGCGATGTGCGATGGCATTCGCCACGCATATGAGAAACAGTTTATGCGAGACATGGGGCGGTATCAAAGGAAGCGAATCCGCCCCCGCGTGGTTGCCATTTTGGACTTGGAGAACAAGGTGTTGAAACTGGCTTTGGAAAAGACGGTTGTGGAAAACCCGACGAACCCCCATTTGGAAATTAGTTTGGAAGAAGCGAGGAAGATTGACCCCAACGCTCAACTGGGGATGAGAGTCCGAGTGGACTTGCCTTTGAACGAATTTTCCCGCTCCGCAATGCAACTGGCTCGTCAGAGAATGCAAGAGCGCATACGGGAGATAGAGCAACGGCGAGTTTACGAACTTTACAAAGACAAAGTTAACACCGTCGTAGTTGGGCAAGTTGCCCGATGGGATTCTCACGGAAACATTTACTTGACTTTGGACCGAGCGGAGGCTTTGTTGCCGCGCCGTGAGCAGGTGCCTACAGAGAGTTTCCAAAAAGGCGAACGGGTTCGCGTCTACATTTACGAAATCCGAAAACCAACCGGTAGCACCGAACCCATCATTCTTGTCTCAAGGACTCACAAAGAACTGCTGCGAAAATTGCTGGAAGCGGAAGTGCCAGAAATTCGCGAAGGAGTTGTGGAAGTAAAAGCCTTGGTTCGTGACCCCGGCTATCGCTCAAAAGTCGCAGTCGCATCAAAAGACCCTTCAATTGACCCCGTTGGCGCCTGCGTTGGGCAGCAAAGTAAGCGAATCAATAACATCACGCAAGAACTCAGGGGCGAACGGGTGGACATCATAGAATGGAGCCCTGATGAAGCGAGATTCATAGCGAACGCCCTTAGCCCAGCAAAGGTGGAAACCATTATCATGAACTACGATGAACGAACTGCGACCGTTGTGGTCAGCGAGGACCAATTGTCATTGGCGATTGGAAAGCAAGGGAGAAATGTGAGCCTCGCTGCAAGGTTGACGGGTTGGCGAATTGACATACGGACTGTTGACCAACTTGGTCATGAAGTTGTCCTTGAGGAACCCATTCCCGCTCAGATTGGTCCTGAAACGGTTTCAGTCAATTTGAGCGCTGCAAATCCTGAGCCACAAATGGAAACCGACTTACCCGCTGAAGGGGAGGGAGCACCCGAAAGTGGTGTTGAAGCAGAGGCGACGGAAGGGAGATAACAACGAACGGATGTGCCTTGGTTGTCGCCAGTTGAGGGACAAAAGGAACTTGCTGAGGATTGCAGCATTTCGTGACGGGCGTGTCATCATTGATGAGGCGAAAAAGTTAGGTGGGCGAGGAGCGTATGTTTGCCCTTACGCCGATTGCGTGATCGCTGCCGCAAAGAAGCGAAGTTGGGCTCAAGGGTTCAAGCGTCCGATAGATGCTAAGACAGTGAACGAACTTTTGAGCCAATTGAAGCGTCACATCCTTTGGATGTCGGGAGACTTATCTCGGCTTTGGTGAAGTCCGATTTTAACGAGGTGATGCCGTTTGGCGAAAGTGAGAATTCACCACTTGGCAAAAGAATTGGGCATTTCAAATGCCGAACTGATAGAGTTGCTGAGGGAACTCGGTGAAGAAGTAAAGAGCCACTCCAGCACCATTGATGAATCAACCGCCGATGCAATTCGTGAACTGCTACAGGAGCGAAGGGGAAGGAAACCAGAACTTCAAGTCATTATGCTTCCGCGTCACTCTTTACCGCCCATTGAACTCGCCGAGAGGTTGAAAACTGATTTGGGGACAATCATGACCCAATTGATGAAATGGGGCATAGTCGTCGCTCCAACTCAGCCACTTGACTTGGAGTTAGTTGTGAAGTTGGTCAAGGAATTGGGTTACGAGTTTCAATTTGAAAGGGACGGTGAAAAGCAAGGAGTGGCGGTAGAAGCATCTCCTCCTTCCATGGAAGCAGAGAGCGTTGCTGGAGAAGCCACCGTTGTGGAAGAAGCCCCCCAAGAAGTTGCTGTCAAAGTTGAGGAAAAACCCGAAGAAATCCGTCCTGAGCGGCTTCTTCCCCGCCCACCTGTGATCACGGTCATGGGACATGTGGACCACGGTAAAACGACGCTCCTTGACGCTATCCGAAAAACCAACATTGCCGAAAAGGAATACGGTCAAATCACACAGCATATTGGCGCTTACGAAGTTGAGTGGAAGGGGCGAACCATTGTCTTCATTGACACCCCCGGTCATGAAGCCTTTACTGCCTTAAGGGCAAGGGGTGCGATGGTCACCGACATCGTGGTTTTAGTTGTCGCTGCCGACGACGGTGTTATGCCTCAAACAATAGAAGCGATAAACCACGCCCGTGCAGCAGAAGTTCCTATCATTGTAGCCATCAACAAAATTGACCGCCCGGACGCAAATCCAGACCGAGTAAAGGTTCAACTGTCCGAACATGGACTTGTGCCTGAAGAGTGGGGTGGAGAAACCATTTGTGTCCCGATTTCTGCATTGAAAGGTGAAGGCATTGACGAATTGTTGGAAATGATTTTGCTGGTCGCTGACTTGATGGAATTGAAAGCCGACCCAGAAGCACCTGCTTGGGGTTACATCTTGGAATCCAAGATGGACCCGAAACGAGGACCAATTGCGACAGTTATTGTCAAGCAAGGCACACTGCGCAAAGGAGATTGGGTTGTTGCAGGCACGACCTATGGACACATCAGGTTGATGACGGATTGGAGAGGCAATGAGGTCAAAGAAGCCCCGCCATCTAAACCAGTGGCAATTTTAGGGCTTGAAGAGTTGCCTGAAGCAGGTGACAAACTTGAAGTCGTTGAGGATGGACGCGTTGCTAAGGAGATAGCGGAGCAAAGGGCTGAAATGAAACGGCAACAGCAACTTCAGCCAACCAAACGCGTCACGCTTGAAGACTTCTTCGCTCAAATGCAAGCGGGCAAGGTCAAAGAACTCAACCTCATTGTCAAAGCCGATGTCCAAGGCTCCATTGACGCAATCACCTATGCCTTGAGCCGACTTGAACATCCAGAGGTGAAAATCAACATCATTCACAGAGGGGTCGGCGATGTGTCCGAAAACGATGTCATGTTAGCCGCTGCTTCAAATGCTGTCATCTTAGGCTTCAATGTCAGAATTGACCCTTCGGGCAGGCGGGCTTTGCAACACGAGCATGTTGATGTCAGGCTTTATCGCATCATTTACGAGTTGATTGACGATGTCAAGAAAGCGATTGTTGGTTTGCTTGAGCCCATCAGGCGCGAAGAAATTCTCGGCGTTGCTGAAGTCCGCGCCACCTTCAAAACCCGCTTTGGAATCGTGGCAGGGTGTTATGTCAACTCCGGACGATTGATGGTCAATGTCCCTTGCCGAGTTATCAGAAACGGTCAAGTCATTGCCACCACTCGCATAATCTCGCTCCGACACTACACCGAAGACCGCAGCGAAATCCCGGAAGGGATGGAATGCGGGGTTGGTTTGGAAGACTTCTCGGAGTTTGAAATCGGTGACCTCATAGAAGCCTTCAGGATTGTGGAAGTTCAAAGGAGCATTGACGAAATTCGCGAGAAAGCACCAGAAATGGCGGTGGCGGGACGATAAATTCGTTGTCCTTGCCCCACCTCTTGACATGCTACGGAAAGTGGCTAAAATTTAAAACGGCTATTAGCACTCGGAGCGCCTGAGTGCTAAACTCCGAGACAAAAAATCCCTGAGCGACGGAGGTGATTTGGCGATGAAGGTTCGTCCGTTGGGAAGTCGGGTGTTGGTTAAGCCGAGGGAGGAAGAGGAGAAAACTCCCGGTGGCATCATCCTTCCCGACACTGCAAAGGAGAAGCCTCAAGAAGGTGTCGTTATTGCTGTCGGTCCCGGCAAATTGCTGGAAAACGGTGAACGCCGCCCCGTTTCCGTTAAGGAAGGCGATATCGTGATTTTCAGCAAGTATGCTGGCACCGAAATCAAGATTGACGGCGAAGAGTATCTCATTGTTGATGAGGATAGCATCCTCGCCGTCAAGGTTGAGGAGAAAGAACCTGTTGCTGCCCAAGCATAGTCTTAACAGAAATTTCGCAACGGAGGTGACGGGAAATGCCCAAAGAGTTGCTATACAGTGAAGAAGCGAGGCGCGCTTTGGAACGAGGCGTGAATGCGGTTGCCAATGCCGTTAAAGTCACACTCGGTCCAAAAGGTCGCAATGTTGTCCTTGACAAAAAGTTTGGTGCGCCTTCAATCACCAAGGACGGCGTTACTGTCGCTAAGGAAATTGACCTTGCCCAGCATTTTGAGAACTTGGGTGCTCAACTCGTTCGCGAGGTCGCCAGCAAAACCAACGATGTCGCTGGCGACGGGACGACCACTGCTACCGTTTTGGCTCAAGCGATGGTCCGCGAAGGCTTAAAGATGGTCGCTGCTGGTTCAAACCCAATGGCGCTTAGGCGCGGCATTGAAAAGGCAGTTCAAAAGGCTGTTGAGAAACTGAAGGAATTCGCCATTGAGGTCAAAACCCGTGAAGATATTGAGCATGTTGCCGCCATCGCTGGCAATGACCCTGAAATCGGCAAAATCATCGCTGAAGCGATGGACAAAGTTGGCAAGGACGGCGTCATCACCATTGAGGAGAGCAAAGGCACTGAAACAACCGTTGAGTTTGTTGAGGGCTTGCAGTTTGACCGGGGTTACCTCAGCCCATACTTCGTGACTGACCCAGAGCGGATGGAATGCGTCCTTGAGGAACCATTCATCCTCATCCACGAAAAGAAAATCAGCAGCGCTATGGACTTGGTTCCAGTTCTTGAGCGAGTTTACCGAGCAGGCAAACCATTGCTTGTCATCGCTGAGGATGTTGAGGGCGAAGCGCTCGCTACGCTCGTCATTAACAAACTCCGGGGTGTCCTGCAGTGCTGCGCTGTCAAGGCACCGGGCTTTGGCGAACGGCGCAAAGCAATGCTTGAAGACATCGCCATCCTGACCGGCGGAACATTCCTGTCCGAAGAGTTGGGCGTCAAGTTGGAGAATGTTACCCTTGACATGCTTGGTCGTGCCCGAAAGGTCGTCGTGACTAAAGATGACACGACGATCGTTGAAGGCGCTGGAAGCAAGGAAGCAATTCAAGGTCGTATTGCTCAGATCAAGCGCCAGATTGAAGAAACCGAAAGCGACTACGACCGCGAGAAGTTGCAGGAGCGGCTGGCGAAGTTGTCTGGCGGTGTCGCTGTCATCAAAGTTGGTGCTCCGACTGAAACTGAGATGAAGGAGAAGAAGCACCGCTTTGAGGACGCGCTCAACGCGACTCGCGCTGCCGTTGAAGAGGGAATCGTTGCTGGCGGCGGCGTGACTTACATCCACCTTATCCCCGTCCTTGACGAACTTGAGAAGGAACTGACCGATCCCGATGAGAAGATTGGCGTCCGAATTGTCAAGCGTGCCCTTGAGGAACCACTCCGCCAGATCGCTGAGAACGCTGGTTGGGAAGGTTCCGTCGTGGTTGAGAAAGTCCGACAGTTTGAACCCAAGACCGTCAATGGCGATGTCCACTTTGTCGGTTTTGATGCTCTCCGCGAAGAGTTCGTTGACATGGTTGAGCGAGGCATTGTTGACCCAGTGAAAGTCGTCCGCAGTGCCCTTGAAAACGCCGCTTCCATCGCTGCAATGCTCTTGACAACCGAAGCAGTCGTCGCTGAAAAGCCCGAAGAGGAGAAAGCCAAAACCGGAGGGCATCGCCACGAGTTCTAACCCTTGACCGCTGCATGTGAAACGAAGAGCGGGGCAGTTCTCCCTGCCCCGCTTATTTTTGCCTTACGGTGCATTTTGTGGCTTGAAGCATGGCAAGGTTTCGTCAAGCCAATTCACCGAGGCGATGTGTAGATGCTCTTGCCTCTCAGTTCCCAGCCTTTTAACCCCGCCTTTTCAGCAAGCCAATAGAAAGGCACCCAAATTTTGCCCATTTCTTCAAAAGGTGCGTATGCGATTGCTTCCGCTTTTTGTTGTCCTTCCTCCACACGGTAAACGAAAGGGTGAGCGAGAAGTAAAACCCAAGCGCCTGCAGGTTCCTCGCTTCGTGAAAGGTAAATTACTTTCCCACCAGCAAACTTGGGATCGGGTGAAATTTTCAACGCGAACCCGAGGACTTTACTTGTCTCGTCCAAAGGCACGACCACGAAGTAGTCTTCAAGACGAAAACGGAGCGGAAGGGGACGCCAATTGGTCCGAACGGGTTCTGGAATTATGCGGTAAACCCATCCTTGTCTGAGTTGCATTTCGGCGTATTCAATTCGCCTGAGCACATCACGAGAACGCTCCCCTGCTTGCATTAGCATTTTCCCCCAACGGACAGTTTCGTCAAATCGCGACAGTTCCCAGTTGGCTTCAAACAAGATTCGGACAGGAGAAGTTGTATAGCGCAAATTAGCGAGAGGGACTTTAGAGCCGCCAAGTGTGACCTTTCCTAAATCGCGAGAAGGCAAGTATGGGTCAGGCAACCGCTTGACTTGGCGGAGCAACCAAGAGGGAAACCACGCCAACTGAATGTCGCCATACTTTTGGAAAACCTCTTCCGCCAAACTGCGAGCCTGCTTAGGGTTTCCCTGTTTCAAGGCAGCATAGGCTTGCTTGATTTTGCTAATCGCTTCTGGAGGAACCACCTGCGGCAATTGTTGTTGGGCAACCAGAAACACTGGCGAAAGGAAAACGGTCAAGATTGAGAAACAAACGCGAGCAAGTTTTCGGCGCATAACACTTCACCTCTGGCACACCAAAGGCAAGTTTGCCACAAGCGAGCCAGAGGCGTTGTGAAGTTTTGCAACCATTTCTTTGAACCCATCACGGGAACAAGCCTTGCAAAGCCTTCCCAAGAGTTTGAGGTTTGACGCCTAAGTCCAAAGCCACTTTTGACCACGCCTTTTCTTTGGCGTAAGCGGCAAATACATCCTTTGCAGGTTTGCCCGATGCTTTCGCAAGTCCATAGCCAACGATGATGCTTGACCAAGTCATCCCTTTTTCTCGCATTGCTTGAACATCCTCACGACTTGCGTTGAAGAATTGCACAACCCGCTCAAAAACGAGCGAATTCAGTTCAGGCATGGCTGCAGTGGTCTTTTCAACTGCTCCGATGAAGGTTTGGGTCAACAAAGTTTCAACGGCGACGCTCAACCTTTCGCCAATAACGGCAAATTTGCGCTCCAACTCTGGCATGGGCGCTGGCGGGACAGGTGCTTCTTTCACCGCTTCCTTGAGCAACTGCAAAGCAGCCCAAACTTCCACGACAACCTGCCGACCGCTCGCATCAATTTCGTCTTGAACCTTCTTGACAATTTCTTCAACTGAGAGGGTTGGGGGTTGTGAACTTTGCTTTGCAAAAACAAACCCTGCTGCGAAACCGATAGCAATCGCAAGAGCCAAACTCACTCGTGATCTCATTCGCATCACTGATGCACCTCCAAAGCGATGAATTTTTTGGTTGTGCATAAGCCGACTTTCGGTCGGGCAGTAGCCCGACCCTCCGAAATTTTTCGGAGGGCATGCCTCTGACATGCCGATTTTTTCTTGTAGGGCAGGGTTTTATACCCTGCCGACGAATTTTCTATCGGTGCGGTGTAAAACCGCGCCCTACATTAAGCCAAACACAGGCGGAAAGTCAATTTTTTGTCGGGCGTAGCGTAAAACTACGCCTTACTTCAACCCTTGACAATCCATGTCCCAACGGCGACAACAGCCCAGTAAAACAAAACTGCCCAACCGATGACGGGAAAGAAAAGGAGCAGGTGCAATGCTAACGCTCCAACCAACGCAGCACATAAATCGGTTCGTTCCCATCCCAATGCCGCTGCAATTCGCCTACCGACAACCCAAGTCACAGGAACCCAACCGAGTGAATAGGCTGTGAGCAAAGCCAAAAGCAGGATGACGGCAAGTGCCCCTGCAGGTGGAGCGTTCTTGCCAACTTCTCCCAAGACGGCAATGAAAATCCCCAGCACCACGACCACGATGAGACCGAACAGAAACGAACGGGCACTTTGGATTTGAACAACTTGCGCCTTTCTGTTCACCCAGTCAGTAAGCAACGCTGAAACAACACTCACCCACGCAGCGACCACAAGGTAAGTTCCAACCGCGAACCAAACCCCGCTTATGACCCCGACCGATTGAGCGATTTGGTGCAATGGGTCTTTTGCCTCCTGACACCAAGCCGACGAAGCGATTAGCAAAATTGTCAAGGCAAGGAATTTCCGTCGCATTTTTCTCCTCCCCCTTTATGCCCAACGACTTACAAACTCCCACAGTTGCTGCAACCATTGGGCAGGCAAAATTGACCAACCAACGACGCTAAGCACCCATTGGGGAATTGAACGGAAAACTTCCGTAAAAGAGAATCCGAGCCAAAACGCTGCGATGGCTACACCGCTGCTCGTCATTGCCCACGAAATTGTCAACTCGCGCCAAGAAATGAGTTGGTGCTCAAACAACCGTCGGCGCAATCGCTCATTGAAGCCTTCTGGAGCGGATATTGACAAAGATGCTCCGACCTCATCTGCTACCAATCGCCATTCCGAAACCAAGCGTTGACAGTGTGGACAGTTGCGCAAATGCCATTGAACCAGTAACTTCGTTTCTTCATCGGCGCAACCTTCAAACCAATCGTTGAGTTGCGGTAAAAACTTGCGGCACTCTTCAGTCACAACAAACCGACCTCCTTCAGTTTCCGTCGCAATGCTTCGCGACCGCGAAAGAGCCAAGCCTTAACCGTCCCGACAGGAACTTGCAGCGTTTGAGCAATTTCGTGGATGCTCATTTCTTCTCCGTAACGGAGCAGCAAAA
>Ga0209080_1001516_pt1 | contig 11598 bp, 9 predicted proteins | sample JNZ110809AmetaG_FD_184123 | JGI IMG/M metagenome (GOLD analysis project Ga0209080, IMG submission 184123) | Hot spring microbial communities from Jinze hot spring, China to study Microbial Dark Matter (Phase II) - JNZ 110809A (SPAdes) (version 3) ...
GAGTTGGTTGAGATTAAAACATCCATACTTTCACATCCAAACGCTTGTGCTGAATCAGCAAACTCATAGCACTCAACGCAGAACAAGCAACAAGATTTTCGGCTTATCAAAGGCTCGCACTGCGATGGAATTTCCAAAGAGCCAAATTGCCCCAAGTTATTACATCTGCTCCGTTTCGCCCTAAACTTTCACTGGTAAATTCACAGCGTAACGGAGCGTGATGGAGGATGCGATGGACGACAGTAGTGATCGTCGGGGTTGCGATGAGCGCCACTTTGGGGGTGAGTTTCGTGAGGGCACAAAAGCCAGTAGCGATCACCTTTTATGTCGCACCGAACGGGAACGATGCATGGAGTGGACGGTTGGCTTCACCGAACAAAGCGAAAACCGATGGACCGTTCGCTACACTTCAACGAGCCTTAGAAGCAGTCAAGGCTCTCAAACATCAGCAAGGTGGAACCCTAAAACAACCTGTCACCATTTACCTTCGCGGTGGCATTTATTTCTTGAAAGAACCAATCACCATCACCCCAGAACACTCCGGCACGGAAAAAAGCCCTGTGACAATTGCTGCTTACCGCAACGAGAAACCTATCATCAGTGGCGGGCAACCGATTTCAGGGTGGAAGCAAACAATTGTCAATGGGCGAAAAGTTTGGGCAGCGGAAATTCCCGAAGTGCGTGAAGGCAAATGGTTTTTCCGCCAACTTTGGGTCAACGGGCAAAGAGCAGTTCGCGCTCGCCATCCCAATAAAGGCTACTTGCAAGTTGCCGAAGTTTTGGATGTCACGCCCCAAACTCAATGGCATGAAGGGCAAAGGCGTTTCCGCTTCAATGAAGGTGACCTGAAAGCATGGACAACAGTCACAGACGCCGAAGTTGTTGTGATGAACCGATGGGTAGAATCGCGTTTACCCGTCACTGGTGTGGACGAGAAAGAGCGAGTCGTTAGTTTCAGCAAGCGGACTGTTTTCAAACTTGATGTTGGCGACCCTTACTACCTTGAGCATTGCCTTGAAGTTTTGGACTCGCCCGGCGAATGGTTTTTGGACAAACGAACGGGCACGCTTTATTACATGCCGCGACCGAACGAGAACATGAAAACCGCTGAAGTCATTGCTCCTGTCTTAACTCAACTTGTCCGCATGGTTGGCGAACCGAAAGCGGGACAGTGGGTTGAACACATTGTTTGGCGAGGCGTAACTTTCGCTCACGCTGAATGGTATTTCCTCACCGATTTTAAACCCGGTTGGCCGTCACCAGATATTGGTGGCTTCCCTCAGGCTGCGGTCGGTGTGCCCGGAGCGATTTACGGTGAGGGCGTAAGGCGATGTGTTTTTGAAAATTGCACGATTGAGCATGTTGGAACTTATGGCTTAGAACTTGCGCGCGGTTGCCATGAAAACCGCATCGTTGGTTGCACCTTGAGGGACTTGGGTGCTGGTGGAATAAAAATCGGCGAGACGGTCATCAGGGACGACCCAGCGGAACAAACTCACAGCAACGAAATCGTTGACTGCACTATTGTTGATGGTGGAAAGATGTTCCACAGCGCTGTCGGCATTTGGATTGGGCAAAGCGGCAAGAACAAAATTGTCCACAACGAAATTGCCGATTTTTACTACACTGGCATCAGCATAGGCTGGACATGGGGCTATGGTCGCTCGCTTGCTGGTGGCAACATAGTTGAATTCAACCATGTTCACCACATCGGCATAAAGAGCGATGGCGATGGACCGATTTTGAGCGACATGGGCGGAATTTACACGCTCGGCATCCAAGAAGGCACAGTCATTCGCAACAATCTCTGGCACGATATTGCTGGGCTTCGCTATGGCGGTTGGGGCATTTACTTTGACGAGGGTTCAACGGGGATTTTTGCCGAAAACAACATCGTCTACAACACGACGCATGGAGGTTTCCATCAGCACTATGGACGCGAAAACATTGTCCGCAACAACATCTTCGCCTACGCCCGCGATCACCAATTGCAAGCGAGCCGTCCCGAAAATCATTTGCGATTTCGCTTCATCAACAACATCGTGATAGGTCGCAGTGAGCAGTGGCTTGCTGGCAGCATTGATTTCAACTTTGAGTTTGACCGCAACCTTTACTGGCGCGAAGGTGGAGGACCAATTCGTTTTGGAAACCTGAGTTGGGAGGAATGGCGAGCGAAAGGGATGGACAAAAACTCTCTCATCGCTGACCCGCAATTTGTCGCTCCCGAAAAATACGACTTTAGGCTTAAACCCACTTCACCTGCACTCAAACTCGGTTTTAAACCCTTTGACTTGAGTAAAGTTGGTCCGAGGAAACGACGGACAGGTGGACAAGCGGGCAATTGAGTGCGGAGTGCAAAGCGCGGAGAAAATTCAGAGGGACGGGTTCCTGCCCGACTGATGAAAATCAACATGTAGGGCACGGTTTCACATCGCGCCGGAAAAATTTTGTCGGCAGGGTATAAAACCCTGCCCTACAAGGGAAATTCGACAAGCCAGAGGCTTGTCCTCCGAAGGGGATTTGTTGCTCAGCCTGAAACACTGCACCAAAATTGTCGCAGGTGGCAAAAATGCTGCAAAGGTTGCAAAGGAAGTGGGACAAAATCAAACGGTTCGCAAGACGATATCCTGTGCTGCTCTTCGTCGTCACTTTTTCTTTTGCAATGATTTGTGCTTTTGTAGCACTTTTGAGTGTATTTGTCAGTGATAAAGGTAAGGATGTCTTTCTCACCTTTTTCGTCGCGCTTATCACTGCGCCAACTATGCTCTTGCTGATAGCATCCTTAGCGATAGGTCGCTTCACTCGTCTCAGCAATTTAGCCTCCCAACTTTTTGACCCTGATGAAGCAAAACGGAGACAAGCCTTTGGGCAATTGCTTCAAAAAGGCAACAATGCAGTCAAGATTTTCGTTCGCGTTTTAAACGAGGCACCTTACGATATAATCCCTGAAGCCATCTGCTTGGCAGTGGAAGGACTGGGAAGGTTGAAGGCAAAAGAAGGCGTTGATGCTTTAATGGAGGCTGTGAAAAGTTTGGACCCTGACATCCGGGCGACAGCAATTTGGGCATTGGCGCAAATTGGTGACGAACGGGCAGTAAAGGCAATCATCCCGTTGCTCGCTAATAAAAGCCGAATTGAACGCCAAAAGTGGCTCAACGATTGGGTGCATGAGGTGCTTAAAACAAACGAGCAAATCACCTCGTCCCATTTCAGCACAGTTGGCGCAATTGCTTCAGCAGCGTTGGTGCAATTGGGGCAAGAGGATTTAGTCAATGCGTTTTGGAAAGCGTTGAAGGAAAAGGACGAAGATGCTGTCAAGTGTTTGAAGGCAATGAAAGAGTTTCGCAAGGAGATTGTAGAAGCATTAGTCGTGGCGCTGAATGTTGGCTTGGTTGGCGAAGCAACAAATGCAGCCCACTTGCTTGGCGAGTTGTGGGCATTTGACGCTTTGCCCACATTAAGGTCAAAAGCGAGAGCGTTGTCAACCCCGGAAAAGGTTCGCGAGGTTTGTCTTGAAGCGATTGCCAAATTGGAGCAACTGTCAAGGTTGCCCATGCCCGCGACAGCGACCGAGATAGACAAATCCACATTGCCTCGTCCCGCTTCAATGTCGGAAATTGCAGTGGACAAATTACCCCGCCCTGCAAATCCGCCTCAAAATTCAGGTGGCTAAACTTGACCAACGAAATCCACCGTGAAAAGCGGTTGCTTTAATTCTGGCAAGGAGGGAAAACATGTGGAGCATCGCAAACAAGGCGTTCTGCTCATGGCATATGGAAGTCCGAATTCGTTGGACGAAATTGAACCTTACTACACGCACATATTGCGAGGTCGTAAGCCATCACCGGAGATGCTGCAAAATCTGGTTGAACGCTACAAAGCCATCGGCGGCAAGTCGCCACTGAACGAAATCGCTTTCACACAAGCGAAGTTGCTGCAAGAGTATCTCAACAGTTCGCACCTTGGTTCCCAAATCACCGTTTATGTCGGGATGAAGCATTGGCATCCATTCATTGCCGAAACTGTTGAACAAATGCTTGCTGATGGGGTAACCGATGCAGTGGGTGTGATCTTGTCGCCTCATTATTCGCGTTTCAGCACTGCTGAGTATTTCCGTCAAGTCAAGGACGCTCTGGAGAAATCAGGCAAGGTAATCAATTTCAAGTTTGTAGCGAGTTGGGCAACTCATCCTCTGTTGGTTCAATGCTTTGCCGGCAAAATTCGTCAAGCGTGGTCTAAGTTCGCCCCTGAGGCGCAAGATAAAGTCCAGTTCGTTTTCACTGCTCACAGTTTGCCATTGCGGGTTTTAGAGCAAGGGGATCCTTACCCAGAAGAACTTCGGCGCACTTGCGAAGCCATCGCTTACGAAGTTGGGATTGAAAATTGGGCGTTGGCTTATCAGAGCGCCAGCGGGGATAACTGGCTCGGTCCAGACTTACTTGAGGTGCTTGAAACACTTGCCCAGCAAGGACACCGATATGTGTTGGTTGTCCCAATAGGTTTCCTGTGCGATCACCTTGAGGTGCTCTACGACATTGACATTGAAGCGAAACGGAAGGCACAAGAACTTGGGATGGAGTTGCGAAGAATTGAAATGCCGAACACCGAACCGTTACTCGTCGCTGCATTAGCAGACATTGTGGTAAAGGCAATGCAAGACATTGAGGACGGTTTCAGGTTTGAAACCGTATGATCCTTAAGGCTCGGCTGGAGCCTCACTCTCCCATATTTTGCGCTTTGTGGAAATCCTGAGCATTTACGGAGCAAAAACCCATGCTGCGGACTTCAACCCGTAGTCGCTGACGAACTCGGAGGCATGCCTATGGCGTGCCGAATTTTCCTTGTAGGGCAGGGTTTTATACCCTGCCGACAAATTTTTTCGGCGCGGTGTAAAACCGCGCCCTACATTGAGCCGAATTTCCTTTGTAGGGCAGGGTTTTATACCCTGCCGACAAATTTTTCTATCGGCGCGGTGTAAAACCGCGCCCTACATTGAGCCGAATTTCCTTTGTAGGGCAGGGTTTTATACCCTGCCGACAAATTTTTTTCGGCGCGGTGTAAAACCGCGCCCTACATTAAGCCGAATTTCCTTTGTAGGGCAGGGTTTTATAACCTGCCGACAAATTTTTTTCGGCGCGGTGTAAAACCGCGCCCTACATTGAGCCGAATTTCCTTTGTAGGGCAGGGTTTTATACCCTGCCGACAAATTTTTTTCGGCGCGGTGTAAAACCGCACCCTACATTAAGCCGATTTTCATCTCGGTCAGGCAGGAGCCGAACCCTCTGATTTTCGCCGAATAAATTCGGCACTCATTTTCTTCGTTATCAACCACTGGCTTCAGCCGGTGGCATGGAAAGCCGATGAAAAAGGCTTACGGCATAACAGAGCCACATTTTGCTAAATTCTGTTTCCGAAACGAGCCGATAAATACTTTGCCCGCACCCATTTCAAACACTGCCACGAAGTCTTGTCAATTTTGCATCTTCACTGACACAATTGATGTGCGGAGGTGCTCATATGAGGGAGCGGATTTTGGTCACTGGTCCTTGTGGGCGTGTTGGGACTCAAATTGTGCCGCTATTGCGTGAACACTTTGCGCTTCGGCTGTTTGACATCCAGCCAATGAAACCGGAAGGCGATGATGAAGTTGTTCAAGGTGACATTCGCGATTTTGAGGCAGTTTTGAATGCTTGCCGCGGGGTGAAGGCAGTTCTTCATCTCGCTGCGGTTTCTGACGAAGACGATTTTTACACCCGCCTGTTACCGATGAACTTGCTCGGAACTTACAATGTCTTTGAAGCGGCTTTAAGGGCAGGCGTTCGCAAGGTTTTGTTTGCGAGTTCCGGTCAAACCGTTTTGGGCTACCTCAGTGACAATTGGACGAAATCGCAAGTTTGGGTTACACCTGACATGCCGGTTCGCCCAATTACGGTCTACGCCTGCACTAAAGTTTTCGGTGAGGCGCTTGCCCGTTACTACTCGGACAGGTTCGGGATGTCAATGATTTGCATCCGGATAGGTTGGTTTCAGCCTTACGATAGTGAGTTGCTGAGAAGGCACCCTGCAATGTTGTCAATGTGGTGCAGTCCCCGAGATTTGACGCAACTGATTGTCAAGAGCATTCACAGCGATGTTCGGTTCGCAATTTTCTTTGCCGTTTCCAACAACCCTAAGCGCTTCTGGGACATAAGCAACGCTCAACAACTTGTCGGTTATGAACCGCAAGATAGCGCTGCAGATTATTTCATTGGCGGAGGAGAGTGATGCAAATGCCTGAATTGAGGCAAGATTACGCGACGAAAGAATGGGTCATCATTGCGACGGAGAGGGCAAAGCGTCCCCACGATTTTCTCAAAGGTCGCTCAGAACCTCAACCCCTTCCGCCCCATGACCCCAGTTGTCCGTTTTGTCCCGGCAACGAACACATGACGCCGCCTGAAACTTTTGCCATTCGTGATGGGACGCCACCGAACACTCCCGGTTGGCGTGTGCGGGCTGTCCCCAACAAATTCCCTGCTTTGGTTCCCAATGGTCGCCCACAGCGAGTTAGGTTGGGGTTATACCTCAGGATGGAAGGGGTTGGACACCATGAGGTAGTGATAGAATCGCCAGAACACGACAAAACTTTAGCGCTTTTGCCTCAATGGCAAGTTGAAGATGTCGTCCGTGTCTACCGTGCTCGTTACCAAACTTTAAACGCTAACCCAGCCAACGAACTTGTTTTGATTTTCCGCAATCAAGGCGAGAGGGCTGGGACTTCGCTTGTCCATCCGCACTCTCAAATCGTCGCCACGCCAATTGTCCCAGTGCCAATTCGCCGCGCCCTTTATGAAGCGGAGCGACACTACGATGCTTTGGGGCGATGCGTATTCTGCGATATTTTGGAACACGAACTTGAAGTCAACGAACGAATTGTCGCCGAAAATAAAGACTTCGTCGCATTCGTTCCTTATGCCGCCCGTGTTCCCTTTGAAGTCCACATCCTTCCGCGCCAACACCAAGCGACTTTTGGCGAATTACCCGACGACCAATTGAGCGCTTTTGCGGCGATGTTGAGGTTAGTTCTGCGCAAACTTTACTTCGGTCTGAAAAACCCAGACTACAACTTCGTCATCAGCACAGCACCACATTACTCGCAAGGAGAACCTCACTTTCACTGGCATCTCAAAATCTTACCTCGCCTGACAACCCCTGCTGGCTTTGAAATCGGTTCAGGCATGTATATCAATGTCGCGCTGCCCGAAGAGAACGCCAAATTTTTGAGGGAACTGGAAATCCCTGAGGGATGACGAAAAGATGAAGCGCAGACTCGCGGTTTTCTTGGGATTGACACTCTTGTTGATGGCTCAAACTATGTGTCTGCCCCGATGGATGCCCCAAGGTTTTGTCCCCGACCTGTTGCTATTGACAGTCATATTGGTCGGTTTTTGGAAGCCAAAAGGGCAATCGTTTTGGTTGGGGCTGTTATTCGGCTTGATTCAAGGTTGGCTGCACGGTGTAGGTTGGTGGGCTTTTGTCTTATCACGAGTATTCGCGGGGGTTTTCGCAGGTTGGATGCGAACCCAATGGCTTTGGCAAAGCCCACCAGCAGCAGGTTTCTGCGCTGCCGTCAGCACCATTGTGGCGGAGGCTTTGTTGGCACTTTTACTGACTTTGTCGGAGCGAAGTTTGACGCCATTTGCATTACTCTTTACTGTTGGCACATTTGAAGCGGTTTTCAACGGAATGGTGGGGTTCGCTGTCTCGTGGCTGCTCCGACCGAAGGAGGTGTTAGCGTGGAAGTGAGAGCGAAGGTTTTGGTGTCACTCATCGTTCTAATCGTGTCGGCTGTGTACTCGCAGGAAAAGTGGTTTTTGCGCTTTTCCGTTCGCGAGGGCAAGCCCTTGAATTGGCATATTCGCATGGTGACAAAAAAGGTCGTCAACAAACATTCAGAGACCGAGGTCATTGAACTTTGGACGCGAGAGCAAGTTGAGCAAATTCGTCCCAACGGGAATTTGGTTTGGTCATCCCAAACGCTACGATGCGTTATCAACGGCGAGGTCGTTCCCGTTGACAAGTCAGAGAAGACTGTATCCGAGTTGACACCTTTGGGTTACCCTGCTAATCCTCTCACGCTGTCACCACCTTCGCTTCATCAACTTGATGACTGGTTGCTTGACTTGTTTGGCGGGGTGAGTCTTGTCTTTCCGGCGACCGAGGTCGGAGTTGGGGACAAATGGCACTATCAACTTACAGTAGGTCTAAAGCCGCCTAACGAACCCAGACGGTTGACAGTCAATTACCGCCTTGAGGGGCGCGAGAGAGTTGGAAACAGGGATTGCTTGAAAATTTCCGTGCAATTGAATTCGCCGGTGAAGTTGGCGTGGGAATGGAAGGACGCTTCCGTCATTGTGACTGGGGGAGCCAAACTTGAAGGGACATTTTGGTTTGACCTTTCCTTGGGCTCGGTCTGCCAGCGGCGTGTAAAACTCTCAATAGACTACACGGTTGAGTCAGAAAGGTGGGATGGCTTTCAGTTCGTCCAGACGACAAAATATGTCAACCAGACGATGGAAGTTGAAGCGCGCTTGCTTTCGCCATAGTGATTGAAAGAGGTGAACCCAAATGTGCCTTGCTGTCCCCGCGCGTGTGGTTGAACTTGTGGACGAGGTTAATCAAATTGCCAAAGTTGACATAGGTGGAGTTAGGCGGAACATAAGCGTGGCTCTGCTTGAAGATGTCAAAGTCGGCGATTGGGTTCTCGTCCATGTCGGGTTCGCAATCCAGAAAATTGACGAAGAAGAAGCCGAACAGACTTTGATGCTTCTTCGCCAATTGGGGCAAGGGGAGGGCGAGGAGTTATCAGTGTTAACGGAAAGCGATGACGGGGGAGGGTGACTTGTTTCAGTTTGACCGTTGCAAATTCTCCCGAACCAAAATTTCGTCAAGGGAGGCTACCCGATGAGGTTCATAGACGAGTTCCGAGATTCTGAGTTAGCGAAAAGCGTGGTGCACGAAATAGAAAAGTTGGCTCAAGGTCGGTTTTTTCGGATCATGGAAATTTGTGGCGGACATACCCACACGATTTACCGCTACGGTCTTCACGATGTTTTGCCGACAAACATCCAACTTGTCCACGGTCCGGGCTGCCCGGTTTGTGTTCTGCCGATGGGGAGAGTTGATGATGCAATTGCGATTGCTAAACACGAGGGTGTGATCTTGGCGACTTTCGGTGACATGATGAGAGTTCCCGGTTCGGATGGTTCATTGATTGATGCCCAAGCCGATGGCGCTGACATACGAATGGTTTACTCGCCCCTTGATGCTTTGAAACTCGCTCAACAAAACCCTGACCGAAAGGTTGTCTTTTTTGCCATCGGATTTGAGACCACTGCACCGGGCACCGCTGTGACTTTGCTCCATGCGAAGAAGTTAGGCGTTAAAAACTTCTTCGTCTTTTGCAACCATGTCCTTGTCGTTCCAGCCATCAAAGCGCTCCTTAACAGTCCCGAAACCCATCTTGATGGCTTCATCGGTCCCGGGCATGTGACCACAGTAATCGGCAGTAAGGCTTGGGAGTTCATCCCCAACGATTACGGGAAAGGTATGGTCATAAGCGGTTTTGAGCCCCTTGACATGTTGCAAGCGATTTACTTGCTCGTCAAGCAACTTATTGAAGGGAAACCAAAGGTTGATGTCCAATACACTCGCGCAGTTCGCCCTGAAGGTAACTTGAAGGCGAAAGCGGTGATGGAGCAAGTTTTTGAGTTGCGGGAAAGTTTTGAATGGAGAGGCTTAGGTTGGATTGAAAAGAGTGCGCTGAAGTTGCGACCCGAATTTGCGGAATTTGATGCGGAATTGCACTTTGAACTCCCGAACCGACAAGTCGCTGACCCGAAAGTTTGTCAATGCGGTGCAGTTTTAAGAGGGGCAATTTTGCCGTGGGAGTGCAAAGTTTTCGGGACCGCTTGCACCCCTGAACACCCGATAGGGGCTTGTATGGTTTCATCGGAAGGAGCATGTGCTGCCGTTTACCAATATGGACGATTTTCTCGCAAAGTTCGCGAATTGTTGCAGCGTTAATCTCCCAAGTTATGTCTTGACCGATGTGGGCAAGGCACAATTTTATTGCCCACACCCTGTCCTAAAAGGTTTTGGAAGGTTCGGCTCCTGCCGAGCCGAAATTTATCATTTCGGAGGGTCGGGCTACTGCCCGACCGATGAAAATCAACATGTAGGGTGCGGTTTTAAACCGCGCCGATGAAAATTTGTCGGCAGGGTGTAAAACCCTGCCCTACAAGGGAAAAATCGGCTTAATGTAGGGCGCGGTTTTAAACCGCGCCGATAGAAAGTTCATCGGCAGGGTATAAAACCCTGCCCTACAAAGGAAAAATCGGCTTGATGTAGGGCGCGGTTTTAAACCGCGCCGATAGAAAGTTCATCGGCAGGGTATAAAACCCTGCCCTACAAAGGAAATTCGGCTCAATGTAGGGCGCGGTTTTAAACCGCGCCGATGAAAATTTGTCGGCAGGGTATAAAACCCTGCCCTACAAGAGAAATTCGGCCAAGCCAGAGGCTTGCCCTCCGATTTGCTTTTCAGGGAAGGTGATGTAAGCGTGAGTGAAGTTCGCGTCCGAATTGCGCCTTCGCCGACAGGTTACTTGCATGTCGGAACTGCTCGGACAGCGTTGTTCAATTGGCTTTTCGCCCGAAAGAACGGCGGGAAATTTTTGCTCCGAATTGAGGACACAGACCGAGAGAGAAGCAAACCCGAATTTGAACAAGACATCATTGAAGGCTTGAAATGGCTTGGGCTTGATTGGGATGAGCCCATCGTTTACCAATCACAGCGGCTGGATTTGTATCGCAAGGAGGCTCAAAGGTTGCTTGAAATGGGCAAAGCCTATCCTTGCTTTTGCACGCCCGAAGAATTGGAAGAACGAAGGCAAGCGATGTTGGCGAAAGGAATCGCACCTAAATACGACCGAAAATGCAGGCGATTGACTCAGGCGGAAAGAGAACGGTTAATGAAGGAAGGTCGTCCGTATGTCTTGCGGTTCGCGATGCCGCTGGAGGGCGAGGTCGTTTTCCACGACATCATTCGCGGCGAAATCAGGTTCGCTAATCGCGAACTTGACGATTTCGTCATTGTCAAGAGCGATGGTTTCCCAACTTATAACTTCGCGTGTGTTGTTGACGACCACGACATGGGCATCACCCATGTCATTCGCGGTGAGGACCACATTTCCAACACACCGCGCCAATTGCACCTTTATATGGCGCTCGGTTACGAACCCCCTCAATTTGCCCATTTGCCTTTGCTTTTGGGTTCCGACAGGAGCAAGTTGAGCAAACGGCACGGTGCAGTTTCTTTGAGCGAGTATCGCAAAATGGGAATTTTGCCTGAGGCGATGGTTAACTTTCTGGCGTTGCTCGGTTGGTATCCGCGAGACCAACAGGAAATCAAGACAAGGGAGCAACTCATTGCCGAATTTGAACTTTCGGAGGTCAAGCCATCTGGGGCTATTTTTGACTTGGAGAAGTTGCTTTGGATGAACGGGCACTACATTCGCCAGAAACCAGTTGACGAACTTGCTCAAATGCTCATCCCATACT
>Ga0209080_1001520_pt1 | contig 11562 bp, 12 predicted proteins | sample JNZ110809AmetaG_FD_184123 | JGI IMG/M metagenome (GOLD analysis project Ga0209080, IMG submission 184123) | Hot spring microbial communities from Jinze hot spring, China to study Microbial Dark Matter (Phase II) - JNZ 110809A (SPAdes) (version 3) ...
ATGTAGAACTGGGCGGGTGTAAGGTCCTGCAACGCGAGTATCAACGCAACAGCCGAGACCGATTTCTCTCCACCGCTTATCGAGACAGTGCTACGTGTCTGTTTCCCGACAAACTTGACAAGCATCTCTACCCCTGAGTTAAGCGGGTCATCAGGGTTTTCAAGCTTGAGGAAACCCTCGCCACCAGTCAACTGGTTAAAGTAGAAGCTGAAACTATCCGAAACTCTCTCCAAGGCTCTCCGGAACGCGTCAACCTCCTCCCTGTTAATCGACTCAATCAGGTCGAGTATGCGTTTCCTCTCCATCTCGAGCTCGTTTATCCTTGTTGAGCGGAGACGATAGTTTTCTACTATGCTGTCATACTGCATCGCCGCAAGCTGGTTGACTACCGGTATCTCTGCTACCTCGGTTTCGAGATGCGGAATTAGTTCAAGTGGAAGAGATGTCTCAGCTTCCTCACCTGAGCCGAAGCTCTGAAGCCGTTCCCCGATAGACTTGAGGGTGGTCTCTATGCGGACTCTCTCTATTGCCAGGTTGTTGTTCTCCCTCTCAAGCGCAGAAACCTCGTTTAACAAGATGGAGAGGTTCTGCTCGAGCTGCTTAACCTCTTTACTCTTCTCCACGAGAGCCTCTGTGAGCTGGCTCAACTCATTGTCCATCTTCTCCTTCATCTCACTGGCCTCGGCTATTTTCTGGTCCAGCTCCTCTATCCTGACACGGAGTTGCTCAAGCTCCTCGGCGAGCTCGCGTTCACGCAGGGCAATTTGCTCAAACTCTTTCTCGGAGCTGGCAAGCGACTCCTCTATGTTTCTAAGCTCAATCAAAATCCTGTCCCTCTCTCTTTCGGCGTTCACATATACCCGGTATGTTGTGGATGATTCCTGTGATTTTCGTCGCATGTCTTCCTCAGCTCTCCGCAGCGCCTGTTTCTTCTCGGCCACCATCTGTCTTAGATGGGTCAGGGCCGTTATCTCATCCGTCTTGTCTGACAGCAGCTGCGTCAGCTTCTCTTTTTCTTGAACCAGTCGTGAGACCTCTTCCTCGAGTTGGTTGAGACGTTGGACGCTGTTTTCCACGGATTTGGAGAGGTTGTTTAGCTCTGTCTCGAGACGGGTTTTCTCAAGAGCCTTTATGTTTAGTTGACGCCTCGTCTCCTCCATCTCGGCCTCTGTCTCTCTAAGACGTTTTTCAGCAAGCTTGGCCTCCCTGTCAAAAGCCTCCCTCGCGTTTAGGAGTTTGGCCTCAACGGCTTCGAGCCTTTCCATGCTACGGTTTACACGCTCGGCTGCAACAGCCTCGCTCATCTCACCGGCGACACTGATTATCGCCGGGTCACCCACGTAGACACCGTCCATCGTGGCAACATCTCTGTCGCCTGGTTGAAGCTGTTTCACAGACTCCACAACCCTAAACCCTACACCATGGGTCAAGGCCTTCACCAGCGAATCAAGGTCGAGAGAATCGGCGACAATCTTCAGCGGAATCTTCTTCTCAGCAGCCTCCCTCGCCAGCGACAGACCCGCTTCAGCATCGGCGACATAAACAGCGTTAAGCCAATCGCCGAGAACAGCCCGATGAACCCCCGAGAGCCTCTCTCCAAATACTTCACGCACCGTTCTGAGTCCGCTTGATTTCCTATCCTCTTTCACCGCTGTCTGCAGCGTTTCGAGGAGCTGTTGTCCAGCGGCCTTGAGCAGACGTGTCTTCTCTATGAGTTTGTCGATTGAAGCGATTTTTTCTCGGCTGTTTTCGAGTTCTCGCCGGATGTTTTTTGCGGTGTTTATCTGTGTTTCATGAAGTTGTGAAAGCTGTTCCATCGATTCGATTAGGCGGGTTAGTTGCTCGTTTTTTTCGCTGAGGATGTTTCTGGTTTCTGCGAGCTTTTTTTCAGCCTCCTCCTTCTCGTGTTGTCTGTGTGTTAGCTGTTTCTGGATGTTGTCAAGGAGTAGGGATTTGCCGTCGTCGCTTAGCTTGAGGAAACGCAGCTCCTCAACCTTTGCCGCATAACGGTTCTCAACCTCGTCAACCTCTTTCTGAAGCTCTTCGAGAAGCTTTTTGGACTCGTTGTACTCCGCCTCTTTGAATGCCCATTGTTCACGTAGATTTTCCACCTGTTGTGTTTTCTTCTCAAATTCTTCTTTGAGCTGGCTTTGTCTCTCCCGCCACTTGGCTACACGCGTCTCCAGAGACCTGCGCTGTAGGTCCAGCTGTTTCAACGCGTTTTCCGCAGAGTTTTTCTCAGCTATTTTCCGCGATTTCTCCGTCTCTAGACTGAGGACAGCCCGGTCTATTTTGCTGACCTCGGCGGCCAATTCCCGCCGCCTCCTCTCAAGCTCCTCAGCCTCGTTCTTCAGAGCAGCGGCCCGGGCCCGAACATGCTCGGCTTCAGCCTGTTTCTCCGCAAGCTTGTTCAACAGCTCCGCCGCCCGTGCATCAAGCTCTTTCAAAGCCTGTGCATGAGAGTTGTACTCGTTAATCAGGGAGAGTGATTTCAAACTGTTTAGGATTTTTTCGGAGAGGGTTTTCCGTAGAAGCTGGTTGCGCTCCAGCTCTAGTTGTTTAACGCGTGACCTTACCTCTGATGTTGCAGCTTTAGCGATGTCGATGTTTTTCTGCGCTATTTCAAGCTCTTTATGGGCCTCGTCGCGTCTCTTCTTGTAGCCCGATATTCCCGCTGCGTCCTCCAAAACCTCCCTCAGCTCCCTGCTGGTCATCTCGGCTATGCCGACAACCGAGCCCTGGGTCACGAGGTTCAACCCGTCAGGTTTTATGTTGGCTGCGGAGAGGATTGTGAGAAGCTCGTTTCTCGACACGATGCGGTTGTTGAGCATGTATTCGCTTTCTCCCGTCGCGTAGAGCCGCCTGCTTATGACAACTTCTTCGGAGTCGACGGGGATGCTGTGGTCTGAGTTGTCGAGCGTGAGGGTTACAAGGGCCTGAGAATCGGTGCCCTTGCTTGATTCATGCAAAAGCTTAGAAAACCTATCAACCCTGAGATTGTGTGCGCTAAGCTCTCCGAGCGCAAACTTGACGGCGTCGAGGACCGTTGACTTCCCCCCGCCGTTAGGCCCCGTTATAACCACGAGGCCAGGCGGCAGCTTTATCACGGTTCTCTTATTCCCAAACGATTTGAAACCCGTGATAGCCACCGACTTTATTCTAACCATTCGCCTAAATCAACGTAAAGGGATGTTTATCAACATGCCTCCAGATGTCGAAGGCGGTCATATGCGCCAATTACCTTGGTAAAACCATCAAGAGGCATAAATACGGATTCTACGGGTTTTACACCGTTGAGCGAGCGGCTTTTTGAGGAGAGGCTGGAGAGTTTTGTTTCGCGGCTCAGAAGCTCACCTGTTGAATCGGTTATTCTTTCCAAGAAATCCAACGTCATGTATTTTACGGGTTCAGAGAACGGTGTGTTGCTGATAACCGCGGACGGCACAGTCAGCGTCTTCTCAAACACCCCCGTAAACACTCCTCTAGCCGGCAGGGTTCACATAGTCGAGAAACTCGGCCGCAGAGAAATCTACCCCATCGTCTTCGAGTACATAGGTGATAGGAGGATGACAGTGGGCTATGACACCATGCCCGCCGAAACATATCAGTCAATAATCAAAAACTATCCATCCCTCTCACTCACCTGCATCAAAGACATTGTCTACGAGCAGCGGCAGAGCAAATCCGATTACGAGATAATGCTTATCCGCAAAGCCTCGTCAATCGTCTCCTTCGCCATGGAAATCGTCAGAGAGGTCATCGCCGGAGGAACAACTGCCTCGGATATTAGACGGGCTTTGGCTGACAACATTTACCGCCTCGAAGCCGACCTCCCATACAGCCCACGCATATCGATAGGGGAAGAAACCTTCCTCAACATAGATAGCCCTCCTAACCGAGGGATAAGAGAAGGTGAAATCGTCAAAATATCATTCGCCGCATCGGTCGAGGGATACATATCACATATCTCACGCACCTACTTCTACAAAAAATCGCAGGAAAAAATCTTGAAAACCTATCAACAGCTCATCCGCCTAAAAGAATACATAACTTCGCTTCTCTCGGTGTGGTCCTCCGCTGTCTCGATATACGATAGGGCAAGAGCCTTTGCGATGGAGATTGGGCTCGACCCCACATCTCTAACATTGTTTGGAAGAGGTGTGGGTCTCGAGGCGGAGGAGCATCCATTCATCGACGCGGCTAGCACCGACATCATACGCGAGGGGTCTGTCATCAGCATAGGCCCCGACCTGCTTCTCCCAGGGCGATATGGCTTATCGGTTTCAGACATATATCTTGTCACTTCCAGAGGTGTGGAGAAGTTAACTGATGCCGATGTCGAAATGGAGGTTGGCTAGAGCCCGAACCTGCGTTCCCTGCTCTGATAAGTGCGTATCGCTCTGAGAAGGTCAATGTACCTGAAGTCGGGCAGGTTAACGTCTTGGAAGACGAACTCACTGTAAGCCGATTGCCACAGCAGAAAGTTACTTATCCGTGTTTCACCGGACGTTCTTATGATGAGGTCGGGCTCCGGGTTGGGTACACCGTTTGTGTAGAGATGTTTCTCGAAAGTTTTCTCATCGATTTGCTCGGGTGACAGCTGGCCCATCTTCACCTCCTCCGCTATCTGTTTGACGGCTTCGAGTATCTCCAGCCGGCCGCCGTATGCTATCGCGAGGTTGAGGAACCGGTTGTCATGCAGCTCGGTCGCATGCTCAAGCTTCTCAAGCGCCTCCACAACATTTGGCGGAAGCATGTCTTTTCTGCCGATGACCTTGACTTTTACTCGGTACTTGTATATCTTCGGGTCTTTGAGAAGCTTGTGAGCCTTCTCCTCTATTAGCCGGAATATCTCCTCAACCTCGTGCATGGGACGTCTCAGGTTCTCCGTGGAGAGGATGTATAGGGTTACTGTTTTTATGCCCAGCTCCAGCAACCAGTCAAGAATCTCCTCAACCTTATCCGCCCCCGCTTCATGACCCTTCCACGGAGGCCATCCCCGCACCCTCGCCCACCTCCTATTACCGTCGAGAATCAGCCCCACATGGCTAGGCATCTGACCCGAAGAAACGTTCCTCAGCAACCATTTCTCATATAGCCAGTAAACACCCATTAGCTGTAGAAGTTTTTTCAACAAACCAGGGTCACTGTTTCTTGGCCGCTCCTTTTCTGAACTGTTTTCCATATATTGAGCGGAGGACACGTGTCATAGCGAAGGTTACTCCAAGCGTAACCACACCCATCACAGCCGTAAGTATGAACAGGAAGGTTGAGCTCTCGGTTATCGTCGTCGGCTGAGGCTGCTGCAAAAGCACTCCCGCCCGTTTGAGCAGGGCCCACAGCCATATTGACAGAACACCCGCGTGAATGGTTCGCCAGAATCCATAGTATCTTATGATGTAGTAGTAGATCATGTTGGAGAGAACCACGAGTATCGCGCTAATCGCTATAAAGTCGATGCTCTGGCTTATGAAAACTCCGGAGAGTCTGAGCACGGTGGGCAGCAGTATCGCTGGGTCGATGAGCTGTTCACTCGTCAGGTTGAGGGAGATGTAGGTCGTGTAGGTAGATGATAGGCCGAGGTACAGCCCGATGAGCAGGGAAGCTCCTGCACCGAGGTAGGCGAAGGCCCTTATCTGCCCGATTGCAGGCATCTGAGATATTCTGTAGAAGCCTGTGAAAAGGCGTGAAAAATGAATGTCTATCCTAAACCCCCAGAGAAAAAGAAGTAGGCCTAGGAAGAGGAGTAGGATGGAGGGTTGTGCGAGTCCGAAGATGCTTAGGAGAGCGGAGAGAGCGATGAAGCCTCCTGGTATGCCTATGATGAACTTGGCGTAGCGCGGGTCGGTTATGCCGAGTCGCAGATACTTGCCTAGAATGAGCCATGACTGCTCAACGGTCTGGCTCTGTTTGACGGTGACCCGTTGAACCGAGGCGATGGCGACTTGTGAGGAGATTATCGGGGTCACTATCGCGTCTGTCTCGCCGTCGCTCACGAATATGCAGCGCTGTGCCGGAAACTTTTCAAGCACCTCACGCAGCTGGTTGAATATGTTCATGTCCGCCTCCATCCCTTCTTTACGGGAGCCCGTGAGCGTGGCCACCTCAACCTCCTCTCCCGTTTTACTCTGGGTCAACTGGTCATAGAGTTTGACCGCGTAGAAGAGCGCGTTGGCGTCGGGGTCCTCGGGGTCCGCCAAAGCAAGCCGCACAGCTGCATCCAGGTTAGCCTCCCGCCCAACAACAGGGCCGCTTATCCCTGTTTTCACCCCGAGGTCATCATCCCTGTCAACAACTATGATAAGCAGCCTGTCACCGTCCTCAGCCATTCCCCAACATTCTCTCCCACAACAATGATTTAAAGGCTCTCAAGTCCTCTGCCCACCCCTCACATCATATACAAACAGAATATCCGGTCTCAAGTCAAAATTTCACCTCAATGCATCTCTCCTTAACAAACAGCTTCAAACCACTGGACAACCTAGACCCTGCAACAATGCATGCAATCACCCTTCTCAGCAAGGTTTCTTCGAGGCTGAGTAAACTTGCCAAGAGAACTCATAGTGAGCTGTGAACTATATTTTCCTTCCGAATAACCACAAAGTGCCACCGCTCATTAAAAACGCCGGTAAGTGTCTACGTTGAAGTTCAACACGCTCTTCAGCGAGGCGGTAGAGGAGCTCCAGAACACTGAGGAGAGATTAAGCCCTGTATATGGGATAGCCTGTATAAGCCCTGTTACCTCTAATGTGGGCAATATAACTCGGCGGAATCGCTGGAGATGTTCAGACGCAGAGACCATCACAGGTAACGTCAAAGTTTCCTGAGCAGCAGGAACAGCAATGAAGATACTCCATACTGCACCACCTATCCAAAGGCCAAAGGCGAGTAAATGAAACGGCCGCAGCACCCAAGCCGAAGGCTGTGTTGGAAATGTCAAACGGGCGTCAAGAAGCGCAGTCAACACAATGCTCAAAGCCAGCAGAACCAAGTTTAGTCTAACTAGGCTGAGTTTAAAGACTCGCACGCAATGGCTGGACCGGTAACTAGGCAGTTGAACCATATGCTAGAATAAGCTTGAAGAGACCGGCTCCCCAGAGCGCACGGTCCATGGCTGGGGTGGACCATGAATATATCAAGGCCGCGAAGGAGAGGATGGTTTCCCTACTCGATGAGCTCGACAAAATCCTACAAAATATGTTGCAAAGCTTAATTCTTCCCTTCTCTAAGCTTTATTTCCACGTCCATATTCTCAGAAAGAGCTCTGCTCAGGAGCGATGATGGGATGGCGCTGTCTCTAGTGATAACCCTGATGCCTTCAGTAAGTATCTTCACTCGCTGCTTTGGCGATGTCTGCTCTATGGGCATGAGGTCCACCGGTGTCCTGAGCAGGTCTTCCAAAACGTTTGCAACCTCGATCAACTTCCGCAAACTCAGTTCTGGACGGGAATACACAGCTATATCAATGTCCCGCACCAACCTCCGCCTTACCGCGGAACCGAATATAACTGCAAACTTAATCTCCGGCATCCTTTCGAAGAAATCTCTCACCTTATCCACCACTTCATGCAACAGAACCTCATGGTATATTATGCTCAACGAGTGAAAGCCTCCTCAACCGCATATAAGAATTCCTCTACACATTTAAAGTCATCCAAAATCTCCCGGTAAACCCTCTCGTCATCCACCGTCCAGTAGCGATGTATCAGCAGATTCCTGAATCCCACCAAGGCCTGAAGATCCTTCACGCATGAAAGAGTTAGTCTTTCAGCCACACATTTAATTGCCTCCCTATACGAGGTGGGAGTCTTGCCGTATGCCTCCATGCAAAGATGCGTGCATAGGGACACGAGAGATTCCACCAAAGTAATCAAATTGTATCTCATCGAATATCTCTGGTCCACATCTAGCTCCGAGAATGGTCTGGAAGTTAGCCTCAGTAGCTCGTTGACCGATAGTCTAACATCCGAAATCCTAGCCCTCACCAAAGCAGGGTCAACAGGCATTCGTAACCAGCCCACATCTATGTAGGCGGGTTAATAATCCTTCCTTCAAAGGAGCCCCCCGATACTCTGTTCAACCTAATTCGGCGGCGGGTGAAGAAAAATTCCTCAAGCTATAGAAAGCCATGTCAAGACCGGAGAGGCCAGAGACATCAGCAGCTATGTGAGAAAAGCCTTAGAACTCAAGCTCAGACAAGACAACCCCCAGGCAACCGCAGACATCCCAAAACTTCTCACCGCTGAAATTGAGAAAGAGATGGACAACTTTCTAAACTCCCAGCTGGCTATTGACCTAGGGATAGAGGACAAGCATCAGCTAGTCTCCCAAGCCGTCAGATACTTCCTACACATCCATCGCCTGCATATCTAAAGAGTAGACAGTACACGACTAAACGACACATTATACGTTACGATATGCACAACGCGTCCAGGGCTGGCACACCATTGGAGACAGCTCCTAAAATTCATCCACGAAAACGGTATAGCAACAAAGGTCAAGCTCTACTTATCCAGAGACAGCGAACACTTCATAGAAGCATACCTAGCAGCCCTAACCATCGACGCCACCTTCATCATAGGCAAGTTCACCGCAACAATAACCGCCAAAATGGAGCTAGAAGACACCATAACCCTAATCACCGAGCTCGGAATACCGATAGAGATAATACAGCCCACAGACCAATCATACAAGGGCATACAACAGCTCCTCCAAGAAGCACAGCAGAAAGAAAAACAGCTAGAAGCCCACACCCTGAAAGAAGTCAAAAAAACACTCATGCTAAAAAGACTAAAAACAACAAGTTAAACAGACAAAACGCCAAAAAAGGGAGACCGGTCGTCACTTTAGCGGGACATACATGCTGCTCCTGGTGGCGCCTATTCCTGCTCTTCCATGGATTACTCTTTTGTTGGTGATGGCGTATTCGCCGAGTCTGTGCCCAATCATTTCGGGCGTTATTTCGACGGGTGTGAATTCTTTGCCGTTGTGGACGTGTATGGTGAGGCCGACCATTTCGGGGAGTATGAACATGTCGCGGCAATGTGTTTTGATGGGTTTCTCGAGCTTCTGACCAGATTCGAGGAGTTTTTTGGCTTTGCGGATTTTGAGGAGAAGCTTTGACTGCGCTGGTGTGAGGCCTCGTTTGTAGAGGCTGCGCCGCGCCCTGCTTGGTAGAAGCTTGATTACAGCATCCATGCTCATCGTCTTCAGCTGGTCGATAGTGTATCCACGGTAGGTCAGCTCCCTAACCATTTCCATCCAAAGCCTCGCAACGGTTTCTAATAAAGACACTCCTTCCCATCCACTCACCTGGACATATACACGCCTACTGAGTGGGGCATGTTGTTTAAGGGTCGTCGGCACTTCTGTGGGCGATGAAAAGGAGAGGCGTCGAGGATATAGTTGGTAATGGGCTGTCTCGTGCTCACTAACTGCTATGAGGTCTCTTTTCTCTAGGCTGGAAGCTGTTTTGGGGTGATGTTTGCTAGGTGGATTTTTTCTTGCGGCCTGTTCTCCGTGCTGCGATGAGACCGACTTTCCTGCCGGGGGGTGCGGTGCGTTTGACGGTTTCGGGACGCCCGATGCGTTTGTGGCTGCCTCCTCCGAATGGGTGGACAGCGGGAACCATCGCGACACCTCTTGACTTGGGCCAGTACCTGTGTCGAGCTCTCATTAGGTAGTATTTTGCCCCTGCTTTGAGGAAAGGTTTCTCGATTCTGCCGCCGCCTGCCACGACACCCATGACCGCGAAAGCCTTTGCAGAAACTTCTACATCTTTCTTTGACGGTAGCTTGAGAACGGTTCGGTCGCCCAGTTGGGCTGTGACCACGGCATAGGCTCCGGATGAGCGGACAAGCTTTCCGCCGTCGCCGGGTATTCGTTCAACGGTTGAGACCAAGCCTCCCTCGGGGACTTTGCCGACGGGAAGTATGTTGCCTGGAGCGGGTTTAGCGTCCTCTCCTATTTCTATGACTTGGCCCACATACATTCCTTCTACGGCTGGAACATAGAACTCTGCGCCGTCGTGTCTCAGCACCGCGACAGGTGCTCCGCGGCCCGGGTCGTGGACTATGTCGGTTACAACCGCTGTGGTGAGGCTTTTTCCGCTGAAGAGCTGTGACGGGAACCCCACCATGTATCGCCTATGCTTAGATGCTATGAAGCGTGGCGAGCCTCTGCCAATTCTTTGAGCTCTAATATTTCTACCCATTATTTCATCACCTAGAAGATTCCGAGCTTGACCGCCAGCTCTGAGGCCTTGTATTCAGGCTTTAGTTTGACGAATGCTTTTTTCTCTCCGCGGCTTGTTATCAACGTGTTCACCTTATCAACTTTGACGTTGTAGAGCTGTTCAACGGCGTTTTTTATCATGTGCTTGTCTGCTTTGAGGTCGACGATGAAGACCAGCTTGTTCTCGGACTCGATGAGTGATACGGTGTCCTGCGTTATGTAAACCCGTTTCACGACATCCTGGGGGTTCATTTCAGCCTCTCCTCCAGCGCTTTAAGCGCCGACTTTGTGAATAGAGTGAGTCTGCCTGGCTTGGCTCCAGGTGCAAGGTGTAGGACGCTGAGGTCTTTGGCGGTGACCACTTCGACGCCCGGGATGTTTGACGCGGCTTTTCCTACTCCATGGTCCGCTGCTACAACTATCAAGGGCCCCTTCCTCCGTTTGTATCTTCTACCCCTCATTTTCCCCTTCCCAGCTCTTACTTTCTTCACACCGCATCTCTTCAACTCATCACCGAGGCCAAGCCTAGTGAGAACGTTTCTGGCCTCAGCGGTTTTTGAAAGAGCCTCGAGGCCATCATCCACTATAATCGGGAGAGTGGTCTGCTCAGCTATTCTATGTCCCCGTGCCTTGACGTGTTGAGGTGATGCAGTGAATGCGAGCGCGGCTAGTAAAGCGTTCCGCAGCTCCTTTTTGTTGATTTGTTTGTGTATCTTTTTCTCGGGTGTGGGTGGATGTGTTGGCCGTCCGCCCACGGCTGATGGAACCATGCCGCCCGCTCCATACTTGGGTGTGCCTCTCCCCTTGATACGTGAGATGCGGGCCATTCCGAAACCTGGTCCCCATGACTCTACCGAGTGCTTGTGTCCCGAGATTTTTGACGCACCTTTCGGCTGGAGGCTGTGGGTTGCGAGATGTATGTAGGCCCGTGCGACGAGGTCTTCTCGGAGAGGTGCTGAGAAGAAGCTTGGAAGAGGTATGGTTTCCACGGCTTCTCCCTCGAGGTTGTAGACCTTGACCGTTGGTTGCTGAGGTTTTTGGAGAAGAAGAGAGGCGGTGAAATTCATTCACTACACCTCCAGTAAAGTTATTTCAGGAGCCTCCAAATGCTTAGGAGGCTTGGTGGGTGCGCGGAGAACAAGGGGTCTCATAGGTGTTCCCGCAACAGAGCCCTCTAGGACAAGGTAATCGGTTTTGACGAGGCCGAACCTGTGCCATCCCGACTTCGGGTTAATCGCAGCAGGGTCATCTCCGATTCTGAGGATGCGTTTGTTAAACTCTGTCCGCCGATGGTAACCCATCTGCCCCGACCTCGGCACAGTGTACATA
>Ga0209080_1001522_pt1 | contig 11546 bp, 8 predicted proteins | sample JNZ110809AmetaG_FD_184123 | JGI IMG/M metagenome (GOLD analysis project Ga0209080, IMG submission 184123) | Hot spring microbial communities from Jinze hot spring, China to study Microbial Dark Matter (Phase II) - JNZ 110809A (SPAdes) (version 3) ...
CTTTTGACTTGATATAGTTGCTAATCCACCGTGTGGAGTTGAAACTCCTTTACCCTTGCTAACACCCACTTCGGGGCAAAGGGTTGCTAATCCACCGTGTGGAGTTGAAACGCACAAGCGGAGAAGGAAATGTCTCCGCAAGACAAAGTTGCTAATCCACCGTGTGGAGTTGAAACTTTTTTCTGCATCCTCCACAAGTATATCCTCCTTCTTTGTTGCTAATCCACCGTGTGGAGTTGAAACTTCGTTTTTACTTGATAATTTAGTTTTCCGCCTATTTGTTGCTAATCCACCGTGTGGAGTTGAAACCTTACAATATTGCTTACCGGTGGAACTGCTGAAGGTGTTGCTAATCCACCGTGTGGAGTTGAAACTGTAGGAATTTTTAAAGCTTGTCTGTTTCTTGGCAAGGTTGCTAATCCACCGTGTGGAGTTGAAACCTGTCTCTTAAACCTACCCGCCTGAAAGTCAAAAAAGGTTGCTAATCCACCGTGTGGAGTTGAAACGTTATATTTCCAGTTCCCAGCGATGGAGAACCAAAACGTTGCTAATCCACCGTGTGGAGTTGAAACATAAAGTTTAGAGTTAACAAAACCATTTTATACCGGTGTTGCTAATCCACCGTGTGGAGTTGAAACGCCCTCTGGCAAGAAGCTATCCACAAAATCCGCATGCGTTGCTAATCCACCGTGTGGAGTTGAAACCCCCCGTTCTCTTTTCTCCTTCCCAGACAGGAAGCCCCGTTGCTAATCCACCGTGTGGAGTTGAAACGTTTTTTTCACAGAACTTTTTTCTCCCATATGGCTTACAGTTGCTAATCCACCGTGTGGAGTTGAAACATCCACATCATCCAAAAGCACCACCTTACCCTTACACGTTGCTAATCCACCGTGTGGAGTTGAAACGTTTTGAGGTTTGAGGAGATAGAGGACAGGCTTGAGAGTTGCTAATCCACCGTGTGGAGTTGAAACCAAACTCATCACTACTAAGAACTTTTTGAGCTTCCTCGTTGCTAATCCACCGTGTGGAGTTGAAACAAGAGTTCTAAAGAGAAAGTTCTCACAACTCACTCGGGTTGCTAATCCACCGTGTGGAGTTGAAACCCCCCCATTCCTGGAGAGTTACAAAAACGTGGCCGAGTTGCTAATCCACCGTGTGGAGTTGAAACAAGCTGGACATTTTCTATTCGTGCCACCTGCTTTATGTTGCTAATCCACCGTGTGGAGTTGAAACTTCCATAAATTCTTAAAAATACATCAAAATCTTTCAGTTGCTAATCCACCGTGTGGAGTTGAAACCCAGCATTGAAAATATGGAGCTTAGGCTATAATTTATTAGCCATGTTTCAGTTTACAGAAGAGCAGATAAAGAGGTATGCAAGGCATATTATCCTGCCAGAGGTTGGTGGTAAGGGGCAGGAGAAACTTCTCAAGTCAAAGGTGCTTGTGATAGGTGCTGGTGGGCTTGGGTCTCCTGCCATATATTACCTTGCTGCTGCTGGTGTAGGCACTATAGGCATAGTGGACTTTGACGTGGTGGACTATTCTAACCTTCAAAGGCAGATACTCCACAACACAGAAAGAGTAGGCGTCCCTAAGGTAGAGTCTGCACGCATGACAGTGGAAAAGCTAAACCCAGACGTGAAGGTCATAACCTACAACACTATGATAAATAAGTCCAACATAATGGATATCATAAAGGACTACGATGTGGTGCTTGATGGGACTGATAACTTCCCTACGAGGTTTCTCATTAACGATGCTTGCTACTTTCTTGGAAAGCCTCTTGTCTCCGCGGCGATGCTAAGGTTTGAGGGTCAGATATCTGTTTTTGACTACAGAGATAAGGAAAACTCACCCTGCTATAGATGTCTATACCCTGAGCCACCGCCACCGGGGCTTGTTCCCTCTTGCCAAGAGGCAGGCATATTAGGGTCTATTGGTGGCATAATGGGCTGTATTCAGGCAACAGAAGCCATAAAGGTTTTGCTTGGTATAGGTGAGCCTCTTGTGGGTAAACTTCTCATAATGGATGCCTTGTCTATGGACTTCAGAAAGGTAAAGCTCCGCAAAGACCCGCATTGTCCTCTGTGTGGTAAAGAACAAACTATAAAGGAACTGATAGAATACGAGCAGGTTTGTGAGGCGAGGTTTTAGTCAGATTTTATGGGTAAGACCAGTTATGTTATATTGATTAAACATGAGGGATTTGGTAAGTGCCTTAGGTTTTGTCTTTGAGGGAGCCTTTAAGGTGGGCTTTCTTGAAAGTGTAGCTCCAGAGCTTGTGGAGGGCTTTAAGAGGGGGCTTTTTGAAAAGCTAAGGCAGGAGCTCAGACAGGAGCTGGTCTCAGAGCTTGAGGGCTCTCCAGAGGGTTGGAGAGGTATAGGAACACATATAGACGAGTCTGTGGCAGAGGAGAAGTATGCAAAGCTGGCATACCTTTTTGGATACTACTCTGGAAGGCTTTATGGAGGGGATAAGGAAGGTGCCCAGTTGGAGAAGTATCAGATGGGTGAGGAATCTGGGCACATAGTTTGGCAAAACGCAGACCTTCTCTTTCTCAAGGACAGGCGACTTCATGTAGTGGACTTTAAGCTGGCGGGCTTTGCCTCTTGGATAAAGAGGGTCTTTGAGGTGGGGAAATATAACAAGGAGCAAGAGCTACCATACATTCCGGTTGTAAACTATGGTGTGCCAGTGAACCTTTCCGTGGGTGAGCTTGACTTCGTAGAGTTTGTAAAGTCCTTTGTGCAACAGCAGGACAAACTGCAAAGCCTTGGTCAAGTCTTTGTGGAGCTAAAGGGCTTTGCTCAGCTTCTGTGCTATGCGACAGACTATCTCATAGAAAGGAGCTTTGGCAATCTTAAGGAAGTGGTGCTTGAGCTTCTATATCCAGCCTCTGAATCCCTAAGAGTTAGGTTCTACCTGAGAGGAAAGGAGGATGAACTTGAAGACCTAAGAGAGGTAGTAAGGGAAATATACAAAAGCCTCAAGGAAAAGGAAGACCCATACCAGATGCTGGACAAGGACTTTGAGAAGGTAGCGGGTAAGAGGGAAAGAGCCATAAGAAAGCTCCAGTCTAAAATAGAAGAGCTTGAAAAGGAAGTGCAAAACCGTCAGAGGGAGATAAGGGAAATAAAGCCAGACCCCATAGACCTCTGCAGGCAGGATGTTAGTCTAAGGTTGAAAGAGTTTTTCAAAAAGCAAGAAGATTGTAAAGCCATATGCCTCCTCCATTCGGCGGGTAGTGGTAAAACCTCCAACATAAGAAACCACATCCTCGCTATGGAAGGAAAACACATGGTCATATACGTGGCAACCAGACTAAGGCTTATAGAAAAGGAGATGGAAGAGCTCCAAAAAAGGCTCAAAGAGAAGAATAGGCAGGATGTTAAGCTCATTAGGGAGAAGAGGCAGACAAGCCAGCAGAAATTTCTCAGACACTCTGGTAATGGCTTTGAGGATACACAGGGACAGGATGGTATCATAAAGAGAACCGTAAAAAGCATAGCGGACTCCATAAGCGAGCGTAAATACAACCAAATATGGGCTTTCATCACCCAGCAGGCTCATACAGACACATACTGGGGTGACACCCTAAGATACCTCTCTGACCCGAGGATACTTAACCGCAATATCTTGAAACAGTGGCAAGTGCATATAATCCTTGATGAGTTCTTAGGGTATAGAAATGGTCTATATGCAATAAATGGCATGCTAAACCTTCTTCAGAAGATAAAGAAGTCAGGTGGCAGGGCAAACCTCTACATTCTTGATGCCAACGGCTACTCACCCTATCTTCTTGATAGGCTACTGAGAGAGTTTGAAGACCACGGTGTTGTGCCAGATTGTATGATACTCTGCCCCTTTAAGGAGAGCCTTTACACAGAAAGGTATGACGTTCCTGTGGAGATGCATGCAAAGCACGGCTATCCCAGTGGACAGCTTTTCCTACATAGGAAGTTTTTCCTATGGGTTGACAAAAAGGAAGATTTGGCACAGGCGGTAGGAAAGTATATAAGGGAGACCCTTGACAAGGAAAGCACAGGCTTTGCCTTTGTTCAAGATAAAGACCTTATAGTGGATCTGTCGCACTACCTTGAGAAGGAGGGGCTTTCAAGCCTTGTGGCAACCGCCAGCTCAAGACAGAGCCAAAAGGCAATAAACGAAGGCTCTCAGGATGTTATACTGGGCACATCCTCTGTGTCCAGAGGGCTTGATTTTAGTAGACCCCACAAACCTGTAAACCACATCTATGTTCTGGTGGTAGACTGGGGCATAGAGCAAAACTTGGTGGAAATCCTACAAGCCATATCAAGGGCAAGGGGCGACGAGAACACAGAAAATAAACCAAAACATCTGCACCTTATGTATGTCGTGCCACAGGAGAAGGACTATGTAATTGACAACCTCGAATCCCTTGTGGAGTTCAAAGACAGGGAGCTAATACGGCTCATATATAGAGGCGAGCAGATATATCAAAGGCTTGTCCTTGACCAAGTGGTGGGTAGGGTAGCGGAGCAATTTCTTAGGGCACCAGAGGGAGCAGTGTTGGTGCCAGTGCCAGCTCAACACAAAAGCGTATACAGAGCCAACAAGGTTTCAGAGATGGAAAGCGTCAAAACCTTTCTTGAGGATGTATACCTAATGGAGTACAAGAGAGACCCAGAAAAAGCCAAGAAGATTCTTGAGTTTCTTAAGGTGCTATCCTCGGCGGTATACTTCTCCACTAACGACGTGCCAAGGGATTTTGACAGTTCCAAACACAAATACTACCATCCATACTTAGTCATAGAAGGTAAGGTAAGGGTCAAGTTTGACAACGAGAAGAGAAAGGTCCTAATGGCAAAGCTGAAAGAGTTGGAAGAGACACTCAAAAGGCACAACGAAGAAAAATGGGGGGATGTTAAAAAATTTGTGGAAAACACCGACAGCCTTAGGGAATACGATGCTACCTTCTTACTGCCTGTCTATTCTATAGTCTTTGTTAAACATGTGCTAAGGGAGGGTGAAGACAGTCTTCTCAACTTTAGGGTGGGCAAGCGAGTAGGAAGAGGGGGTGCGGTTGTTCTGGGTGGAGGGCTTAATATTATTACAAGGTGTCTCGTGAGCGATACCTCACCCAGGGAGTATGCGGTCATACCCCTTGGGGAAGACTATCCATACTTGGAGGTCTTGAGCGGTAGGTTTGCCAAGTTTCCAATAGAGTTTTTACAAAAGCTAATGGAGGGAAAGGATGCAGAATTTTATAGCCAGGGAGTGGGAAGAGCGGTTTGACAACTTTGCAAAGGCAGAGCCAGTAGGAGGTGAGAATTTTATATGTGCAGGGGTTTTCTACAACAAATATGAGCCCTATCTCCGAAGTATGGCAAACATGATGCACCAGTTTATAAATAAAAAAGCGAAGTATGAGGAGTTTGAATCTTTTCTCAGAAAGAAGGAACATATGGTTTCTGGCACAGCCATCTACAGCAGGTCTGTGGTAAACCGCTGGAGGAAACCCTTCAGACTTCTAAGGGATATGCAGAAGGGGCTTAGTTTCTACAGGCACAGCGATACAAAGAGGGTTTATATACAAGAGCTAAGAATAGCAAATCCCTCAGACATAGAAAAGAGGAGTGGAGTGGTCTTTCTCAGGGTAAGAGGCTACGAGGATGTGGAGCTAAGCAGAGATGTAGAGTGGAGCATGAGAAAGGACCTCATGTATGCATGGATGGAGTTAAGCTCCTCAGAAGAGGTTAAGCAATACCTTATAGAGGTAGAGAACACCATAAGGCTCTTGGAGGAGTTCTATGTTGAGCCATGGAATGTCTATGCCTTTAGGAGGCTCTTTTTCTACCTTCTCCCCCTACACTTTGACCACTTTGGCAACTCTAAGATAGTTTCAAGGGCAAGCCTCTTTGAGAGGGATGAAAAGACAAGACTGGGGCTATGGGAGGAGATAGAGGAAAAACTAAAAGAGGAAAAGCTCTACGATGACCTTTCGGACTATATGCATGAAGCGGGCAAGAGCTTAGAAGATATAAGGAAGCTTTTGGAGAGGGCTCTTAGCCCCCAAACCCTAAAGGTTCTAAGGCAGGATTGGAAGGTTTTCTTAAAAAGGGTTTCAATGGGAGAAAGTAACAAGCTGGTTGCCCAAGTGCTAATCAAGGAGGACACCCCCAACCCTACATGGGTGAGCTTTGGAAAGTATCTTATTTCAGAGAAAAACTTAGAGATATACCTGTTTTACGAGCCTGAGATGGAGGAATATATACCCCTTCTAGAGAAGGAGTTGAAAAACTTCGCATATGCACCCGGGGTTAGTGTGAAGATAACGGGTAAGTATAAGCTGGATGCACTCTTTGATGGTCAAAATTTTCTACAGCTTATCAAGGGCGTTGACCAAAAGGGTAGGAGCGTAAGGCACAGAGAGTCAGTGAGTATACTGTATGCTCTTTCTTACTTCTGTGCAAGGCTTGCTAGTCTTCAAAGGGAGATAAAGAGGGATAGAAAACTAAAGGGTATTCTCATACTCTTGAACACGGAGCTGGAAGAGGGGGACATGTATAAATTTTGGAATGCGGTTGGTTTTATATACGACTACTATGGTCTTCCTGTGCAAACTATAACCAAAAGGTCTCTGAAAAGACTAAAGGAGCTAAGGTTCAGGGACAAAGAGACCATAAAGAAAAACATGCTCATAAGCCTCTACAAGGATGCCAAAGTTTTGCAGTTTGAGTTTGATGGTTTTAGCCTGCCAGAGAGTGCCATTATATATGCTTTGATGGAGAAGCCTTCTTCTGCCTTTTTCTACACACAGGGGGAGATGACCTCTGGTCTAAGGCACGGACTTTACGAGGTTTACAAGATACAGATAAGGGGAAAGTCCGCCACTGTGGAGGTGGAAAACAAGTTTCTCCTTATGGGTGGCGGGTTCAACGAAGATGCCCAAGAGATAGAAAAGTTCGTAAAAGAAGAACTTGAGAAGGAACATGTAAGGTTTTGCTTTATAAGTGCCTTGAGAGATTCCTACCTGAAGGAACTCTATGACAGGCTTGCCAGCCATGCGGATCACGAGAGAAAGCTCCTAAGCGTCCGGTATAAGGAGCTAAAGACCGCCTATCTTTCAAAGAAGGAGGAAGAGAGCTGTCTCATCATATATACGCAGGAATTCAGAAAACTGGTGGAGAGGTTAGGGGTGTCCCTTCAGGAGGATGCGGCGGTGATAGGCATAAAGCCCTCAAAACCACAGGGTGAGGATGATTTTTATCACCCTGCCTTCCAGCTTTTCTTTACGGAGAAAATAGGATGGGACAGGGAGGATGTATACTCAGAACGCAAAAACCTTTTCCTCTTTACCCTAATAGCCCTGTCCATGTTTGAAAGCGAAGCGGCGCAAGTAGCCTACGCAAAGCTGGACCTATGGTCTAAGGACAGAAACATATACCTGAAGATAAACAGAGAGGATGAAGTTCATACTCAAAGGACCTATACTTTCCCCCTCAGTCCATTGCTCTACGAACTGCTTGAGTTTATGAAACATCTTCCTGGGGATGCTAAAATATTATAGTCATGGATCCCATAAGCATAGAGGACTTTCTCAAATTAGACATAAGGCTTGCGAAGGTGCTTTCCGCAGAAAGGGTAGAGGGTTCAGAAAAACTTTTAAAGTTGAGGGTTTCTCTTGGAGAAGAAGAAAGGACCCTTATGGCTGGTATAGCAAAGCACTATAGTCCAGAAGAGCTGGTGGGTAAGAAGGTGCTAATGCTGGCAAACCTAAAGCCGAGGAAGATATTCGGTGTGGAGTCTCAGGGTATGGTGCTGGCACTATCTGACGGAGAAAACCTATCTGTCATTGTTCCAGATAGAGATATAAAAGAGGGTGCAAAAGCAAGTTAAAGTATGAGGTTCATAGAGCCTATAAGAGGGCTTGAGCTTGAGTTTGCCATGATACCTTCTGAGAAGATACTTATACCCTCTATTCAGCGTGAGCTTTCGGATATGCACATAAAGAGACTTATGGAATCTATGGAAAAAGTTGGCTTTGTAGAGCCTATATCTGTAGTTCCTACAGAGGATGGTTATTATGAGGTTATAAATGGACAACACAGGGTTGAGGCTGGTAGACAGCTTGGTATTAAGGAGTTCCCAGCCATAATATTGCCACCCTCTGCCAAGGACTACATAATAGCCCTAAATATAGAAAAAGTTCCTTCCTTAAAGGACAAAGCCCATCAGGCTTATGAGATATTCATGTCCTATCTCCAAAGGGACCCAAACCTTCCCGAATACCGTTTAGAAAAGTTCATAGAGGATGCTTATCTAATTACTGTAGGCTTTGTAGTAGACAAATACGGAGACAAGAAATTCCCCGGCTACGCCTTTGAAAAAGTTCTCAAGAAGGTGGATGCCTTTCTGGAAAAGCCTTTGAGCGAAGCGGAAAAAGAGAGAGAAGAGAGGGCTAAAGTTCTCCTCAGAGCCAAAGAGGTTCTAAACAAGAGATACGAAGAGCTTGGACTAAGAAACGCACTCCAAAAGGAAGCCATAGTATCAAAAGCCTTTCAGAGTGTTTATGGAAAGTATGTAAGAATGCTAAGCGAAGACTTTTATCAGGTTTTTGACAAACTTATTCCTGCTATAGAAAGCGTTAGCTTTGAAGAGGGAGAGCTTGAAGAATTTTAGTCTGGTGGAGGCGGCGGGAATCGAACCCGCGTCCGAGAACCTTCAGAACCCAGAGCCTCTACAGGCTTAGCCAGTGTTTTACTCTGACCTCTTGGGCGTCCACTGGCAAACTCCCAAGAGGCGAGCAGGGAAGTTTTTCGGCTCAGGTCAGCCCTGCACCAACCCGTGCCTACACCCCTGTCTCTAAGCCCTGTCAACCACCCAGGGGCACAGCGGTTGCAGAGCCACTGCCTTCAGTTAGGCAGCGAGAGCGAGTTCCCTTTCGGGAAGTGTTTGGGTTGGCTCTTAAGGTTGCCACCCTGCCTGCAACCCTGTCCTACGGTTCCCGTCGAACCCATTCGCCCCCTAAGGGAACTATGTAAAATATAAATACACATGCCAAAGCTGTCAAGATTAAAGGAGATAAAGAAAAAGCTCAGACTAAAAAAGAAGAAAGAAAAGCAGTTGATAGACTTCTATCAGAGCAGGTTAATAGAATCTCTAAAGGAGCTAAGAATACCCCTTCTTTTGCTCCATTTTTCCCTTAGCATAGGCACACTGGGATATATGGTGCTATCTGATGGCAACTTTATAGACTCCATATATATGACCGTTATAACCATAGGAACTATAGGCTTTGGAGAAATAGCCAAGGGGACAGACACTCCAGCAGGCAGAATATTCACCACCTTTCTTGCCCTAATGGGTATAGGCGTATTTACTACATCAGTGACGGTAATTGTCAGGCTCTTCCTTGTAGGCGATGTCCTAAACCTAATAAAATACATAAGGATGCTCACAGATATTGAAAAGTTAAAAGACCACGCCATAGTGTGTGGATATAACAAAACATCTGCATGGCTTGCGGAGGCTCTGCGTAAAAGGAAAATTGATTTTGTGGTTATAGATGCAAGGGAAGAAGCCCTAAAGTATCTACAGCTACACAACATAAGGTATTTCATAGCGGAAGAGCCTTTTAAAAAGACCGCCCTTAACTCTGCAGGAATACACAGGGCAAAGTATCTTATTGCCAATATGGAGGATGAGGCAAAAAACATAGCGGTTATTGCCACCGCACGACTTCTTGTTCCAGACAGGGAAAGGCTTTTTATATACTCCACTGCACCCACTGATGGCACAGCTCAAAAGTTGGAAGAGCTTGGTGCCAATAAGGTTATAGTTCCAGATAAGCTTATAGCCAATAGAATATTCTCTTACATGCTACACGAGGCTGGAGGTTATGTTTCTGACCTCTTTGATAGGATAGCTTATGGTGAGGAGGCAGACCTTGAGATAGTGGAACTCTTCGTCCAAAGTGGTAGCTCTCTTGTGGGTAAAAAACTTAAAGAGATAGACCTAAGGAGGGTCTATGGCGTTACCGTTATAGGCATAAGAAGGTCCGATGGAAGCCTTGACCTTACAGTGTCAGGAGACACACAGATAGAGGAGGGAGACACGCTTTTATTGCTTGGGAAGCCTTCAAACATAAAAAAGGCTATGGATTTCTACAAGGAGGTTTTAAAATGAGGCTCAAAAAGATAATGACAGACTTTTTCCTTCTTATGGCTCTCACCACAAATCTTAGCTTTATTTTTAATCCAAACCCCTACGAGCTTGTGATAACGGTTATAGCGAACCTAACCGCTACAATACTAAAGCTCGGTGAGGGTAAGATACTGGCAACTGAGATGACCGCAGCAAGCCTTGTGGCAGACCTTCATCTTATACCCGCAGCCTTTATATACTTCTTGGGAGATATTCCAGAAGCGGTTAGCCTTGCGGTTGGTGCCCTTGCAGCAAACATCATATCCATACTCCTCTCCATCATAGAAGCCATCTTTAGCTACCTGTCAGAAGAGTAGGCTATCCATTAGCCTTAGCTTTTCTCTCTCTATTGCCTTTCCAAGCTCTTTACCTTCAAGCCCTTTAAACCTTTCAATATCTACCTTTACATGGCGAAGTTTTTCCAAATACAGCTTTACCTTGTCTCTTTGATAGACCATAAGAATTAGAAGAAAGGCTATTGGCTTGCCCTTGAGTGTAAGGTAGACCTCTGAGTTTTTCTCTGCGGTTTTTAGGGTCTGTATGACCTTGTGTAGACTTTCCTTTATTAACCTGTAGCTTTCCCTTACCCAAGAGGGTGCACTTATATCCCTTAGGATAATCTCACCTATCTCTTCTTTAGGGTCTTTTATGAGAAATAGGAAGTACACCCAACCGTAGTCTATATTTTCCTGAGGAAACTCTATCTTGTGCCAGCTTATTATCTCCCTTAACTTTTCTAAGCTCGTTTCTATTTCCGGCTTGAACTCAAAGCCTTCTATAACCTGCCCAAGCACTTGGTATTTTTTATAAAGTTTGAGAATCTCCAGAAGTTTTTCTTCTCTGAGTGCAAGTCTAAGCTCATTTAGTAGCCTTCCCTTCGGAGCTTTTTTTATTAGACCCATCTCTACCGCACTCCTCAGAAGCTTTTCTGTGCTTTTTGAAAGTTTAAAGTCAAACCTACCTGCAAATCTCAAAGCTCTGAGGATTCTCACAGGGTCCTCTACAAAGCTCATAGGGTGCAAAACCCTTATTATCCTGTCCTTTAAGTCTCTGAGCCCTCCAAAGTAGTCTATGAGAGTGCCAAAGTCTTCTGGGTTTATAGAAAGAGCCATGGCGTTTATGGTAAAGTCCCTTCTAAGCAGGTCTTCCCTTAAGGTAGCCCATTCCACCACTGGGTAAGACCCAGGGTGAGGGTATGTTTCCCTTCTTGTGGTGGCAAATTCTAATTTGTAGCCTTCTATCTTCATGTGTGCGGTTCCAAACTCAGGAAAAGTATGACAATCCACACCCCACTCCTCTGCGAGCCTCCGTGCCAACTTTATTGCATCACCTTCCACTACGAGGTCAAGGTCCCATAT
>Ga0209080_1001526_pt1 | contig 11510 bp, 10 predicted proteins | sample JNZ110809AmetaG_FD_184123 | JGI IMG/M metagenome (GOLD analysis project Ga0209080, IMG submission 184123) | Hot spring microbial communities from Jinze hot spring, China to study Microbial Dark Matter (Phase II) - JNZ 110809A (SPAdes) (version 3) ...
TCGATATCGACACAGAAGCAAAAACCGTGAGAATAACTCCTGAAAAGGGAAGCAACCCGAGAATCCTCAAAATCTCAAACAAACTCATCAGCATGCTTAACAGCCTTCCAAAAAAGGGCGAAAACATATTCAGCAACTATGGAAGCCTAAGAAGCCTAAGCTGCACCTTTGAAAGAAACCGCAAGAAAATCGCCTATAAGCTTGGAAACCCGAGGCTTCTCAAAATCTCGTTTCATACTTTACGCCACTGGAAAGCCACAATGGACTATCATAAAACCAAGGACATACTCCATGTAATGCAGGTGCTGGGCCATAGAAACATTAAGAACATGCTTGTTTATACTCAGCTGATTAACGGCGACGCTGAAGACGCTTATGTCTGCAAAGCCACCAAAACCGTTGAACAGGCTGCCGAGCTGATAGAAGCCGGGTTCGAATACGTATGCGAAATTGAAGGCGTAAAACCTTTCAGGAAGCGTAAGTAAAAGTGCTGATGTTTTGTCCAAACAATGGCGCGGCCGCCGGGATCTGAATCCATAACAGCAACGGATGGAGATATCCCCCGCAAACCTCCTCTTTTTCCTTTAGGAGATATTAACAGAAGATCATCACGTAGTCGCTCGTTTTTAGCGGGATATGTGTTAGTTTATCAATCGGTCAAAACAAATTATATAGGGTTTATGCAAAATTTAGAGCAAATGTATGGGAGCAAAGATTAAAGGAACATAAGGGAATTCATGCCGTTTATCACTTACCATCTTGGAATATCCAACTGCCCAAGATCGGCCCCATTCCTCAAGCAGTAATTCCAATATCGAACCAATTTTGCTGTAGTGGCATTATTGACCAATATGTCTACCTTGCTGAATTCTTTAAGCGTCCTCTTCGCCAGTCTGTTCATACTATTCTCATATGCAACATCAGTTTTGACAAACAACGCTTTGCCCCCTTCTAAACGGATTAACTCCTTAACTTCGGCTCCGGTGTCTGCAATTTCAGGAATGACAACTTCGGCTCCCCAGCCAAGCCAGAGCCCTCGCCAACTCTTTACCAATATCTCATCCAGCACCAGTAATTACTGCCAATTTTCTAACAAGACTTGTGCGGGATAGACCCATTCTCTCCAATTTCTCAAAAAGCATCTTCTTTTATTGTCTCCTCAAGCCAATACATTAGCTGGAAACTATTTATTTCTATTGCACTGCGTGTCTTGAATTAAACGCAACTTGCGACATCAAATGCGCGGGAGTTAGTTTAACTAAAAATTAATTAGAGGGGTCTTAAATGTTAACGATGACTAAAAGAAAATTGTGGCTTCTTTTTGTAAAGGATTATGAGAGGTGCTGCTGGCACAATTAAGCCGATGGCAGCTGTAAATTGTATTGTTAACCCCCATATGTCAAGGGCTATGGTCGCAATACTGGCCAGTATTGTGCTCCAGAAGCCCCATTTCCTTCCAACTAACAAGCCGAAGGTCGCAATAAGCCCTAAAACACCCAAAAAAAGAAACATCGCGAAAAGTATAGCGGACGTTGTGTAGGATATGGGGGAGTCTAAAAACTGTCCCATTCCCTCAGGCGTGCCAAACGCCGCGAAGCATAGTCTGCCTAAAGACTGAACTATCCATAGAAAACTGACAAAAACCAATATCTTACCTCTTTTTGCAGAACCCGTCATTTTCTCATCTATCCCTTTTAAGCTGAGCTGCTATTTTCTTTCCGAATTCTTTGCATTTGGTTAGTTCTCCTTCCGCTACGGGTCCTTTTATTCCTTGAATTTTTACAGATAAGCCAGCTGCTATCTGCCTTAAACCCGGAGCTTTTTCGCTTATTCTTTTCTCCATTTTCTTCGCAGCTTTCTCGAAGTCCATTCCCATATAGGTGTCGAAAACAGCAAATTTCTTTCCTTCCAGTCGTAGTTGACTAAGCTTGTCAATGAAGCCCTTAATGCCCCTTGTTGGACCGCCAAAATGATTTGGAGAACCAATCAAGATTGCATCATAACTGGGAATTGCATTAAAGTCCACCTCTTTCAGATCTTTAAGGGAAACTTCTGCTCCGCCCACCTCATTTATTCCCTCGATTATAGACTCTGCCACACGTTTGGTGTTGCCATAATGCGACTCAAAAACCACAATCACCCTTACCATAAATAACCAATTCTCTCATCCAATATTTAAAACTTGTGGGCGTGTCGGAGCAAACAGAAAACAAGCTCCAAAACCATGAAGGAATTGACGATTAGTGAGAGCACATCTCAGGTAATTGAATAAATAAAAATGCACTGTAAAAAGCTGAATGAGTACTTTTAGATGCTTGTTCTGCATTTTATTGTTTTCACAGCTAAAGCATGGATAAAGTGGATGTTATTTTGTGTCAACTCTTGATGGCAAACTCCAGGCTTTCTTATCGTGAGCTGGCGGACAAACTAAACCTTTCCGTTACAGCTGTTCACAAGCGTATCCAATCAATTATGGAGCTGGGCATAATTCGCAAGTTTACAGCTAATATAAGCCTTGGCGCTTTAAAGGCAACTCACATCATCATTTTCGGGGGCATCTGAACTTCCCTCCCTTCAAAACTTAGATGTTGAATTGGCTCAGCATGACTCAATTTACTGGCTTGCCATAGGTGGTGGAAACTTCCTCTACATCGGAGCTTATTTAAGAGGCATAACCGAACTTGAACTCCTCATGAATTACGTTAGAGATGTTGCAGGAATGCTTGAACCTACTGTTGGTATTACATCCCTTGCATCCGATTTTACTGTAGTGTCGATTGCAAAGGATGCAGTTTTATACGATTTAGATTATCAGATTATTCATTCCTTGAAGGATAATTCACGTAAGTCAACGGTGGAAATCACTGAAGAATTGGGTGTTTCAGCAAAAACCATACGTCGTCGACTTTCCCGAATGATTAAACAGGGGTTTATAGAATTGTCCATGGAATGGTATCCGGATGCTTCAAATGATATAATAACCATGTTTCACATTCATATGAAACCTGATGCTAACAAAAAAGAGATAAACACTATTCTTAAGAAATGCTATACTCAAAATACTACAAGCCCTGAAATTCCACGTTTTACAAGTAACGATTGAAGAGTTATATATTTGGTTGATATAATATTACTATGGATGTAACTTCAATGCTTGCAAAGCCTGTTAGGGAAGCTGCTAGAAGGAGGGGTTTTACAGAGTTAACTGAACCTCAGAGGAAAGCTATTCCGTTGATTCTAAGTGGTAATAATGTTTTACTTATTGCTCCTAGTGGAAGTGGGAAGACTGAAGCTGCTCTTCTCCCTATTTTCAGTATGCTTATAACTTCTCCACGTATTCAGGGAATTAAGCTTCTATACATAACTCCTTTAAGAGCTTTAAATAGAGATCTACTAGAGAGGATTGAGTGGTGGGCTCATGTTCTTGATTTAAGGGTTGCGGTTAGACATGGTGATACAGAAGCTAGTGAAAGGGTTAAGCAGTCTTTAGCGCCCCCAGATATTCTAATTACAACACCTGAAACATTACAGGCTATATTAGCCGGTAGAGTACTTCAGGAGCATTTACAGTCTCTACGCTGGGTTGTTGTTGATGAAGTTCATGAATTAGCAGATAATAAGAGGGGTAGTCAATTATCAATTGCTCTTGAACGTTTAAGAATGATTATTGGGCATGATTTCCAGATTATAGGATTATCTGCAACAGTAGGCTCACCTGAACGTGTAGCTTTATTCCTTACTGGTTCTAGAAGGAGATGCGATATTGTAAAGGTTTCAGTAGCCCGTATTATTAGTTTGAGTATACTATATCCTAAGCCCAGTATGGAGGACTTTAAGCTTAGTGAGAATCTTATTACGTTTCCAGAAGTTGCAGCTAGACTTAGAGTTATAAGAGAGCTTATTGAGAAGCATTGTTCAACACTTATATTTACAAATACTCGTAGTATTGCTGAAATTTTAGCAAGTAGATTTAAAATGTGGGATTTAAACATTCCTATCGGTATTCATCATGGTAGTCTATCAAAGTACTCAAGACTTAATGTTGAGGCTGGGTTAAAACATAAAGTATTAAAGGGAGTTGTATGTACATCCTCGTTGGAGCTTGGAATTGATGTAGGCTCTATTGATCTTGTAATTCAATACAACTCTCCTAGACAGGTTACAAGGCTTCTACAAAGGGTTTGTAGAAGTGGGCATTGGCTTGAATTAATAGCTAAGGGGGTGATTATATGTATGGATTCTGATGATTTATGGGAGTCTATTGTTATTTCAAGAAGAGCCCTGAATGAGGAGCTTGAAGAAATAGAAATTCCAAATTCACCTCTAGATGTATTAGCACATCAACTAGCAGGTTTACTAATATATAGAGGGAAATGGGGAATTGATGAGTTACTTAGCTTATTAAGAGAATCCTATCCATATAGAAGTTTAAGTAGGGAAGAGTTGTTAGATGTTATTCGATACATGGCTAATAGGTCTCCTCCACTTGTTCGTCTAATTGAGGATGAGGGAGTTATTCAGCGTCCTCGTCCTATTGCAGGACTATATCAATACTACTTCTCTAAGCTCTCAATGATTCCTGAGGAGAAACAGTTCCTTGCTATAGATGAGGAGAAAAATCTACCTATAGGTCTACTTGACGAGGTATTTGTTGCAGAGTATGGTGATCCTGGAACTAAGCTTATTCTAGCAGGTCAACCATGGAAGATCCTATACATACATGAGGGTAAAATCTACTTAAAATCTGAAGAAGACCCTACAGGAGCTATACCTAGCTGGGTTGGTGAGGAGATTCCTGTACCGTTTAGTATTGCTATGGAGGTAGGATCTATCCGTAGAGTTGTAGAGGAGAAGGTAAGAGAGGGTTTTCCAAGAAGTAAAATTATAGACCTCATAGTGGAGAAGTATCCCGTTAGTAGGAATATAGTGGAGGAAGGTTTAAAGGAGGTTTTTGAACAGATAGATAATAAATACCCTATGCCTACAGATCGTAGATTAACTATTGAGGATTGGAATGAATATATTATTTTAAACTGTACTTTTGGTCTACTTGTAAATCGAACACTTGGTAGACTTCTCGCATATATTCTAGCAAATAAGATCGGTTTCTCAATAGGTGTTTATCAGGATCCATATAGAATCATATTGAGGGCTCCCTCCCTCTTAAAAGATGATGTATTTAAAGCTTTAAATGATTTAGTTAATTTATCGATTGATCAGTTAATTATCGAAGCAATTCCTAAAACAGGATTGTTTAAGAGAAGGTTAATTCATGTAGCGAGGAGGTTTGGAGCCATAGAGGAGGAAGCTGATTTATCATGTGTAGGCTTTGATAAGCTTATGGAGGGATTTAGGGAAACTGTTGTTTTCAATGAGGCTTTAAAGGAGGCTTTAAGTAGTGATTTTGATGTTGATGGCTTAAGGAAAGTTGTTGAAATGATTAAAAACAAAGTAATAGAAATAGTAGTAATTGATAATCATGGAGTTCCTACACCAATATCGCGTATTGGTATTTTAGAATTGACATGGAAGACTGACATTGTACAGCCTAAACGTATTCGGAAGCTTCTAATGGAAGCTGTAAAAGCTAGAATTCTTAATGAAAGAAGAACTCTTGTATGTGTGGGATGTTGGAAATATGTTAGGGAGGCTTACATTAAGGATTTACCGTATAGATTGATATGTCCAGAATGTAAATCAACAAGTTTAGGATTAGTGGGAAATCCTATAGATACGGTTCAAGAACTACTGGATAAGATAGCTTTCAACCAGGAATTAACATTAAGAGATAAGAGAATAAGAAGGAAGCTTATGAAAACAGCTAAGCTAATAGCTAGCTATGGGAGAACTGCAGCTATAGTGCTTTCAGCCAACATATCCATTCGAGATGCTCAAAACCTTTTAGAGGAGGCAAACATAGAAGGTGACTTACTTTATGAGAAAATACTTAAATATGAGAGGAGAAGACTATGGTTTACCACTAAGAGAAAGTAGATATCATAGCTTAACGGTGGAAACAATACTTTATCGTTGCATCCACCAGCGCCTTAATATGTTCAGTTGGTGTTTCTAAGTGGAAGTCGCATCCAGGTGAAATCATACTTACTCCTTCACATATACACTTATTTACCTCCTCCACAATTCTACTTATAGGTCCTGTTAGAAGAGTTTTCCTAGAGGAGATATTCCCTATTATTGGATAATTCACTCTTATTCTATTCACTATTTCCCTTACATGCTTAATCGGCGTTGTTTCATCAACTGCTATAGCTGAACATCCAATATTAACCATTTTATCTATTATCAGTTTTGTTGAACCGCAGATATTTAGAATAGTTGGAGTTTTTAAATGCTTAACGATTTCTTTTAGATATGGAGTAATAAATTCATCAAAGTATACTGGAGGAACTACTGTAGCTCCCATTTCATGGAATGTAATAATGTCAGCTCCAGCCTCCTCGTATGTTTTAGCTACCTCTATGAAGAAGTTTAATACTGTTTCTAGAAGTCTATGCGCCTCACTCGGATTTCTCCTCATCATAGCGAAAAATCTTACAATACCCAACACGTAATTACTTATACATGTAAATGGAGGATCTAAATACACATTTATAGGGACTCTTCCCTCAAACTCTCTCCTTAAAATTTTTATAGCTTCTACAATGATGGGAATTCTTCCAGCATCAACTACATTTCTAGGAATTCTTACTTTAGAAGGTTCTGTAATAAATTCCTTTACGTAGGGGTACTGAATTCTACCCTCAGGATATTCTATTCTAATACCGAGAGCCTCAGCCTCAACAGCCATATCAAATGGTAAGCTTACATTATCAAGTCCACATATTCTATGTGCTGCTGAAGCTAATTTAGCCATTTTCTCAGGGTTTCTATGAGCTTCAGGCCAGTATGCATTTACAGTCTTCATAAAGTCTATTGTTGCAACACTAACAGTATTTACACATGGAACCCTATCAACATCCTCAAGATACCCTCTAAGAATACTTATAACTCTCTCGTAGGAGTTCAAGGCAATCACAATAAAATTTAAACATCTCCCTATATCCTTTACTGTTTTATAGAAGATACTGTTACGTTTAGGTTTTTGGGGGTTTTGAGAAGTAGTCTGTTGGGGATGGTTTCTATAGATAGTCTTCTTAAAGCCCTTAGGGAAAATGGTATTTCTAGGCGTAGTAGGGTTGCTTTTAGAAGAAGTTGAAGGCATTCTATATATGGCTTAGCTATAGGGTATTGTGTATGTCTGCAAGATAGTTAATGTGGACCACGTATCCATATGGTGTTGGGTTAAGAAGCCTGGGGAGGTAGGAATTGATGTAGAGCCAAAGCATCGAAGAATCATAGATGAAGCTAAAGGAGGCTGGATATTAATTCTATGTTTAGGCTGCGATAGATGTTAAGAATAGGAGCTTATAGCGATAAGGACTTCATGGAAGCAAGAATCCTAGATGCTTTCTGAGGCAGGTTCTGAAGCATGCATTAACAAGCTCCTAATCCTCGTAGACAGAGGCATTCACAAGCTCTTCATCTCCTAGTACAACTGAATAAGACCACACCAAACCCTAAGAAAACCACCAGCAATATATAAACATTATAAACGTAATAGTATCTATGTTGATCAATTATTCATAAGTGTCGTATATTAAACTGATAAAAGAATATAATATCTCACCATAATTTAGGCTAGAGTAAGCAGTACTATAGCTTCAACACTAGCAGCTCTCTTAAACTCAGCTCGACAAATTTTAAGCCTAGTTCTTAAAATCACTATATGGATTATGTAATCCTAGAAGAGAAATACTCAAATAATGAAATATTGTACTTGCTCTCTTTTGTATTAAGTGGTGGTCCACCACTATAAAGAAGCATGCAGAATACTAATTAAACATCAAGTATAGTTTCAAGATTAGGAATCTAATGGAGAAAATGATATAGTGAAAATAGATAAATTATCTGATAACTATATTCCATATGAGAATAAGTGTGATAGTGAGCCTATTAATGCTATGAATCAATAGTATACATACTAAACGAACATGGACTAATAGAAAATAAACGAAAGAATTCATAGAAACACAATACCGAAAACAGAGATAATTAAAAATGCTTAAGTTCATAGAACAATCTATCACACAGTAAATTTTATAAGCTGTAATGCTTGAGGAAGCTGGTTATTATGGTAAGGAATATATTGTTCCATGAGGCTAGCTGTAGCGGTTGCTGTAGCTGTATGTTAGCCTGTTCATTTACTTATCATAAGGTATTTAGCTTAGGTATGAGTAGGATAAAAATTGACAGAGATGAAAAACATGGAAGCTTTAAAGCCTATTTTACTCCTGAATGTACTAAGTGTGGAGTATGTGTTAAGGCTTGTTTATTTAATGCTCTAAGGCTTGAGGAGATGTAGTATATGTATGGTTATTCAGGTAAAATAGTTAAAATAGACTTATTAAGAAGTGAAGTTAAGAAGTATGATTTACCGCTTGAATGGTGTAAAGATTATATTGGGGGTTTAGGATTTAATACGAAGATACTATGGGATCTACTATCTCCAAACATAGATCCCTTAAGCCCAGAAAACATAATTGTATTTAGTCCAGGAGTATTTGTAGGTACTAGCATACCTACAGCCTCTAGATGTGAAGCCTCAGCAAAATCCCCAATTACTGAGCGTTTCGGTACTTCAAACTCAGGGCTTTTCTGGGGTTTTATGTTAAAAGCTTCAGGTATTGATATATTGATAGTTAGCGGTAAAGCTGAAAAGTTAAGCTATATCTCCATTATTGATGGAGACATTAAGATTTGCAATGCAGATCATCTTAAAGGTCTTAACTGCTGGGATACTACTGACTTCTTAAGGCGGGATTATGGAGATGTTGAAGTTGCATCTATAGGTCCAGCTGGAGAAAATATGGTTAGATTTGCATCGATAGAGAATAACTATTATGATGCTTGGGGTAGATGTGGTTTAGGAGCTGTTTTAGGATCTAAAAACGTTAAGGCAATAATTGTAAGAGGAGATAATCCAATTAAGATAGCCAACATGAAAGAATACGAGGAAGCATGTATTGAAGCATATAGTAGAATTACATCATATCCTTTATTCAATCTTTGGAGGACATATGGTACACTAGTAGCTAGTGATGCCTATAGCTCACAGGGAATACTTCCAGTAAAAAACTTTCAATATGGAACAATAGAGGGATGGGAGAACTGTTTAAGAGAGAATCTACATAAATATAAGAAGAAGGGAATATCATGCATTACCTGTCCAATTGCATGTGCACACTGGGTTACGGCTCCTGAAGGTAAATTTAAGGGTCTCACTCTTAAAGACCTGGAGGTTACATGGGTTTTTGAATTTGGAGCTAAACTAGGAATTACAAGTTTTGATAAGATAATGAAATGTACAGAAATAGCCTCTAAGCTTGGATTAGATTGCTGCTCATCAGCATCTGTTATTGCATGGGCGTTTGAATGCTTTGAGAAAGGTATTCTAAGTGAAAATGATACTAAAGGCTTAAAGCTTAATTGGGGTGATGAAGAAGCTGTTTTAAAGCTACTTGAAGACATAGCGTATAGGAGAGGAATAGGTAATATGCTTGCAGAAGGTGTAAGAAAAGCATCACAAATACTTGGAAGAGGAAGTGAAAAATACGCACTTCATATAAAGGGTCTTGAAATACCGTTTAGAGATCCTAGAGGTAGATGGGGTGTTTGGTGTTTCGGATATCTAACAAATACTCGTGGAGGAGATCATTTAAGAGTAAGAGCACCAGTAGAGTTGTTTAAGCTTCCACAGCCTAAGGATGAGTACTGGCTTGAAGCATGCGGCGTAAAGAAGGAGGTTATAGATGAATTAGATATGCTTGAAGAGTTTAAAAGTAAGGTATTCATAAACAACGGAGAGTATATACATATACCAACTATGACTATATGGTCTGAAAACTTAATAAGCATATATAATTCTGTTGGACTCTGTATAAGACCACCTGTTCTCGGAACTATAGGTCCAATCATGATTTCGAAGCTTTATAGAGCTACTACTGGAATTAATACCTTACCGGAGGAAATAATTACAGTAGCTGATAGAATAATTAATATGCAGAAGAAAATGAATATAGCGATGGGTGAAACAAGAAACGAGTATAGATATCCAGATAGATTCTACAATGAAGCCATACCTGACGGTCCTAATAAGGGTAAAAAGCTAAATAGGAAAGTAATAGATGAAATGGTATCTGAATACTTTAAACTTCGAGGATGGGATCCGGAGACAGGTAAGCCTAAAGAAGAGAAATTGAAAGAACTAAAAATAGAGCAATCCAAGTTTTATTAGTAGTAGAAGAGTGACTATGGCTTACAATAATGCTTAATTATCCTACTATAAATCTTCATAGTGTATATGGAGGATACACTATACTGATAGCATAATGAAATAGATAATAATCTCAGAGCTAAAGCTGACAGGATAGATTTATAACTACTATAAAGTTTATATTTAAGCTAGCATGATTAGCTAGATAATTAATGAATCTTAAAGGTAAACTTATACTTGTAGCTGGGGGAGGATATTTCGGTTCTATTGCTGTTAAATCTTTAAAGAGCATGGAGGCTAAGATAATCGTTGTCGATGTTAATGAGAGCTGTAAGGCAAGTAAATATGTTGATAAAGTAATTAATACCTATACAATAGCTAATCCTAATGAAGGGGAGGCCTATCTAGTAGTTTATGATTGTGTTAAGTACCTTACTGAAATGGTTAGAAGCGATATTGTACCTGATATTATTGTTCCAGCTATACCGGGCCACTTCATAGGTAGATTTATTAAATCATATCTTGAAGCTGAAGGATTTAATATTGATCCCGATCCATCCTCGATGAATATGGTTTTAAAGAGTAATATATTGAATAATGTAGCTCTAGATATAAATGCTAAAGATAGTGTTATAGTTGCAAGCTACATGTTAAAGGGTTTAAAATGTAGAATTCCATGTATACAGCCTGAAATATGTCCAGTAACGGATAGAATCAAGAAAATACCAATGTATCTCCTACTTGAACTTGCTATAGACAATATATCTTATCCAAGGATTTTTCAAAGCCATCTAATCAGTTCAGATATTGGAGGAATTCAAGGAGAATCTATCTCCATACTTCTGGATGAAATCATTAGCAGTAATAAGCTTAAAGTAGCTATTGGAACTGCATGTAAATGTCATGGAATAGTGAACTTCTTCAAAATATTAAAGCAAAATCAAGCTAAGCTTTAAGCAATCTTTTAGGTAATAATTAACCTAAATACTCTGGGTAGTGTATTCCTACATTCACAAGTATATCAATTTCTAATAGTAGATGCTTTCCAATTACAAGTACTGATTTAAATATCTTGAATGGTTTAGATCATTTAAGAGTTATAATGTTAAGCATTTTATTCCTTTCATTCACGTAGCTAATAACTGTTAAGTATAGGAGGTAAAGTATTTTCTAATCC
>Ga0209080_1001536_pt1 | contig 11441 bp, 9 predicted proteins | sample JNZ110809AmetaG_FD_184123 | JGI IMG/M metagenome (GOLD analysis project Ga0209080, IMG submission 184123) | Hot spring microbial communities from Jinze hot spring, China to study Microbial Dark Matter (Phase II) - JNZ 110809A (SPAdes) (version 3) ...
CTTCATCGACGGCCCAGTGCTGGAGATCGTGCCCAACCACTGGAACGAGCAGTACCACGAGGTCGTCAGGTTCGCCGACAGGGATTTGCTCAGCAGCGGCTGGCTCATCGGCGAGGAGAACCTCAGGAGGAAGCCGTTGCTCATCGAAGCGGGGGTGGGCAGGGGTCGGGCACTGGCTTACGCCTTCAGACCCCACTTCAGAGGGCAAACCCACGGCACCTTCAAGCTCCTGCTTAACGCGGTCTACGCCTACAGCGAGTGCGGACAAACCGATGCGTGAGCCCGGCAAGCTTAAAAGCGCTGTCGGGCAGATTACGCGCTGATGAAGGCCGTACTCTCTGACGCAACGGATGAGGAAGCCTTTAAGTGCTGAGCCTTCTTTCCGGGTCGCCGTTAGCGCTGCAGGAGCTCCATCATTTTCACTTCAGCAAGGGCGGCCTCTGCTTGCTCCATGCTTGCGCCTGCCGCCACGGCCAGCTCGCTCGCGCTGAGCTTGGCGAGGTCGTTGAGCGTCACGATGCCGCTCCTGAGGAGGACGCGCTTCTGCTCCTCGCTCAGCGTGGAGAGGACGGTTATCGGGTACAAGCCGTACCTTTCGATGAGGACCTCCAAACCCTCCTCCGGGTAGTGCCAGGCTATGACGCGCATGCCGACGCACTCGGCGTAGGCGGCGGCTTCAGCCGTCACCTTCGTGTTAGTCACGATCCACGCCCTGTCGAACTGGTCCTTCAGGTCGAGGTAGCGCGCGTAAACGTAGAGGGCGACCTTGGCGTCAACCTTGATCCCCGGGAGGTTGTGGTACTTGCACTCGACGAAGACCCGCTCCCCCGAGCCCTCCGCGACGACGTCCAACTCGTGCTCGATGCACCTACCTCTAGCCTTCACGTTCGTGCGCGCCGCGTAGCCCATCTTCTCCAGGAGCCTCGCGACAAACTTCTCGAATGGGTAGCCCTCCGGCCCCATCCTCATGATGGCCCTGCGGACGGCGTACCTTACCGCGCACCGCGGGTATCGTTCGCGGAGCCGGGCTAGGAGCCGGCTGTGAATCTCGTCGGAGGTGACGACGGCCGGTAGGGATTCCTCGAGCTCCTCAGCGAGCCTCAGCGCGTCCTGCTCGGGCAGCCCGCACCGGACGATGCTGAGGAGGAGCTTCTGCCGGCTGTAGGGTTCCCTCGAGCCGTTAGCCTTGACTACGGTCTCGACCATGGAGGGGTAGTGCAGCTCCGGCTATTTTACTCCCTCGAGGCCCGGCGACTCCACGTAGATGTTCCACCAGGGCTTGCTCCACCTCTTCTCCACGCGAGGTACAGCTTTGAGCAGCTCTTCGGCCACAGCGGCTACGCTGCGGGCTTCGCTTGGGCTAAGCCCCTCTTTGACGAGGACGTCGATCCTTTCGATGAGGTTCTGGAGGTTCAATCTGACGGTGAGCGCGAACCCCTTGTCTCTCTCGAGCGCGCCCCCGAATAGCTTGGGGTTGATCGCCTCACCCCCCTCGCCGATCTCGTGGTCGAGGAGGAGCGCGGCCACATCCTTCATGTCCTTGAGCTCCATGCCGACCGCGACCATCCCCTTCAGGTGCTCGTATGGTAGCACCCTGTACCCCTGGCCGGACGACTCGAGGATCGGTAGCTTCTCGACGGGTAGCCCGAATATGTACTGAAGCTTTGAGAGCAGCAGGTTTTCGAGGCCCACCGTGTAGAGGTTCTCCCTGGCCCTCTCGAACTCGCCGCTCAGCTTGATCGTGTGGCGGAAGGGGAGCTCGTCGCAGAAGATGTCGATTACCGCAACCCGTAAGCCGTCACCCTCGACCCCGCTGAGCCCGTGAACCCTGTACCTCCTCCCACCCCTGAACGCGTTGAACCACTTGTCGCCGGAGGTGGTGAAGTACGTGTAGCGGCTGCCCAGCAGGCTGCCGAGGTTGAGGAGGAGCTTCACGAAGAGGAGCCCGTCGCGCTTCCTCACGACGAAGTCCACGTCGTTTAGCTCCCTGTTCAGCGCGTGCCCCCGCTTGTTCGCCGTGGGCGAGTGGACTTTGACGGCTGCCCCTCCGAAGAGGAGGGCGTCGATAGGCCTGCTCAACCTCCCCCTGAGCTCTCCGAGCAAGTCTAGGCTGGGCGCTTTACGCGCAGCCCAGAGGGTTACGACGGCTCGGGCGAAGGAGAGGTTGGAAAGGTCTATGTAGCCGGGTAGGCCGAGCTCCTCTGCAGCCTGCTGAGCTTCGATTCTCGAGGTGAGGGGGAGCTCAACCTCGTACACGGTCCCGTCATAGTCCTCTAGGAGCTTCAGCCTCGCCAACCCGGTCACCCGTACGTGAAAACGTAGCTCCTCACCCTGCCCCGCTCGAGCGTTAGGAGCACGCCCTTGAGGGCGCCGCTGCTGTAGTCACTCCCCGGGTTGAAGCAGAGGGTTCTCCCGATCTTTGCCACACCCTTGGACTCGTGGATGTGACCGTGGAGGCCGACCAGCGGCTGGTACTCCTCGATGATCCTCCTCACAGCCCTGCTCCCCGCGTGGAGCATCTCCACTTCGCCGCCCTTCCGAACGACCCGGAACCCTTCGTCAAGAGCGGGAGCCAAGTCGATCGGTGTCCCGTAGGGTGGTACGTGCACGTTTAGCACCATGACCGAAGGGTCGCCAGCCTCCTCGACTAGCCTCCTCAGCTTGCTGTACAGCTCCTCCTCCGTTAGCTCGCGCGGGGTCTTCCATGGGGTTGGGTTGGAGGCTCCGAGGCTCGCGAGCTGAAGGCCGCCCTCCAATTCGATGACGCGGTTGTCGGGGTTTACGACGACGTCCGAGCCCTCCAACGCCTCGTCCACAGCCCAGCGGTCGTCGTTACCGGGCATGATGTACACTTCGACACCACTGCCACGCAGCCTTTCCTCAGCCAGCTTAACCCACCCCCTGAGGGTTTCAACCATAGCCTTCGTGAACAGCTCATCCACGAGGGCGGGGTCCCTCCTCAGCTTCTCGTACTCGTCCTCCTCCACGACCACGGTGTAGAACCCGTTGCTCCTGATCGTTGCCACCACCTTCTCGAGCTCATCAGAACTTCTCGCGAGCCAGGGTTTGCCGAAGACCTCAGCCCTGTACGATTCCCCGCTCCTCACGATTGGTACGAGGGCTTTACCCGTCAAGTCGCCGCCCAGCACAAGCACATCCGCTTTGTACACTTTCGCGGCGTTGAGGAACTTGCGGAAGCATACTTCGCTGCCGTGTACGTCGGAGGCGTAGAACAGCCGCATGGTTGACACCTACTCTGGAGGTAGCTCTCGGAAGGCTAAATCTATATCGATTCCCTGCCTCCGCCTGTAGAGCTTCACGCCGTAGAAGTAGGCTGTCCCGGCCACGTAGGCCGCTAGAATGGTGAGCAGCGAGGGCTCGTGCAGGGCTCCGAGCCCCGGGTTCGTGAAGTAGAAGTAGAGCAGCACGAGGAGCAGCCCAGCGTAGACCGCGCCGCAGATGCTGATGAGGGGTACGCCTGCAACCTTCAGCTTCGAGACGGGAGAGCTCTCATACATCAGCTTGGTCTTCCCCCGGTAGGGCACCACGATAGCCGAGATGGCGGTGAATAGGAAGGTAGTGGAGATCTGCGGGATCATCGCCGTAAAGCCCGCGAGGTACTCGGGGTTGAGGGCGTAGATCGTGAGCATGATGTAGCTGAAGGCAGTCGTAACGAGTACGTTCTTCACGGGTGCATGGAAGCGCTCGCTCATATCCGCTAGGAAGCTGGGGGCGATCCTGTCGAAGGCCCAGGCGAGGAAGATCCTGCTCATCGGGAAGACTGTGTACAATGCGTAGTAGAGGATCCAAGCGGCGAACCCGATCCCGATCAACCACCTGAGCCAGAGGGGCGCCATGATCGCGGCGAAGGCGAAGTACGACGGCGGGAAGGGCAGTTTGTAGAGCCCTAGTCCATCACCGTAAACGTAGGCAACGGCTAACAGGAAGTCGTAGCCGACGACTCGCTCGAGCAAAGCGCCGGTGATCCACCAGGAGGCTGAGGCGAGCACAAGCCCGCCTGGGATCCCGATGATCATGCTCTTCTGTACGTCCCTTGTCTCCCCCGCGATGTAAGCGGCCAGGTACGGGTAGAGGAGCCCCCAGGCGGCGACCGGCATGAGGGGTAGGGCCTTTGCTACGCTCCAAGTGTACGAGGCGTCCGCACCGTACGTCTCCGACAGGTACCTCAGCCCCTCCCGCACGATTGTATCGTAGTCGGCCGACCCGTAGGAGGCGCTGAAGCTGTTCCACGCGGCGATGAAGGACTCCCTGCTGGCACCAAGTAGTACCGCCCAGATCGCCGCAAAGTGCAGCACTCCAAGCGCGAAGCAGGCCGCTTGGAAGACCCTGAAGGCCTTGAGGCCGAGTATCGTCACGAGCGCTGAAACGGTGATGATTAGGATGCCTATGAGGAGGATGCCAATCGAGGACCCGGCGAACTCGGCGGCCTGCTCCAACCCCGTGAGAGAGAAGGTGGTGAGGATGGCTGGATCCGCCACGTACGATGGTAGCACAGCCACCCACACGAAGTTGGCTATGATCCAGCCGAAGCTGGAGAGGAAGCCGAGCAGCGGGTGGAGGATCCTGCTGACGAACACGTAGTCTCCCCCGCTCCGCGGGGCGATCGTGACGAGCAGCGCCCAGGCCAGCGCGCCGAAGATCATCGGAACGGTGGTTAGAAGCACGCCGAGGTGCAGGTTGCCGCCGGGCGCGAAGTAGGGCCCCCATAGGAAGTACCACCATGCCGAGAGACCCCAGCTGATGTTGAGCGAGGCGAAGATCAGGATGTCGAGCCAGCCGGCTTCTCTGACGAGGCCCGTAGCCTCTCTCAGGAATACGCCTCTAGACCCGCTATCCGAGAGATCGCCTTCACCCTCATCCATCGGGGGCTCCCCCCAGCTGCGGGATATTAAGCCATCCATCACGTAAAACGTTTATTTACGTATATATGCAGCATGGGGAGTTCTCCATCATTCACCTCTGCCTGTTTAAAACTTGCTTGACGTACTCCCCCAGCAGCCGCTCAATTTCTTTATCCAGGGGTTCAACCACGTGCTGCTTGAGGAGTTCCTCCGCTCGCAACCTCGCCTCTTCAACAAGGCTCTTACTCTTCCTCCACCGCTCCCACCGTACTCTGCTGAGCAGCTTCGGCACGTAGTGCTCCCTTCTTACGTTCCTCACCGTGTGGAGTTTCGATAGGAAGATGCCCCCAGGTCCCACCTCCTCTATCACGTTGAGCGCGAGGGTCTCCTCGTTAACCTCTATCCCTCTCGCTGCTCTAGCTGCGATGCCGCATAGCTCATCGTCGATCACGAGCTGCTCAAGGCTGGCTGCAAGGGTTGAGTCGAGGGAGCCGGCTGAGTCGTAGACGAAGTTGATCCCCGAGAGAGCGGCGAAGACTAGCGTGACGGCCTTCTCGAAGCCGGCTTGCAGATCGGGAAGCTTAGAGTCCGTCGTTCCCCCCGTCCCCCTGCTCGGTAAACCGTAGAAGCGCGCAAGCTGGGCTGTAGCCGCGTTGATCAGGCCGGCCTCCACGGCCCCCAACGCGATGTTCCCCGTCCTCATGTCCATTATAGTGGAGACCGTCCCGTAGAGCACCGGCGTTCCCGGGTTCACGAGCTCTGCGATCGTGATCGCGCTGAGTATCTCGGCGTTCTGCTGGACTAGCAGCCCGGCGAGAGTCGCAGGGGCAGTTGCACCCGCCTGGCACTCTGGAGCTACGATGATGGGCTGTCCGTGCTCCGCGAAGACCTCAAGCCCCTCTAGCAGCTCTCTGGAGTGCTGGAGTGGGCTCACAGGGTTGTAGAAGAAGAGCAGCATCGGCCTCCTCCTGAGCTCCTCCAGCCCTCCAGCCACGATTGCCGCCATCCTGATGCAGTCGAGCGCCTCCCCCCCGCTCCTGGCGTACGCGTCAACCGTCTTCACGGTGTTCCTGAACGCCGCCAGGAGGGAGTAAGCGTGCGCCGCGCGCTCGGGGACGTCAGAGGGGTGGACGACCAGCGTCGCGTGGTGGACGTTCTCGAGCGCGTCAGTCAGCCTGTAGAACCTCTCCACATCGCTGAGGGTGGACGGCCTCCTCTCCCCCGTGAGAGGGTCGATCACGAAGACGGCCGTGCCCTGCGAAGAGAAGTGCGTGCGCCCCTCCTCGATGACGAGCTTGCTCCCCCTCCCGTAGAGAGTGAAGCTCCGGGGGGCCTTGCAAACCATACCCATGACCAGGTGCTCGGGTATGCGGACTACGGATGACCGCTGATTAACTTCGCAGCCCGCGTCGGCAAGCAGCTTTAACGCCCTCTCATCGAGAACCCGGACGCCGACGCGCTCCAGAACCTCCATCGCCGCTTCGTGGATGGCGCGGCAATCCTCCCTCGCGAGAACCTCGAGTCGCACGCACCCGAGCCGAACTGCCGGCGTTAAAGGTATCGCAGGCGAAGCAGTTGAAAGCGTGGGGTCAGTAAAGCAGGGTCATGTTTTCGCCGCTCGGCTTTCTACGCGCGTATTACTTTCGCGCTACAGGTTGGAGGACAACCTCTCCAGCTTCCTGGCTGCGAGGCTCTCGATGATCTCACCCGTTGATCGGAGAATCTCGTCTTCGTCTACGCCGGGCGGGAGGCTCGACGAGTACTTCTCCACGGGGTCCACCTCCTCAAAGGGTTCGAGGATTATCCTTCCGCCCTCAACCGTGAGGAGGAGCAGCTTCCCCTCGATCAGCCCCAGCGCCCTCCTCGCTTCAGCGGGGAGCTTGATGACACCGCCCCTGTAAACCTTCACAACCTTAACCATCAGTAACCTTAAGTAACCAGCGGTAATAACCCTACCGGTGATCCTGGGAGACACCGTCTGCGTCTGGGCCCTCTACTTCAGAAACTCTGCCTACAGGGATCACGTGCTGCAGTTGAGGCGCGAACACGGGCTCGCCATCCCAGAGGTCTGCCTTATCGAGGCGGCCTACCCGATCTTCAAGGTAGGAGGAGTTCAGGAGCTCCTCAACTACGCGCGCTTCGTGAAGGGCCTGCTGCGGGCCCCCCGGATCCGGGTGGTCGAGTTCGAGCTGGCTGACATCGGGGTCGCCGCTAAGCTGGTGTCGGCAAACCCGCGCTTGTTCATCGATAGGAGCGGGAACTTGAACCTCTTTGACGCGCTTGTGGCTGCAGCGTGGCTGAGGACTGGTCTCACGCTAGCCTCGAGTGACGAAGTCTTCCTGGAGCTGAGCGAGGCCGTTCCAGAGCTTAAGGGGAGGTTCACGAGGCTGGAGAAGCGGGGGACGGGCGGGTGTGGAAGTTGAGGTGGGTAGTTCTCCCCCTGCTCCTCCTGGTAATTGTTTCGCGGGGCACGGCATCGGGCGGTGAAGCGGCGATACGCATCCTACCGGACGGCACGGTTGAGCCTCCCGGCGCGCCCATCAAGCGGGTGGGGGACGTCTACACGCTGCTGGAGGATGTCAGCGTGACCGGCGATGGAGTGCTCGTGATGAGAAGCGGCGCAGTGCTCGACGGTAACTGGAGGGTGCTGCAGGGTAACGGCTCTGGCAGGGGCGTGATCGTGAGAGCTCCGAACGTGACTGTGAAAAACCTGTTCGTCCGCGGCTTCGAGTACGGCGTATACGCTAGCGATGCCCCCGGCTGCTCGGTGCATAGCGTAGTAGTGGAGGGCGGCAGAGTGGGAATCGGCCTGTGGAGGTCGCCTGGCTGCACCGTAGTGGATAACAGCGTCAGGTGGAGCATGGTGGGTCTCTACGTCGAGGAGTCCAGCAATTCCACGGTCGTGGGGAACGCGTTCGAGGGGTGCGGCCTGTACGTCAGGAGATCCTACGGCAACAGGGTGGAGAACAACACTGTGAACGGGAGGCCGCTCGTCTACCTGGAGGCTGCGAGCGGGGTTCAGGTCGGAGGGGCTGTCGGGCAGGTGATCCTCCTGCGCTGCGCGAACGCCACCGTTAGCGTGAGCGCTGCACGGAGCACGGTGGGCGTGCTCATCTCGGAGTGCCGAGGCGTCGAGGTTGTCGACTGCGATTTGAGCGGCAACGTGGTGGGCATCGATGTCTGGGGGAGCAGTGGTGTTGCTATCTCAAGCTGCAGGGTGGCTGAGGGCGAGGTGGGGGTCAGAGTGCTCAACTCGAGCGGTGTCGTGCTGCTGAGCTCAGCGCTGAGCGGCAGCAGCTTCTGCGTGTACGTGGATTCGAGCGGGGAAGCGGTCGTGGCGAACTCGACGGTCAAGGAGTGCTCGCAGGCGGCGGTCACCCTGAAGCGGTCTACCGGCTCCCTAGTAGGCAACATGGTGGCAGCGAGCGCGCGGGGCATCGTGCTGCAGGGATCGGAGGGGGTTAACGTGGAGGGGAACGCGATTTGGCGCAATGGGGCCGGCGTCGTGATTAACGAAACGCGGGGGTGCACGTTCACTCGTAACGAGTTCGTCGAAAACGCCGTCCAGGTCGTCCTCCAAGCTGCGGGACCCAACACCTGGCAAGGCAACTTCTGGAGCGACCTGTGGGAGAGGGGCGTCACGCAGGGACCCTACGCGCTGGGTTCGGGGAACGTGGACGAAAGCCCTGCAACCGCCCCCTCTCGGGTGCTGCCCGTGAGAGTTATAACGCCGGTCGGCTACGCCACAGGCTCGGGCTGGTACGAGAGGGGCAGCACCGCTAGAATCGGAGTTTGGCCTAGCAACCTACTGGTGATACGCTTTCGCCAGTGGGTGGATCAAAGGGGGAGAGTGGTCGCCCATAACCCCGTAGCTGAAGTGGTAGTGGACGAGCCGTTAGTGCTGAGCGCCGCCTGGTCGCTGGACCCCATACCGGTGCTCATCGTCGTCTGCACGATCCTAGCCCTGGCGGTGCTTATACTCCGCTTCCGTAGACCAGGGGTGCGTAAGAGCGCAAAGCTGCTCAAAAGCCCCGAGTATTAACAGCATGGCTAAACGGGAACGGAAAAATGAGTTTTCCTGCTTCGCGTGGCTCTGCTCTGCTAGAACGTCGGGTAAGCGGAGGAGGGGGGTGGAGGCGGAGGTGGAATGGGGTACTTCAGGTTAACGAACAGGGAGAGCGCTTTGAATGTGAACGCCATTGAGAAGACTCCGAGTATCGCTGAGCCAACCCACGGTATTATCGAGCCTATAGCGGCTACTATCGCGTTGAAGACTATCAGAAGTATGTAGAAGATGATGTAGTTGCCCAGCCCGAAAGTTTTGACTAGGTCCCAAGCCTCACCGAACGCGAAGATCTTCCCGAAATCTCCTGTCCTCATGTACAGCGAAAGGGCGGGAAGGCCGATGAAGAAGATGAATACGAGGAGAAGCACAGCAACGATGACGAGCAGAAGGAAGAGGCTCCCGAGGATCCCGAACCCCCAACGGTACCAGAACATGAATATCCCAGCCCCGAAACCTCCCACTAGAAGAAGGATGAGCGGTATGAGCGCGTAAAGCAGGATTGCTATCGCTAGCTTGAGGCCCTCCACGAAGAGGCCGCCGTAATCGCCCAGCTTAGGGGGCTCATCGTAGTCGTACCTGACGACTCTGACGAAGTACCCTATAACGATGAAATCGACGATGGGGATCACGTTCAGGACGATGAGCAGCAGGAGGTTACCGATGTCGCGCGTCAGTTTAACCATGAAGTCAAAACTCCTTGAAGCTATCTCGCCTACATCCCTAGTTTGAATGCCCATGATTTTTCTATGAAAACACTACTATTTAAACATGTCTATATTGAATTGATTCATATAAAAGAAAACTAAATTTTAAACCTTAATGGCTATCTTTTAAGATTTTTCAATTCGATTTTTGCCCCTTTGTAAAATACGCTCGCGTCAGGGTTTTTCGCTTCTGCCAGTCCCACCCCCCTCCCCTCCTTGACGATTACGACGTTCAGCTTCAGCTCGGGCAGCTCGTAAGCTCCCTTCCTTTCACCCACGATGAGACTAGCCTCGGGGTCGCTCCACGCGATGGGGATGAGCGCGTAAACACCCTTCTCGTAATCGTAGGTTTCCCCATCATCGTCGTAAAGCTCGAAGCGTCCATCGCTACCTGGGTAGATCCTTAGCTCCAGCCTATCCACCCTCTCCATCGAAGACTGCAGGCCGGGGGGTGCCAGGGGGAGGATTGCGCCGGCTCTCACGAAGACCGGTATCCTATCGAGGGGGCTTGGCACCCTCACGTACCTGCCCCCACTATATGATTCGCCTGTCCAGAAGTCGTACCAGAGCCCGCTCGGCAGGTAGACGTCCCTCTCGTAGGTGGAGGGCGTGGTCACGGGTGCGATCAGGAGGGAGGGCCCGAACATGAACTCGTCGTCGACTTCCAGCGCCTCGGGATCGTCGGGGAAGTCCATCGCCAAGTGCCTCATCATCGTGTAGCCCTCGCTGTGCACCTTCCAGGCGAGCGAGTAGATGTAGGGTAAGAGCCTGTACCTGAGCTTGATGTAGTCGACCAGGATCCGCTCAACCTCCGGGCCAAAGCGCCACGGCTCCTTCGGGAAGTGGGTCCCGTGAACCCGGAAGATGGGGCAGAAGACGCCCCACTGGAACCAGCGAACGAAGGTCTCCCTGTAACCATCGCTGTCCGGGCTACCGCTGAAGAAGCCGCCGATGTCCGTGCACCACCAGGGCAGCCCGCTCAAGCAGTAGTTGAGGCCCGCCCACACCTGAGCCCTGAGCGTCGTCCAGTCGCTCGTGATGTCGCCCGACCAGTTGATCACACCGTACCGCTGGATGCCGGCGAACCCGGAGCGGGTGAGGATGAGGACGCGCTTGTTGCTCTCGCTCCTCTGCCCCTCGTAGACGGCCTTGGCTTCCAGCAGCGGCCAGAGGTTCAGGTACTTGAACATCCTCCCCCCGTTGACCTTGAGCTCGCGCTGCCAGCTGGCGTAGACGAGCATCGGCTTCACCTCCGGCTCCGTTGCGTCGAGCCAGTAGCCGTCGATACCGATTCGGAAGAACGTGTCCCTGATCTTCTCCCAGAACCACCTTCGAGCGGCCTCACTGAACACGTTCACAAGCCCCGTGCCCGGCACCAGGTGGCCGAGCTCCTCAGCCTCCCTCCTGATCTCCGTCTCCTCCCCGAAGAACGGCCAGATCGAGATCGCTATCCTCGCGCCCAGCTCGTGGATTTCCTTCACCATCTTCTCCGGGTCCGGGTAGTTCTTCTCGTCGAACTTGAACGCGTTCCACCCGTACCTGCCCCAGTACTGCCAGTCCTGCACGATTATGTCAAGTGGGATACCGCGCTTCCGGAACTCGCGCACCACCGATACGATCTCGTCCTGAGTCATGTAACGCTCCTTCGACTGCCAGAAGCCGAACGCGTACTTCGGCAGGAGGGGTGGAGCGCCGGTCAGCCAGCGGTAGCCCGCGATAACCCTGTCGAGGGAGGGGCCGAGGATGAAGAAGTAGTCAAGCGCCTCGCCCGCCTCAAACCATACTCTGAGCCTGCCACTCTTGAACTCG
>Ga0209080_1001543_pt1 | contig 11402 bp, 3 predicted proteins | sample JNZ110809AmetaG_FD_184123 | JGI IMG/M metagenome (GOLD analysis project Ga0209080, IMG submission 184123) | Hot spring microbial communities from Jinze hot spring, China to study Microbial Dark Matter (Phase II) - JNZ 110809A (SPAdes) (version 3) ...
GGTCCACCTTGGAGCACCCGGTGAGGATGTTGCAAGCACTATCCTTGACAATAATTATGCCTTTGCAAGCGGAACTTCCATGGCTGCACCCCATGTTACTGGATTGGCAGCGCTTTTGAAAGCCCAAGATCCGTCAAGGGATTGGAGGGCGATTAAAAACCTGATTCTAAGTGGTGGTGACCTTATTGAATCTCTTGCCGAAACGACGATTACAGGGAGGCGACTTAACGCTTATGGCTCTATGACTTGTTCTGGTTCAGTTGTGCTCTCGCGACTTCGCCCCATTCATGACAAGGTTCTCGTTAGCATTGATAATCCCTTCCCCATCCTCCTATCTGCGCTTCATATTAAATGTGCCAATCCAAACGGCGAGATTTCCGTCAATGTTGACCCCATCGGTGAGACGATTGTTTTGAAGGACAATGGCAATGAACCCGATCAAGTTGCTGGCGATGGGATATATTCGGCGATTTGGACTCCACCTGCCAAACTTGGTTCTTATCTCCTTGGTTTTCCTGACGGTCCGGTTGGCACTTATGTTTTAGTTCCTTACCGACCACCTTCCTTCGTGACTTTTGAATGGAGAAACATTTCAGGCACAAACCTCAACCTTGATGATGACGACTCAGTCTCAATAACACCGCCTTTCCCAATCAAATTTGGTGGTATTGAGTTCTCCGAGTTGTGGGTTAATAGTAATGGCAACATCACTTTGACTGCTCCCTTCCTTGCATCTTGGGTGAACGACACGCTTCCAACAAACCTCATTGATGGGGTTATAGCCCCATTCTGGCAAGATTTGCAACCCGACCCTGACACTGACAGGAATGTCTTTTGGGATGTAATTGGGAACGCCCCCAATCGTGAGTTGGTCATTGAATGGCGCAATGTCAGGCTTTATGGTGGAGCCACTAATGAAACTGTGCGGTTTCAGGTCGTCTTTCGGGAAAATAGCGATGAGATTTTGTTCCTTTATGCCGATACCATCTTCGGAGGAAATTCCTCTTGGGCTGATAACGGTGCAGGGGCAACTATTGGAATACAGGTCGCGCTTGGCTCTGCTACCCTTTTCAGTTACAAAACGGCAAGTGTGAAAAGTGGGACAGCCTTACTATGGACTATTCCTTCATTCGGCATTGAAAGTCTGTTCCCAGAAGCAGTAACCAGCACTGCTGGAATGGCGCAGGTCTTCACTTCGGTTCATAGAGACCTTAAAGGGTTTGACAACATCCGCTATGTCTCTTTCCTTGTCAGCGGAACTGTCCTTAAGGCTGCTTACGACGCTGTGACCAATCGTCTCTTCCTCGCCAACGATAACGGAAGTGGTTGGATTGGAGGCTACCCCCCAGGCTCTCCTCGCTTGATTGGGAACCGACATGGCATTTTGGATTGTCAGAATACAACCGTTATCGGTTCTGGCACAACCTTGACTATCAATTGGTCATTCATCCCTGCTCCAACTTTAGGTGGCAGAACTTACCCAATTTACATGTTCATGGAGAACCGACAAGGTAACCGAGACGGATGGAAGCGAATGGGCAGTTGGACAATACAGCGGGTGAGAGATTTAGCAGTAACAGACCTCTCTATTTCAACCTCTCAACCCCGTATTGGTCAGCCCGTTACGGTTAATTACACTGTTGCGAATTTGGGTTCGTTGCCCGAGACCAACATTGTCTTCCGGTTGTTGCTAAATTACCGTCAAATTTTCAGCACTCGTATAAACCGCATTAATCCAAATGAGAGTTGGCGTGGAAACGCAAATGTAAATTTCAGCACCGTTGGTCGCCAACTGTTGAGGGCGGAAGTCATTCCAGTTCCGTCGGAAACAAATATCACCAATAACTCCCTGACCCTTGAGATTTTCGTTAGGCGGTAATTGCTATAAAAGCGAAACCTTAACGGACACTACTTCTTTTGAGCCACCAGTGTGATAATCTCACCTTGGCGGCATTGAAACCCTATAGTGCTGCTCTTGACAAGTTGCTTTTTAGGTTTCCCGTGAAGGTCCGCAAGCCAGAGAGATTTTGCCCCCTCAATGCTCACTTTGAATTTCCCCCTGCCCTCATATGGTCGCCAGAAGCGAATGATAAGCCCTTCGTTAGTTGGGTAAACTGCTGAGACAGCAACGGCACTTTCTGGCTCAATCTTCACCAGCGAAAACTTTTCATCTTTAAATGGCAGTCCTTTCGTCATAGGCAGAGCGATAATTGGTTGAGCGAACTCCTCTGATCGTTGCACAACCATCGCCTTTTCCATACTCCCGCTGAAAAAGTAAAGCCCCACATCAAACCCCTCCCTACCCGTCAGCGGTGCGAAGTTGTTTGGTGCATAAAGGAAGTTTCCACCGTAAGCCAACACGATGCCCATTTGTTTTCGTTGGGGATCAAACAACCCCATCGTTGCTCGGTCGGTGTAAATTGCTACGCCTCTTTGCCCGTCGTGGGCAATTGCGCATCTCAAAATTGGTAGTCTCTCTTCGTAAGGCTGTCGCAACTCAAAGGCGTTGTGTCCGAAAAATTTCGGCGATTTCATGTTGAGCGGAAGCATTATCCTCAGTTTCAAATCGTCACGAGCCCAAACAGGAATTTTCGGGTTTGGTCCTTTCGGAATCGGCTCACCTACTCCAACTACTCTTCCTTCACCAAAGTCAAAGTCAAGTGTCAACCGCACAATGGGCGACACCGCCGAGAGCCTAACTTTCATCCCAAATTGCAATTCCCCAATTCGGCACCTCGCTTTTGCCTCTGCCATTGGACCGTCCGACGAAGTTTCAACGCTCTCAACAACTGCTCTTTGATCGCCACTTTCAAACCGACCGAGGATTTCAAGAGGGGCACGAAGCAAAGGCTCACCGTCAGGCGTAAACGCTTCAATTAACCCATTTCGCCCAACAACAATTCGCACGAACGGGTTTTCAAGCGCAACAGCGTTGTCAAGTTTAATCGCTTTTGCTCTCGGCATTGGCGGGACTTTCAAACTTGAGTCTGCGTTGACGATTGAGACCCGACGATATCCAACAGATGGGACTTTTGCGAGCATCCAACCTTTAACGACTTTTGCACTTCCGTCTCCATGCCTTGACAAAACTTCGCAAATTGCTGGGAGCGGTGCAAATTTATTGCCAACCTTCAAAGCCAGAACGGGCTGGCGAACGAGACCTTTTGGCAACTCAATTTCAAAGGGCACAATTTCTTCTCGTTCAAACCCGCAAACATTCACCAACACAAGTTCTGAGGTCGGAACACTTTTGTCAACTATCCCGACCGTTTTCAACACCTGCTCGCAAAGCCTCAAGGCTTCTTCAGAGGAAGCGTAAGTCAAATCGGCATAAGACTTGTAGCCATGTTTCCAAATTCCAAAGACGACCGGGGCACAGACCCAAGCATCGTGGTGTTGCCCGATTAAAATGAGCCTCCAAATGTCTTCCACCAGATTCAGCAACTTTGCTTTCCTCACCCTCCGCACTTCCCTCCCTGCGCTTTGTTCCACCATTGCGCAAATTCGTTCTGTCCTCAACGCTGCATCTTCTGCGATTCTGTCAGCCCGTTGCGGACGACCAGCGAGCAAACCGTAAGGAAAACGATGTTCAAAGCCAATGTAAGCGTCACGCCACCTTATGCTTTCAAGTAGTTCCTCATCAAAGCCGTCAAAAGTCCCAACTTCGCTGAAGTATTCTGATAGTGTCGTGAACCTGACTTTGACTGCGGGCAATTTCGCTCTCACTTTGACAAACCATTGTCCATCTGCTGCATCGCCACGCTTGAGTTCATAAGTGCATTCAGCGCCTTCGCTTTTGCTGATACTCCATCCTTGAGGCAGCGTTTCACCCTCAAAAGAGCCTTCGGTCAAAAGTTCCTCGCCTGTCTCAACCACTTTCAAACTCACTCCGTCAAAATCGGCTTCGCAAAAGTCCGAGATAATTCGGCATTGTGGGAAAATGAAGACTGCATCGTCGGGGACGCGGAAACTCACCTTAAGTTGATGCCATTTACCATCAGCAGGTGCATTCTCAGATTGCACTCCACCTTTAGCGATGCCCTTTTCATCGTGGGCGTCAATGTAAGTATGAGCGCCCAAATGTTTCGTCCGAACCCAAGCGCTCAATTCCAATTTCCTGCCGCGCAACTTAGTTGCATCAAGCCGCTTGCACAAATTAACCCAGCCTTCAGGAAAAATCCCGTGCATTTGTGGGTCATTCAGGTTTGAAAACCATGAAGCGATGAAATCGCCGAAGAAAGTGAAAAGGGGTCGCGTTACGCCCCTGCGATTACACTCCTGAACGACGCGCAAGGACGGTGGATGCAGAACCCAACCGTTGCGCATCGGCTCAGGCAACGGGACACATTCAATTTCCGTCCCGTCAGGACCAACCCAAAGGACAAGTTCTTTGTCCCGCGAAGGTGTGAACCCGAAAGCACCCCAATAAGTTCGGTAGAGAACACCCCTAAAGCCAAGTTTGCTGAGGATTTGAGGCAACTGACCAACCATGTCCGGTTCCTGCGCCGCGTAAGTTTTCACCGGAATTTTAAGGGCTTCTTCAATCGCCCTGCAGCCGAGCACGAATTGGCGGATTACCGATTCATCCCCGATCGTGAACATGATAGGTTGCGTGTAAGCGCCGCCGACAATCTCAATTCGCCCTTTCTTGACAAATTCCCGCAGTTTTCTGAGCCGGGTGATGTCCTTAAGGGTCAAAACTTCAATTTGATCAAAGTCGCCGTTCATTAAAAGTTCCTCTCCAGTCTCCTTGACAACGAGCGACAAGTCATCAAAGTCTGCAATTGTCGGTTCAAAAGCGATTTTCGCCTGCGGGAAAATTTTCGTCGCGTTTGGTGGAACAATTAGTTCAACCTTGACAAAGTGCCATTTTCCGTCTGGTGGAACTCTTTCCGAAATTTGCGATGAGCCCGAAATGTAGCCTGAATGTCCCCAAGCGTCAATGTAAAGGTGAGCGCCTGAACCTTTGTGCGAGCGGATATAGCCGCTGAAGATGAGCGTTTTCCCGCGAACCTTTTCGGCACGAACTTGTTGAAGTGTATGGACATATTCGCCTTCGGAAAACTCTAATCGCACTCCAACTTTGCCGCTCCGAGCATATTCATTGCCGATCGCCGAAGACCACTTTCCAGCACCACCAATTTGCCATCCAATAAGTTTCGGCTCAGACCTCCCATGCTTCTCAGTCTCAAACTTTTCACCATGAAGCATTCGCTCAACCGTGTATGGCTCAATCTCAAGGACGGCTTTCAGATGGGGCAAGTTGTCAAGTAACTCAAAAAGTTTGTCAAACGCACGCCTTGTGTCAATTTCGTCAGTCAAATAATAACCACCATGCCAGCCCCAAGCGTAGTAGACTTCGTTCGGCTGTTGGACTAACAGCAATGCAAGCGCAAGCATTCACTTCACCTCCATTCCAAATTTTCGCTTTTTGTCTGAGAAATTTGTCAGCGCCTCAATTACCCATGCCACTGGCTCAGAAAACGGTTAGCAATGCGCAGGAACGAGCGAACGCGTTCGTTTTAGCCAACGCTGACGATCCCCTTGTCAAAGTCAATCAAAAGCCTTCGGACTTTCCCGCTTGGCAGCGTGATTTGAATCAAAGTCAACTCAGCCGCTCCCCTACGCGTGACCTTCATTGACAACCCCAACGGTTGACCTTCAAGTGATATACCCCAAGCAACTGTCAAGCCTTGGGTTCTACGCCTCAAAATTATCGTCGGGACTTTATCGGTAATCCCACCGGGACCGACACCCAGAGCAGTGACGAGTTGCAAAGGGGCGTCAGGAAGCAATGAGACCGCAATTTGCCAACCTTGACGGACACTGAGGGCAATATTTGTCAACCCTTCAATTTCCCTCACCTGCGCATCCGTTAAGTATCTGTAGCCGTCTTTATTTGGCGGTGTCCAAACTTCGCCTTCAGGCAATTTCGCCCATTGACCTTGTAAATGCAGTGCTAAATCCAGCAACCGTTCGCGCTCACACCGAACACGGTCAACCACAACGATCGCGTTTTCGTCAAGCATTGCAATCGCCCGGCGAAATTGCACGCCGTCGTAAATGTCACCTGCATCCGCGACAACGAAATCAACGCCTCGTTCGCTGCCGAACACTAAACATTTACCCTCTGCGGGTCTTTGGTTCGCTTCGTCAACAACGAGGGTGTTGTGAGCCAAAGTTGTCCGATACCAGCCGCCGTGAATGGGCACGCCGTAGCGAGCAGTGCCGGGGTCAATCGCCAAAACCTGTCCGCGTGCATAAAGCACGAAGTTGAGTTTGTCGGGATGACCGTGCCAGCCACCATGAGGTCCGTATTTGAGGCAAATCCAAGTCGCTTGTTCTCCGTCACCTTTTGCCAAAATGGCGTAACCTGATGCGGGATAATTGGCGCTCCGCCATTTCAAAGGTTTGGGCTTGGGCAATTCTCCAACGCCAAACCACAAGGCAAAATCGCTTCTACGCTCTCCCCTTGCCAACAACTCGGCATAAATTGGCTTGCGGTAGCGAGCGTAAGCGAGTTCGTAAATCGGTTGTGTGACGCCAAAGCGGGCAAAACCAATTTCTGTCAACAATGCGACCTCAGTGCTGTCGTTGAAAGCGGGCAAACGCCAGTTGGGCATCATGAACTTGAAAGGCGCATCAAACATTCGCCTGAGTTCCACACCGTAAAGGTTGATGCCACAATTCCTTGCCGCTTCGGTCAAGTGCCAAAGTGCCGAAAGGGTGTAGAAGTGATAGCCCCACGCACCTTCCCACCAAACTCCGTCGGGTGAAACGCCTTTTCGCATTTGCGTCCAGTAACCTTGTTCGGGATTGTCAATGGCTTCTTTGATAAGTTGCTCGTCTCCAAGCAAAAATCCGACTAAGCCGACAGCGCTGTTCTTCCAGCACTGGATGTTGTGCACACCCATTTTGTGTGGCAGGATGACTTCTCTCGCAGCAGGCAAAAACAACTTTTGCGTCAAAGTTTGTCGCTCGGCTTCTGTCAAGGTCTCCCAAATCAAGTCAGCGCCTTGAGCCATCGGAATGAGCCAAGTTGATTCGTCAAGGGTTTGAGAACCAACGCGACCGCCGCCAATTTGGGGCTTGCCCTGAATGTTGTGCAACGGGTAACTCAAGTAGCGTTCAGCATATGCGAGCAAAATTTCCTTCGCCTTTTCAGCGTAGCGACGGTCACCCGTGACTTGATAGACGATACCCAAATCTCGGACGAGGTTCGCGTATCGCCCATGAACGCTCATGATGACTACGCCATCGTAATCGCGTTCGGGTTTTGTCGGGTCGCTTTGCAAAACTTCGTTGTCAACGGGACAAACATGTTCCCACCGCCATTCCCCGATTTGCTTGCCCGTTCTCAACGATACCCCATGCTTTGGGCAAGCGTAGTAGTGCCACCAGTTTCCACCGCGAGGTGGCAAGTTGATCGGCTCTTTGAGCGCTGCGTCTGCTCGCTTTTTCAATGCATCCCATTGTGCCTTTGCCCAATCGTAGCGGTTGATTCGTTCTTTGAGTTGTGCGATGCCTTCACGGTTAAAAAGCAATCTCGGATGCGACGGCAAATTCATCACTGCCACCTCCGCCCAGAACATCCCTCCAAACCACATAAAAGTGCAAAAGAGGGTTGCAAGAAATCCGAAAAAACTTCGCACCATCTTCCTCACCTCTCGCTCTGAAATTCTTTCAACTGCCGTCGTAGGTAAACCCAGACGCCATGAATCCGAAAATCCCAACCTGCCTGTCTGCCTACTTGCCTACTACCCAGCAAATTAACTCTCCACCTTGCACCCAGCACTCGTTTTAGGCTCGGTCAGAGCCTTGCCATTCCGAAAATTTCTACCTTCCCAGCATCACTCCATTAAGCGGTGTTGAAAACGAGGACACGGCGAAACCGTAAATCGGTGATGCTTGGCGGGACGGGTTCAATCGGTTGCGGCATGGTTTGTCGCGTTTGAGCGAGCATGTCACGAATGAAATTTGGATCAGGTTTTGTCAAGATGCCTTGAAGCGAGATGGGCGACCACGCGCCGCCGGGCAGTATTTTGAACGCGTCAAGCACTGAAACGAGAGCGTGAGGCGAACGATTGACAAGCAAATCGGCGTCGTCATTGCTGCCACAACCAAGCAAGAGCAATCTCGTGTTTTTGCCTTCACCATGCACAAAAACTTTCGGACGCAAGGATTGAGGTGCACAGCCGAAATCTGTGGCGACGAATGTCACTTTGCCCCGAAAATCGTTGATTTCCACGACAGGGACATCGGAAGGTTTATCGGGTGTGGCGACTCGTGCAGCGTGCATCGTGAATGTGCCTGAATCGCGGAACAAAGCAAATCGTGGGTAAGTGCCTGTCTCATACCAAATATCCCGCACCACAAGTTCGCCATTGCCAGCGACTTCGTAACTGAGTTCGTTGTTGCTTGAAGCGCCGCTGAAAATTGTCATCTTGCCACCATTGACTTTTATGCCGACCTTGCAATCGGCGTGGTTGATATTGAACATGCTGACATCAACATGCTTCGGCGTTTCAACCAGCAAACCGAACTCTTGAGCACCTGCAATGTTGAGTTGGTCGGCGATAACCCTCGCGCCTTTTTGGTTGCAATTTTCCACGACAATGCCGTTTGCTTTTCGTCCGCCGTCAATTGCCAAATCGTGAATCCCAAAGTGTGTCGGACCGATGATGCGCAAAACCGTTTCGCCTTCTTGACCCGTCCAGCGCAATATTGTCTTTCCGCCATCGCCGACGAACCGTAGGTCGCATTGTGGTGGGATGGTCAGTGTCTTGTCAATCTCGTAAACGCCTGTGGGGAAGTGAATGATTGTCCGTCCCTTGACTTTTGTTGCTCTGTCAATAGCGCCCTGAATGTCCGTCGCTTTTGAGTTCGGAGAGATCTCAATCACGGTGGGACGCTCCAGCGGCAAAGTTTTGGGTTCAACGACGGGAACTTTGATTCCCCTTGTCAGAACGATTTTGTCGTCCAATTTCAGCGCGTTCGGGTTCGCATCAATTGCGTCCTTGACCGTGAAGGTGTTGCCGATGGACAAAAACCCTGCATCGTGGCGGACTCTAACAACAGGTGCTGATTTCGTTACGAAAACATTGTCAAGGAGCAAAACTGGACCGAGGTTATTGACTTCAATGGCTGTTCCTTCCGGCTCAACCACGATGTTGCGTTGGAAAGTCAAGAAACCACAAGCGCCGAGCCAACCCGCTTTGAAGAAAGCCTTTGACCTAAGTGAAATGTTCCCGCGAAGCGAAAAGTAACCGGCATGTCCCATGCTCGCGTCCGCTTCCTTTGAGCGACGGAAGATGCTTTCGTAGACATGGAAGTTGCCTGCGCCAAAAGCATTTGTGACACCAAAACGACAGTCTTCAAAGACGCAATGCCAAATGAACCAGTCAAGGGAGTTCCAGTTTTGGATGCTGATACCTGCCTGAGAGCATCGGTAAAACTTGCAGCGGGCGACAACCGTTTCGGCAACGCCTTGTGTGTCCATTCGCCCCGCCTCAATCCCGAAGGCTAAATCGCGAAAAACCATGTCAGCGAACTCATTGTAAGTGACGAAGTTCGGTCCGCACAGAACTGCGGTTTTCGCTTTGCCCGCACCGTCAAGGGTGAGCCTTCGGATTGCAGCATACCAAGCGTTGCTCGCAATCATCACTCCATCGGGTTCGCCGTCCCAACGGATGATTGTTCTGTCGGGGTGTTCACCAATGACGATGATGTGCTGCGATTCAGCATGCGCTTGTCGGACAAGTTGCAAAGTCTTCGTGATTCGGTAAGTGCCGGCAGGGATGAAGACGACCGTCGCTTTAGGGTTTTCTGGTCGGATGACATCCAGTGCGCGCTGCAACGCTTCAGTGTCGTCAGCAACGCCATCGCCTTTTGCTCCAAAATCTCGCTTGACATCAAGCCAACTTTTGAAGGGACCGAATTCTTCAGAAACGCACAGGGGCTTGAAGAACGACTTTGGGGATTCACTCGGGGCATTTGCGTTCAGGTAAATTGTCAACCCGAAACCGAGCACCACCACAATGTAAGCAACCAGCCTCACTTTCGCTCACCCCGATTTGTGTCGCTGATTTTACGCTGTCGCCGCAACGACGAACGAGTTTGTTTCTCCCACGCAGAAAATTTTTCTGCTCCCCACGCCTTTTCGCAACTCCAAGCATTGACTTGCCAATTTGCCACTTTGCTTCAAAATCAGAAGGCGATGGCTCTATAGAAATCCCTGCGTTGTGTTGGAGGGCAATGCTAATGCCGAGCCGAAAAAACAAATAGAGTTGGGCTATTGCCCGACCGAAAATTTCGGCGCATCAGGAGATGCGCCCTCCAATACAAAGCCAGAGCGGTGATTTGGACATGACATCGCGGGAGAGGTTAATGCTCGCTTTTCGTTGTGAGACACCGGACAGAGTCCCTGTTGCGCCCCAAGGGTTCGGGCGCATTCCTCGCGATAGCCCACTTGGGCGCGAATTGGTGGCAAAAACCGATTTCATCCTCTATGCCGGTGGCGGAATTGACCCGTTCGTAGGCAACTCTTTCCAGACTGAAACCTTCACGGACGGCAACACAACGGTGACGATATACCACTCGCCTGTAGGGGATTTCAAACGCGTGACTAAGCGAACAGCAGCGACAAGCGCTTGCGTTGAATTTCCGTGCAAGACCCCAAACGATGTTGAGCGCTTGCTTTCCGTTCCCTACATTCCGCCAACAGAAGAGCAAATTCGCCGAGCGGCTCAGAATTTCATTGCCGAAAAAGATTGGCTCGGGGACGAAGGGGTTGTGTTGTATGGGATCGGGGATGCAATTTGTTTCCCCGCCGAATGGCTCTCACCTATGGACTTCTGTTTGCTTTGGGCGGATGCACCGGATTTGATGGCTGAAATGGTTCGGGTTGCTAACGAACGGTTGCTCCCTTTCGTTGACCAACTTTGTCGCTTAGGCGTGGATGGGTTCCGAATTGTCGGTGGCGAATACGCTTCAGAGCAACTTGGACCGAACGCTTACGAGCAATTGGTTGTCAAGCCGGACCGAGAATTGGTTTCGCTAATTCACTCGCACGGTGCTCTGGCTTACTTCCACAATCACGGACCGATAATGCGTTACTTGCCAATGATTTTGCAAATCGGGGTTGATGCCCTTGACCCTTTGGAAGCACCACCTTGGGGCGATTGTGACATCGTTGAAGCGAAGCGACTGCTGAAGGGGAAAGTTTGTCTGGTCGGAAATTTGGACGATATGGAAGTGCTTGACAAATTGCCGACCGATGAAGTCATCAAGCGCGGGTTGAAGTTGGTTGAGCAAGCGGGACCAGATGGATTCGTTTTGAGTGGGACCGCTTCAGGCATATATGGCGAACACGCTGCGAGAAATTTCATTGCTCTTGCTGAAGT
>Ga0209080_1001545_pt1 | contig 11378 bp, 9 predicted proteins | sample JNZ110809AmetaG_FD_184123 | JGI IMG/M metagenome (GOLD analysis project Ga0209080, IMG submission 184123) | Hot spring microbial communities from Jinze hot spring, China to study Microbial Dark Matter (Phase II) - JNZ 110809A (SPAdes) (version 3) ...
ATTGCGGGCTATAGTCGCTAAATTCTCGTCGGGGTCAAGCCCCGACGCTACTGAGTTGTTTGTAGCGTCGCCCCTTGCGGGCGACGGTCGTTAAACTATCGTTGGAAATGAGCCCCGACACTACTAAGTTTGTTTGCGGTGCTGTCCTTCGCGGGCGACAGTTGTAAAGGCTATGGTTGATGGCAAGTAAAGGATTTCTGCAAAGCCCCAAAATTGACTCGCCGAAGGTTTACCCCGTAGGTGGAAGGGAAAGTTTTAGCCGCACTAAAGGGCACGCGATTTGCGGCTTCTGTGCGACGGGTGAATTCGCGTTGCAATGTAAATTTCAAGTTCCAGCAGTTTTCCCTTCATGTTGACCCCGCCAGCGAAACCGCCTAAGGAACCATCAGAACGAATGACCCGATGACAAGGCACAAGCAAAGGCACAGGGTTTTTCGCCATCGCTTGACCTACCAATCGCGCCGCCTTGGGAATACCACAAACTCTTGCGAGTTCACCGTAAGTAATCGTTTGTCCAACTTGCGAAATCTGTTTGAGCGTCTGGAGAATGCGACGATAAGTTAGCGGAATAGTTCCCCAGTCAATTGGGATTTGCTCCAACGCAACAGGTTCACCGTTTAGGTAATGAGCGAGCAAGTCTGCACATTGGTTTGCAAGCGCCTGATTGGCTCCGTTGTCAAACATGCTCAATTCTTTTTCCACTTCTCCCTTCTTTGCTTTCGGCAACACAACTTTGGCGACACCGTTTTCCGTCGTGCCAACCCCGAGCCATCCCCAACCTTTAACCTTTTTCACTGCAATGCCCATTCTCCTCACCTTTTGCGGACTCTTATCGTGAAGGCTTCACGAGGGTTATCAACGAGCAATTTTCTCAAAACCGCTTCACTTACCCCAATGCTTTTCAAAGCCGGAAGCAACTCATCCATCAAAGTCGTGTAAGGTCGGATTTTGCCTTTTCCGCCATCGGGTTCGCCTACCCAATACCAACCGGCGTCGTGTGAGAGTAGTAGCCTATCGGCGAAACCTTTCCTCACCATTGTGTCAATGAGGCGAACATGCTCGCCGATAGGTTTCGCGCCAATTGCATCGTATTCCAACCAAGCACCTTCCTTTGCCAACCTCTCATGGACCTGTTCATCCGGAATGGAATCGGCGTGAACGATGATGAGGGCGGAAGGGTCAACACCTTCGCTTTTGATAGTCTCCAAGACCTCAGTTGCAGCCTGTGCTTCGCCCGTGTGGCAAGCAATTGTCAATCCGGTTTGTAGGTGAGTCCTTGCGGCGGCTTGAACTAACTTGCGGTCAACATCGCTGAGCGGTCCGGGGTCAACGCCGATTTTGATGAAGCCCGGTTTAATCCCTGTGCCGTCAATGCCCTCACGCCACTCAGAAATCCATCGGGTTGCAAGTTGGTCAGGGGTTTCGCTGAAAGCGTGAGACGGAAGAAACTTATCGTTGGCAGCGCCGTAGTAGCCGGTATTGGTTAGGATGTGCAAACCCGTCAATTCTGACAAGCGCTTTAAAACCTGTGGGTCGCGACCGATGTATGCAGGGGTAGCGTCAACGAAACCGGAAAACCCTTTTTCTTTCACTGCCCTCAAAAGTGGAAGCATCACCTTGACAATTTCTTCTGGGTTGTATCGGTGGCGACCCGTCTCACTCGCGCCAATGAAATCACACATCACATGCTCGTGCACCAACGCTTTGCCGAAATCCGTTGCAGCAATTGGACCCCTCACTGTCATTATGACCTCTTGCTGCGGAGGGACAGTAAACGACGCGAAAAGCCAGCCTAACCAAAGCATTCCTCATCACCAGCCAAAGTTTGGCACTGGAAACGGAAACTGGATTGTTTGTTGACTGACAAGCAAAAGGCTGTTACAATTGGTGCGGTTTTGCAGCGATGAGGAAAAGGAGGGATGAGGATGGCTGCGTATGAGGGTTACAATCGGCAGAGGTTGTTTGTGGCGAGTTGCATCGCGTTGGTAACGACTGCGATGGCGTTCTCAATTCGTGCCGACATCCTCAAAGAACTCGGAGTGCAATTCAACATCAGCCACGAACAACAAGGGTTTGTCAACCTCATGGGCATTTGGGGTTTCCCGATCGCGATCCTTATCATGGGACCTTTGTGCAACATTGTCGGGATGGGAAGGCTTTTGACACTTGCCAGCATCGGGCACATTACAGGCACTATCTTGACAATTCTTTCTCCACAACTTGGCGGCTACCCCATGCTGCTTTTGTCAACCCTCATCATTGGTCTGTCAAACGGAACAGTTGAGGCAGTGATTAACCCACTCGTGGCGACGATGTATCCCGAGGAGAAAACCCACAAACTCAATGTCCTTCACGCATGGTGGCCGGGTGGTTTGGTCATTGGCGGGTTGCTGACAGCGGGGTTGGCTGCACTTGGTTTCGGGTGGCAGGCACGGATGGCAACTATCCTTGTCGCAGCAATCATCTACCTTTCACTGATCTTGGGACAAAAGTTCCCACCGACCGAACGGGCAGAAGCGGGCGTGCCTTTCAGCGAAATGTTCAAAGAGATTTTGCGACCCGGATACTTGATGCTCATGCTCATCATGTGTATGACCGCCATCACTGAACTTGGCCCAGACCAATGGGTTGGTTCGGTCTTGACAGATATCGTTGGCATTCGCGGCATCTTGTTCCTCGTTTACACTGCAGGTTTGATGTTCGTGTTGCGTCAGTTCTTCGCAGGTGTGGCGGTGAAAACCTTCACGCCGCCGGGACTTATGGGAATTTGTTCGGTTTTCGCTGCAATTGGGTTGTTCTGGCTTAGTGTGTCTTTCGGTTCGCCGGCGATGGCTTTCGTTGCTGCCACTTTGTTCGGCATCGGCAAGACCTATTACTGGCCGACCATGCTCGGTATAACTTCCGAACGCTTCCCCAAAGGTGGCGAGTTCTTGCTTGCTGTCACTGGCGCGACAGGAATGATTGCAGCGGGAATTGCCGGTCCAGTCATGGGAGCAATCTATGACCACTACACGATTGCCAACTTGCCCGCAGATGTTGCCGCGAAAGTCGTCATTAACGGTCGTTACAGCCCCGAAGCGGCTCAACAGTTGATGAACCAAAGCCCCGAACTCAAGGCTGTAATTGAAGAGGCGCTGAGGCACGGTGCTTCCATGACCTTCCGATATGTCGCTATCCTGCCTGTCATTCTCATTTTCGTATTCACGGCGATGTATCTCTACTTCAAAGCCAGAGGTGGTTACCGGCCTGTCAGGCTTGATGAGGAAAAAGGTGGAGGCTTGTGAAAATTTGCTGAGCCCTGTCGGCTACATGCCTCATTTGCATGGTTGTTCGCTGTGCATGCTATGATTTTGTTTCGGTGACCGAACCGATGAGGATTGTCTTGGCGCTTGCCGTGACAGCGGTTCTCTCATGGCATTTATGCTGTCAATCGCCTTCGCCCATTCCATTGCGTTGCGTTTTCCTGTCAGAAGATGGCAATCCGTTAGGGAACACTCAAGCCCAAGCCGATTTCATTCCTGCCCCACCTTCGCAAGGCTACCATTCGGCAACTAAGAGATTGACAGATAGTCAGGGGCAGTTTTTGGTAATTCTGCCCGATAGGCGCCCTTGGTGGGTAGTGACCGGGATTAAAGGGGCAGCCTTTTTCGTTGATGCGAGCAAACCTGAAAAGTTGCCGGAGATTATCAAATGCTGGCTCGGCGCCAAACCTTCTTTAGTCTGTTCCCTTGAAGGCGATGCATCAAAGGCTGCCCTGTTTTTGAGGTTGGGTTCATCCAGTTTTTGGGTTCGGCTCCCGCCTTTTAAGGACAACCAAATTTTGCTCTTCAACTTGCCAAGCGGTGACCATCAACTCGTCTTAACGCCGGCTTTCATTTTGGCTTACTGGAACAATGCCCTTTCATTGCAACCTCCCGTGAGCGTGACGATACGCGAGGGCGAAACGATTTTCGTTAATTTCACTGTCCCACCTACAGGTTCAATCTCGGGTCGCATCACTTCAACTGAAAACCGACCGATCTCCAACGCCACTTTAACCCTTCTGAGAGACGATGTGGGGCAAATCACTGTCTCAACCGATGCACAGGGTCAATTCTCCATAGATGGGCTTCCAGAGGGAGAATACACCCTGCTTGTCACAGCAAGCGATTTTGAGCCTGCAGAAAGAGCCATAAGGGTCAGATCAGGGCAAAGTGTAACGGTCAACATCGTCTTGAAACCACAAGAAGTCGGTTTCGTTCGCGGGAGGGTTGTGGGAAGTGATGGGAAAATTCCAAAAGATGGGCGCGTTTGGGTTGAAAGGGTTCTCTCGCCGACGGCTCGTCAACCGGTAAGCGTAATTTTGTGGCGACCTGAAGATGGGAAATTTGAGGGCAAATTGCAGCCCGGCAACTACTTGATAGTTGCCCAAGCCGGAAGCAGAAGGGTAAGCAAACAGGTCCGTGTGGTCGCTGGTCAAGTTACAGATGTCGGCGAACTTGTGTTTCCAGCCCCCGCAATCGTTGAGGGCTTCGTCAAGTCACCTGTCCCATTGACAAATACTCGTGTCCGTGTGGTCGTTTCAAGCGGGAGTGATGACCCATTTCAACCACAGTGGGGCAGTGTGCTGATGGAAGTTCCGGTCAACCCGGACGGCAAGTTTCAAGTTGAAGTTCCGCCAGAACCAGTCGCAATCATACTGCTGCCTTTCGGGATGAACAAACCCATGCTGAGGTATGTCCATGCAAAGCCGGGACAAAGATTAACCGTCCAATTTGAATTGCCCGCAGCAAGTGCAATTGAAGGTCAAGTTGTCCGCGCCGACACCAGTCGCCCAGTTGTCGGAGCACTCGTCTACTTGATTGACGAGACCGGGATGACGGTTGCCCAAACCATGACCAACCGCTTAGGCATGTATCGCTTTGAACCGGTTTTGCCCGGAAAATATTCGCTTCGCTGTCAAGCGCAAGGGTTAGCGATGGGTTTTAAGCACAATGTCGTCGTCTCCGAAGGCACTCGCATCCCGGTTGATTTCGTTTTGTCAACTGGCGGGACAATCGTCGGTCAAGTCAAATCCAAAACCAAACAAATTTCTCGCATGTATGTCATGCTGAACGCCGACACTAACTTTATGTCGCCAGTGGACATAAACGGTCGCTTCCGCATTGACAATATCACGCCGGGTCGGCACATCCTTATGCTCTTCCGTTTGGGAGACCAAATTGCAGCGAAGGAGGTTATCGTTAACAGCGGCGAAACCGTTGAGGTTGTGTTTGAGGTGCCATAGTTTAAGCGGTGGATGGAAATTGTGCAAAACGCTTTTGCAAGTGAGAGGAGGAACGAACATGGGCAAGTTGGGGTTGATGATTTTGAGCACCGCCGTTGCAGGTGCCATCATGTTTGGGCTATCTTGTCACCAGCAAACAGGCGCCGGACAACAAACCCACAAACAGCGAATCACCCCAATCGTTGAGAACCCTACTGGCACTTTTTACGGCGACAGTTACGCGTTTTCGGGTGGCGGTTGTTCTGTGGCAACTGTCAATGGACGAATTCCTGTTGTTGCCGTTGGCGGTCAAAATGCACTTAAGATTGAGGTCATAGGCTCAGGCGGTTATTGGGGCGTTGGCATCGCAAGGAGAGGATGGGTTCGGTGGTATCTTGACGACTACTTACCTGATGGGGTGATGGAGTTTCAGGTTAAGGGCGAAAATGGGGGTGAAAGGTTCAGGATTGGCTTCGCCGATTCCGACCGTGACGGTCAAGGACCGGATTTTGACCGAAATGCCTATGTTTCGGTGACGAAATATGTGAGCGTCACGAAGGAATGGCAAACCGTCCGCATCCCGATTTCGGACTTTGTCGCTGCCGAACCAAAAATTGAACTTGACGATTGCATAAAAGTGGTGCTCTCCAACGACGGTGAGGCAACGCCGATGACCGTCTATTTACGAGGCATCCGCTTCGTTACGACATCGCCGGAGCGTCCAATCCCGCCGATCAAAATCAACCAACTGGGCTATCGCCCGCACATGGTCAAAATCGCGAAGATCAGCGCACCTGCGACGACCTTCCGAATCGTGGACGCAAAAACCGGTCGCACCGTTTTCAAAGGTGTGGCGAGGAAAGTTGCTGAAAACGACCCAATTTCAGGCGACGATGTTTGGGAGGCTGATTTCACGCCTGTCAAAGCGCCGGGGCGATACAAGTTGGTTGCCGAAGGCGTTGGCGAATCCTTTGAGTTTGAAATCAGGGACGACATCTACGACAATTTGTTTCGCGATGCGATGAGGTTCTACTACCTGCAGCGATGTGGCATCGCTTTGGAACCGAAATTTGCAGGTCCCTTCGCTCGCGAGGCATGTCACCTTGGCGATAAAAATGCACTGACTCGCGATGGCGAACTTGTCGGCGATGTCAGCGGTGGATGGCACGATGCAGGCGATTGTAACAAATATGCCCCTTGGGTTCGCTACCCGCTGTTCTTGATGCTTGACATTTACGACCTGAGACCAAAAGCGTTTCGCGACGGGCAGTTGAACATTCCCGAATCCGGCAACGGCGTGCCCGACTTGCTTGACGAAGCGAAATGGGAACTTGACTGGCTACTCAAAATGCAGATAACTTCTGGACCGCAAGCGGGATTGGTTTACGACCGAATTCACGAAAGCGCTGCGCCGCGAGATCGTAAATACCCGCGATTGCAGGAGGAAAGAAGGCTTCTGCCTCCGACTCATGAAGCGACGGCTGTTTGCGCTTCCGTTTGGGCTCGGGCTTATCGGACCTTCGTCAAAATCCCGAAACTGAAAGATGCAGCAAACCGATACCTTGCTGCAGCGGAACTCGCTTGGCGCAAACTTGTCGCCGAAAATGCGCGCCCCGAATTTCTGTTTATCGCTGCTGCCTGTCTTTACGATGCCACAGGGAAAGAGGAATATCGCAAGGCGACAGCAGAGTTGATGGACAAAGTTTTGGGCAATGACCCCAATGGAGCAATTGAGCGATTCATTTGGGAAATTTGGGATTGCGCTGTCATTACACTTGCGCTTTCTGAGCGAGATGGCTCAATTCGTGAAAAGGCTCGCACTTTCTTAAAAGCGACTGCCGACAAGTGCGTTGAGACTTGGCGCAAGGATGCATACTCCGTGCCAATTTGGAATTCAGACCATTACTGCTGGAGTTCAAACCAAATTATCGCAAAGCGAGGTTATTACGCGATCATGGCTCACCGGTTTGCGCCAAATCCTGATTACCTGCAGATGGCTGCAGACACTCTCCACTACTTACTTGGTCGCAATGCGGTTTGCTACAGCATGGTGACGGGTTACGGCACAAGGGTGACGGAAATTTACCACAGCATTTATGGAAAGTCAGCAATGGCTTGGTTGCCAACACCACCGGGTTTTGTCCCCGGCGGGGTCAACCAGTGGGAATCGCGGGGGATTTCGGCTTACCCAGCAAAGCACTTCCGTCCTGACCCAAACAACTGGACTCTTACTGAACCGGCGATTTACTACAATGCCCCCCTTGTCTTTTTGTCCGGTTACTTTGCCCGTTTGGGTGACCCTTCTTGGCGACCTTAAATTGACATTTGGGGCAGATATGCAAGGAGGTGTGTTACGATGGCGCAAGTGGTGCGGATTGGGCTTATTGGCAGTGGGTTCGTTTCCAACTTTTACATGCAAGGGCTGAAAGATGTGGCAGGGCACGAAGTTAAAGTTGTGGCGTCGCCGAACTCGGAAAGATGCGAAGCGTTCGCGAAACGGTGGAACATCCCCGAGTGGACGACAGACATTGAGGGGACGATCAAGCGCAACGACCTTGACTTGATTATCTTGGGCGTCCCCAACTTCGTCCATGCTGAACTCGCAATCAAGTGCGCTCAAGCGGGCAAGAATGTCGTCTGCACGAAACCTTTGGCTCGCAACAAGCAAGAAGCGAAGCAAATGCTTGATGCTGTCAAGGCAGCGGGTGTCTTGCATGGCTACGCCGAAACGGAGGTTTTCAGCCCAGCGGTCATGAAGGCTCGCGAGTTTATTGAGCGTGGCAGTATCGGAAAAGTTTTGATGGTTCGTTCCCGCGAAGCCCATGCAGGTCCGCACGCAGATTGGTTCTGGAAAAAGGAACTTGCAGGTGGCGGTGCACTTTTAGACATGGGTTGCCACATGGTTGAAGCGGCTCGCTACTTTATCGGCAAGGACAACCCCATTGTGGAAGTTTTGGCATGGGGAGACCGACTTTATCACCACGACCGAACTGACGCTGAAGACAACGCCGTTTTGCTGATGAGGTTTGAAGGTGGACAGTTGGCAATTGCCGAGACAAGTTGGACGGCAAGAGGCGGTCTGGACTTGAGAAACGAAGTTTACGGAACGGATGGGGCAATCTTCACGGATGTCACTCGCGAAACAGGCATCAGAGTTTTCGCTTTGAAGGGTGCAGGCTACATTGTTGAAAAGGGCGAATTGGACATCGGTTGGCTTATCCCTCCGATTGAGGAGGCTTGGGTTTACGGCTACCGTGAAGAAATGAAGCACTTCGTTGAATGTGTCGCACAAAACAAAATGCCCCGCGAAACTTTTGAAGATGGTTACATCGTCAACTGCGTCCTTGATGCTGCCTATCGCTCAATGGAAACGAAACGGTGGGAGCGAGTGGAGTATTGACATTTCCCGAGTGGGAAGGCGAAGTTCCCGCCGAGCCCAAATGGGTGCAGAGTGCAAGGTGCTGATGCAGCAGCGAAATGATGGCACAATGGTTTTGGGAGTGATGAACTATGGTGACTTTGCAAGAATTAGCCGAACGAGTTGCAAAGTTGGAACGGGAAGTGGCGGAATTGAAAACCATGGTCAAACCGCGACCGAAGCCGAGAGAAATCACACCTGAGGAGTTAGAACGACGGAGGAAAGCAGTAGCGCAACTTGAACAATGGCGAGAGCGGGTGAAAGATCGCCTTAAAGGAGTTACGCTCACGGACATCCTGATGGAGATGCGTTACGGGAGTGGAAAATGATGCGACTCGTTTTAAACGCAAGTGTCGTGGTTAAGTGGTTCCTGCCCGATGAACCGCTGAAGGCGGAAGCCGAACAAGTGGAAAAAGATTTCCGGGACGGAAGCATACTTGCTCTTATGGTGCCTGAGTTTTGTCTGCGCGAAGTCGCAAATGCACTTTGGGTTGCTTATCGTCGCAGGCGGATAGATGAGCAAACATTGAGAGAAGTTTGGCAACTGTTCATGTCTTACATTCAACAAGGCATTTTGCATATTTCCCCCGATCCGCCTTTGGACAATGTTTTGGATTTTGCACTTCGCTACAATGTGCCTGTTTACGACTGCATCTACATTGTGCTGGCTCAGCAGGAAGGATGCCCACTGCTGACCGCCGACGAGCAATTGTTTAAGTCCGTCTCCGACCAACTGCCCTTTGTTAAATGGCTTGGCGACTACGGGCATTGAATCGCGGGAGTAAAAGGTATGGCATTCGGTTCAATCTTTCCATGCCGGGACCCTACAGACGGGTGCAAAGAACACTGTTAAAATGTGCACCGTGTAATTCGTGAGAACTACGGAGGTGGTCAAAGTGGCGAATGTGGCGCGATTTCCTGAAGGTTTTTTGTGGGGCGTTGCGACGGCGGCATACCAAATTGAGGGGGCTTGGAACGAGGATGGTAAGGGTGTTTCAATTTGGGACACTTTCTCCCACACCCAAGGAAAAATCGCCGACGGTTCAACGGGCGATGTCGCTTGTGACCATTACCACCGTTGGCGCGAAGACATCGCTTTGATGAAAGAACTTGGCGTCAAGGCTTATCGGTTCTCAATCGCTTGGACCCGCATACTCCCACAAGGTTCAGGAACTGTCAACCCGAAAGGACTTGACTTTTATGATAGGTTGGTTGACGGATTGCTTGAAGCGGGCATCAAGCCTTTCATCACCCTTTACCATTGGGATTTGCCCCAAGCGTTGCAAGATATCGGCGGCTGGGCAAATCGGGATGTGGCTTACTACTTTGCCGATTACACCGCCGTAGTCGCACACAAGTTGGGCGACCGAGTTAAGCATTGGATGACCCACAACGAACCTTGGGTTGTAACTTGGGCTGGCTACGGTGCGGGCACTCTGGCGCCGGGAATTAAAAACGCAAAGGTCGCTTTGCAAGTTGCTCACCACCTTCTGCTTTCTCACGGCTTGGCTGTTGAAGTTTTGCGGGATTTGGGAGATCACGAAACTAAAGCAGGCATCGTTTTGAACTTATCGCCAGTTCATCCCGCATCTGACAGCGAAGAGGACAAGGCTGCAGCATGGCGTTACGACGGCTTCCACAACCGTTGGTTCCTTGACCCGATTTTCGTTGGCAGTTACCCAGCCGATATGTGGGAATGGTATGGACAACTTGTGCCCGAAGTTAAGCCCGGCGATATGGCAATCATCAGCAGGCGAATTGATTTCCTCGGCGTGAACTACTATACCCGCAGCGTGGTCAAACACGATCCGCAAGGTGGCATGTTGAAACTCAGCCATGTCCGAATTGAGGGCAGCGAATACACCGAGATGGGCTGGGAAGTTTATCCCGATGGGCTTTACGAGTTGCTCACAAGGTTGAACCGCGATTACAAAGTTCCCGAGTTTTACATCACGGAGAACGGTGCCGCATTTAAAGACGAGGTTACACCCGACGGCAAAGTCCACGACGAGCGTCGGCTCAGTTACTTGCGCGAGCATTTTTTGCGCGCCCACAAAGCCATCCAAGATGGAGTGCCGCTCAAAGGTTACTTTGTTTGGTCGTTGATGGACAACTTTGAGTGGGCACACGGATACACCAAACGCTTCGGAGTTGTCTATGTTGACTACGAAACCCAAAAGCGAATTATCAAGGACAGCGGCTACTGGTATAAACAAGTCATCGCCGAAAACGGCGTGGCAATTTAACGGAGCAAGAGGCATAAGGAAAGTGGGAACAAACAGTTGTAGGAGTTACGCAGTTTAATGTAGGGGCGCATGAAATGCGCCCGAAAAGACGAGCAGATTTCATCTGCCCCTACAAGAGCAACATTGAGTCACCAATAGAAGGGGCTTCAGTCCGAAAAAAGGGAAAAAGGTGGCGATTTCCGGATAGGTGCAACTAATGTTGCCCCTAAAAGGATGCCAACTGCGTAAGTCCAAATTGTGCCAACGAGGGGGTTTGAAGGCAACTGCGTAACTCTTAAGTTGATCATTCAGCACTTGAAGTTTTTGTGACGAAAGCATTGCTTTTTGTGGTGAGAGGCGGGAAGCCATGCAGGCTCAAGCCAAGATTTACATCGCTGATAGCCGGAACATGGCGGAAGTCGCTGATGAAAGTGTTCACCTTGTGGTGACTTCACCACCCTATTGGCACATTAAAGATTACGGCGTAGAG
>Ga0209080_1001546_pt1 | contig 11368 bp, 13 predicted proteins | sample JNZ110809AmetaG_FD_184123 | JGI IMG/M metagenome (GOLD analysis project Ga0209080, IMG submission 184123) | Hot spring microbial communities from Jinze hot spring, China to study Microbial Dark Matter (Phase II) - JNZ 110809A (SPAdes) (version 3) ...
CTCTTAACCATTTCTATACTTTGGAAAAATTTATTTACTGAATCTAAAACCATAGAATTGGTATGAGGAAAACTATAACCTATTTTGAAAGGGCTGGACCAGGGAATACGGAAGAAACCATTAGATTAGCCTACGAAAGGGCTTTAGAGCTTGGGATAAGAGATATAGTGGTTGCTTCAACTCACGGCTCTACAGCGCTTAAACTGGCTGAAGTTTTCAATCCATCGGAATTCAACATAGTTGCCGTGACGATATCTGAAGGTTATAGTGGAGAAGGCTGGACGATGACGAAGGATGAGCGGTCAGCTCTCCAGAGGAAGGGTATTAAAGTATTTACGGGTACTCATTCTTTAAGCGACGGAGTTGATGAAGCATTCACAGGCTTTATATCGGTTAAAGAGGTCATAGCTCAAACTCTTTACAGGTTTAGCCAAGGTATGAAGGTCTGCGTTGAGGTTGTTCTAATGGCAGCTGATGCAGGGCTTATACCAGTAGATAGAAGCGTCATTGCTATAGCTGGGACGGATAGAGGAGCCGATACAGCGATAGTAGTTAAACCATCATACTCTCGAAAGTTTACAGAGTTAAAGATAAAGGAGATAATATGTATGCCCAGTTGACGCAAACTAAGTTCCTTTATTTTTTCAAAGAGGATGCTTTTATGCGTAGTCTTTTAAAGTTTGGAGAACCGTCGGAGGCTGGTTTAAACCCTGAAAAACTACTGAAGGCGTTGAAGGTTTTAGAGGGCGGGGTTAGAGATGGAGTCTACCCAGGTTTTGTAGCTCTAGTAGCTCGGAGGGGTGTAATAGCTCTTTATGAGGCTAGAGGCTATGCTCAACTTATACCTGAAGTAAGACCTATGGCTAGAGAAGCAGTTTTCGACTTAGCATCTATTACCAAGCCTGTCTGTACGACGACTTTAACGCTTAAGATGGTTGAAAAAGGGCTTTTAAGCCTTGAATCTCCTCTATCAGAATTCTTAGATGGTTGGAGCCGTGAGTGGAGGAAAAACGTTAGAATAAAGCATCTTCTAACACATAGCTCTGGATTGCCTGCTTGGCTACCGCTCTACAAGACCTGCAAAAGTAAAAACGAGTTTCTAAATGTAATAACTCAGTTAAACTGTGAATATGAGCCTGGCTCTAGAGTCGTCTACAGTGACTTAGGCTTCATCCTACTAGGCTTTATACTTGAGACTATCTCAGGGCTTAGCCTCGACAGGCTTTCTAAAAATGAAATATTTGAGCCGCTTAAAATGTCTGAAACAACCTTTAAACCCGCGGGGCTTCTCAAGGCTAAAGCAGTTGCTACTGAGAACTGTCCATGGAGGGGGAGGGTGCTAGTAGGTGAAGTTCACGATGAAAATGCCTACGCTCTAGGAGGCGTAGCGGGTCATGCTGGTCTATTTTCCACGGCATACGATTTAGCGGTCTTCAGTCAGATGATGCTTAATAGGGGATGCTACGGCTCTGTTAGAATTCTCGGAGAGGCGACTGTTGAAAAAGCCGTAGAAGTTTGGGTTGAAGACAGCTCTAAAAGATTTGGACTTGGATGGGCTAAGCCAGTGGAATGGCCTCTCCCCTACGACTCATATGGACATACGGGTTTCACTGGAACATCGATATTGATAAATACTAAATTGGACCTTTTTGCGGTATTATTGACTAATCGTATTCATCCTTCTAGGAATAATCCAGCCTGTTTAAGAATAAATGATGTGAGAACGGTTTTTCATAATTTGCTCGTAGAAGCTGTGGTAGACTAATTATCGGTAAAATTCATATATTTGTAAGAAAAAACTACTTCTTGAATGTCTATACAATCTTCCGAAAAGGTTGAGCTTAGAACTGGTGTTATACCAGCCGCTTTATATGCAAGTAAGCTTAGGAAAGTAGCATTAGCTGTTTTTAAGAATTTAGCACCTCGGGATGTAATACTTAGAGATGTAGCTAAACTTAATCAAATACTCTACGGAAAGCTTGTAGAAGAACTTAAACTTGGTAAAGGAGACTTTGTAAGAATCACTGTTAAAGCATTCTACGACAAGGATAAAGGTGAACTATCGTTTGAGGATTCCCATATAGAAAAACTCGTCTTTGAATCGGATGTTAAAAAAGCCTATGAAGCCAAGATAAGGGAATTAGAGGAAGCCCTTAGGAAAGCTGAAACCGAGAGAGAACACTACAAAAACCAGTTGGAGAATTTGAAGAAGAGTTTAGAAGAACTTCTAAAAACGCTTTAAACGTCACATCGCTTAGAAAAAATACAGCCTACTTGAATGCTAAAAAATAAAAATTGATGTAATTGCTTATCATAATTGCTGTTCGACTTTAAATGTTAAACCGTGCGGTTTACCATCAAGCTCTAAAACTATAACCGTATCATATGGATCTGGAGCTCTCGTAGGCAACCCCCTGAGGAAGACTCTTCCATCCTTCTTGGAAAATTTCACGTATTCGCCCGTAGCTAGCATGTACGCATCTTTCACATCGTTGCCTACGCCTGCTATGCATATTTCCCTACCTGGCCACCTGAATACGTGTACGTATACTTTACTGCCTTTAGCTGTGAATATTCCAACGGATGTGCTAAATGGGCATCTTTCAGAGCCGTATATAGATTCGCCGTTGACTTTCATCCAGGAGCCTATTTCCCTAAGTATCCTTATGGCTCCAGCTGGAAACGTTCCATCGGCTTTAGGTCCAACGTTCAATAGAAGATTTCCCTCGCCACTCGCACAAGTCGCAAGTGTTTGAATGAGTCTTCTAGTCGATCTCCAAGGGTCTCCTTTACAGTAGCCCCAGAAGTACTCAGTCATAGTCATACAGGATTCCCATAGTCTACCTGGAGGCGAAAAACTAATGTGTTGTTCAGGTGTGTCGAAGTCTTCTGGAAGCCCAGAGCGGTTGTTTATCAGTATTTCGGGTTGGAGTTTGCGGACTTTAGCGTTAAGCTCAGCTGACCTCCAATCTTCAGCCTTATAAGGCCATGCTCCATCATACCATAAAATGTCGAGCTTACCGTAGTTGCTACATATTTCTTCGACTTGAGTATGGACATACTCTAGAAACCTAGACCAACCTTCAGGGTCTCTTTTAGGTCCATTCCAGTATGCAGGCCACCTCCAGTCTAAAAGGCTGTAGTAGAGTCCTACACGCATACCAGCCTTATGGCACGCCTTAACGAATTCTGCTACTAAGTCTCTACCCGCAGCCGTCTTGGGGGCTGTGTAATTTGAAACCTTACTGTCGAATAGACTGAAGCCGTCGTGATGTCTACTTGTTAAAACCATGTAGCGCATACCCGCCTCTCTAGCGTAGGAAACCCATTCTTCAGGGTTAAATTTTGCAGGTTTAAATTTCTCAGCTAGTTTTGAATACTCCTCTACTGGTATGTGTTCAAGATACATGACCCATTCTCCACGGCCGAGTATTGAGTATAGACCCCAGTGGATAAACATTCCGAAGCGTGCCTCTCTAAACCATGCCCCTCGTTCAACGCTCATATGAACCCCAAAGCTTACAAATACTTAAACCACTATTTAACTATAGGGGGTGGTATTTGTTTGATTAAACTGGCTCTTTTCACTGTAACCTACTGTGGTCTATGGTATAGAGGACCAGCCTTATCCCTAGAAGAGCAGATAGTTAAAGCTAAGGAGCTCGGCTTTGAAGGATTATCTATTGAAACTAAGAGGCCCGTCGCTCTCCCATGCGACTTGGATAAGAGTAGAAGGCGGAGTATTAGGGAGACGGCGGAGTCTCACCAGATAGAGCTCTGCGCCGTAGAAACCATGTCAAACTTCGTAAGCCCCATTATAGAAGAGAGGGAGAATAACCTATGTATGGTTAAGGAGGCATTGGAGCTTGCTAGAGACCTTGAAGCTTCAATCGTGAAGGTTTTCGCCGCTTGGACTGGCACTAGCAGGTACGAGGGACTTGGGACGTACGAGTTTGCCAATAGAGCCTTCGACTACAAGAGGAACTTTATAACCAGTGATGAAATGTGGAGGCTCGCCGTTGAAGGAATACGTGAAACCGCCAAGTGGGCTGAAGAATACGGTATTACTGTGGCTCTTCAGAATCACCCTCCCGTGATAAACTATGGGTATGAAGATGCTCTTCAGATGGTTAGAGAGGTGAATATGGATAATGTAAAGCTATGTCTAGATGTACCATTATTCGTAGACCAGAGCGATGAATATATACATAGAGCGGTAGAGTCCTGCCGGGAGGTAGGCATTGTACATTCACACTACGGCTCGCATTCCTTCGACCTTGCGGAAGATGGAACGATAATAATTAAGCGTGGAATATATCCTTGGATGAGGGCAGACCGTGTAAACTACCTAGCCTTTGTAAATGAGCTTAAAAGGATAGGATATGAAGGCTTCATAGCCTCGGAGGAATGTGCTCCAGTGCTTGAAAACCACAAGCCTCAAGGCATAGACGTAGTAGATAGACGAGTTAAATCGGCTTTAAAATACATGAGAATGCTCATAGACACGGGGAGAGAGCCGAAGATAAGTCTAGTATAGGGTTATAGAGGCGCTATTTGAAGATTCTCTTAAGCGGCGTTCTATCGAAATCCTCATCGTTTGACACTATCTTTTTTACACCAGCCTTCAGCGCCGTTGCAAGATGTAAGGAATCTTCGCAGTCGATTTCATACTCCTTCATCAACTCAACAGCTTGAACATAGTCTTCATGTTCAAGTTTTACAATCATCAATCCCTTGAGGCTTGTTATAGAATTGACTATGTCTTCTACTAGTTGTCTATCGTTAAGGCTTCTACCGGTTAAGCCTGCAATAATCACAAGCGTTTCATATAACGTTAGACTTGATGTTACGTATTTCCCGCGGGTCCCCTCAGCAATCCTCTTAATCCACTCATATGCTACTTCGCCAAATATTGGGTGTTTGCCAAGCCAATATATGAAGATGTTAACGTCTACGTAGCTTTCCGCATCCACCATTCCTTCACAACCTCTATAATGAATTCATCTAAGTCTTCAGGCCATTTAACGATTTTAAACGCCCCATAGTATTTACTTGCCGTAGGCTCTAAGGGTTTAAGTATTATAGTCTTCTCTCTAGCCTCAACTGAGACATAACCCCCCTCTTTCACTTCAGCTTTTCGCCTTATGCTTTTAGGAATAACTATCCTACCTTTCTCATCAACTCTAACTATCTTCATTCAACTCCACTAAAATAATAGGTCCCACTTATTTAAAATTTCCCAAAAAATGGAAAAATTCCACATTTCAAACTTCAAAAATTCTCGAACGACGGTGAGAACTTTAGATGTGTAGAAGCCGAAGTTCTCTTCAGAAGAGGTATATTTGCCGATTCATCATCGGCTTTAAAGTTCATAGCATTGTCTGAGGAAAGAACAGCTCGTTAGAGACAAGATGAATCGCCTACTGGAAAAACAGTATTATAATGGACACTTTTCAAGTATTAGAAGTTGAAAAACGTGGGGAAAATTATGGAAAAATCTAGGGGAGAGGTAGGTTCGAAATAGAGAACTCTATTCCTTTACAACAACTTTAAAATCGCATTATAATTGTCTTCCTAAGATAATTAGCTCCCTCAAACCCTTAACCCTCATCTCAAACTCCCCCCCTAGGGGGTCTCACTGTCCATAAAAAACAACCATAAAATATCCATAATTACGGAAAGTCTAGAATCGTCTAAGCGGTTAATCGACGACGGTTTTACATCGCAGGCAAGGATGAAAGGCTGTTGAAGCCTCGGTAAGAGAAGAAGAGTATCCGATTCTTCTGGAGAGACTTAAAACGTCGGCTTCAGTAGCATTTAACAATCCGTCAAAGCGCTAATCCATGAGAATTTTACTAGTAAACTATGCAATTTTACCAGTAAAAAGATTGAAGACTGGGGTCTTCAAGCTGATGGAAGCTCTTATGGACGAGTAGCCCGGGGGAGATTCGAACTCCCGTCGGCGGGGTTCCCCTCCGGGAGTTGGATCCAGAGCCCGCCATGCTTGGCCGCTACACCACCGGGCTTCAAAATAATTGAATCTTTCGAGTCTTTCTTAAAGATTTCTTTAGGTTAAGGTTTGTCTGAGTTCTCTGACCCCATCTTCAATTATTTGAAGTGCTTCTTCGATCATCCTCTCTTCGATCGTCAAAGGAGGTGTTAGCCTTATGATGGAGGGTTTTTCAAATCCAAGTATTAACCCCCTCTTAAAGCAGTACCTGGATAGGAATTTTGCTTCCGTATCCGCCGGAGTTTTCGACTTCAAGTCTTTAACAAGCTCAAATCCAACCATGAGCCCCAACCCTCTTACATCACCTATGAGTTCACATTGGATGCTTAGTTCTTCAAGCCTCTTCCTCAAAGCCCTCCCAAGCCTATGTATCTTCGATAGCAAAACCCCATCTTTAACCGCCTCAATCGTTTTTAAAGCGGCCATGCAGTTTAAAGCTACGGCTTTCAAAAGCTTAGGCCTCCAAACGGCTAAATACTCTTCCACAGCGATCGCCCCTATTGGAAGCCCAGACGCCAAACCATCACCTACGCATATGAGGCTTGGCTTAACTTCGAGGCTTTGAAACCAGAAAACCTTGCCAGATCTACCAGGTGAAACCTCAACTTCATCGCATAGAATAGGTATCCCAACTTCACTCGAAGCTTTCACTATTCTCCTCCATACGGCTTCAGGAGGTACTATACACTTCGAAGACTCCACTGGTCTGAAAACTACTAGAGAAATTGAACCGCCTATTTCATCAAGCAGTTCTTTGAAACGTTCTACACATAAGTAGTTACAATTGGAAATATCGAGTTTAAATGCGCACCTAAAACAGTATGGATATGGTAGTCTGTTGACAACCATAGGCTTCAGCCCAACGTTATAAGAGTCTTCCACACGTCCATGGAAGAGTAAAATTGAATTCGAGCTTGAAACTTCAGTAATAGAAGACAAAGCTAACGTTAAAGCCTCTAAACCCGACGACGCTAAGTGAAGCTTATAATCCGCATCCAGTACATGCTTTAACGCATTTAAAAGCTCGTACTCGACTTCTAAAAGAAGACCATCCGCCGGTTGAATGGCTTGCGCAGCCTCAGCCGGAAAATCGCTTATACTCAGAGGTATAGATCTAAGACCGCGGTCACCATCCATATCGATGTAGACATTCCCGTCGACATCTACTAGCCTAGCTCCTTCAAACCTCTTAACAACGAGGGGATACTGTATGTATGTTGGAGGAGAAACCTTGTAAAAACCCTCGATTACACGCCTAGCTTCAGGTCCCGGAGGACGGGTTTTTAAACGCTGAGACATGTTTAAAAAATAAATAAAAGGAGGAAATGATGTTTTCTACTTCGGTCTTGCTAAGACGATTTCCATCGTTGAAACATTGGTTTTTTGACCGTTCTGACCTGTGAGCTCTTGTGTACCTATTGAAATGTTTTTAATGACCAGGTCTTTTATGAAGGCTCTTCTTATGAGCTCAACTGTATCTACGGCTCTAGATATTGCTCTACCCCTCGCCTTTACTATTACTTGCTTTGCACCAGCGTTGAACAACGTCATGCATGCTACAACGTAGTTCATAACAGGCTTCTTACCTATCAATACTACTGCTTCGCTCTCAGACATTTTAGACATCCTCCAACCTAATTATCTACCTCGGAACACTGATTTTCCGCAAGATGCCAGATTAAAAATTGACTTGAGACCTTTATATATTTTTCCTAACGAGGAAAAAATTTAACCCTACGGGTAGCTTGATATTACAGACGAGGAGTTAAAGTTGACCGCGAGTATCAAGGAGTACTCTGGAGTCTTTATCGAAGAACTGTACAAGCCTACTGTGGAAAAACCCGTTTTCATAGTTGGAATGCCAGGTGTTGGAGAAGTTGGTAGAATCACAGTGGAGGTAATTAGAGAGCTTACAGATGCGCAGCTTATATGTAGAGTCTACAGCATCCATTTTCCAGACCAAATTAAAGTTGAAAACGGCTCACTCGAACCTCTACACTACGAGGTACATCATGCTAAGACTGGCGGTAGGGACGTATTCCTACTGTCTGGCGACTTTCAACCAGACTTTACAATCCCAGAGTCGAACTATATGATAGCTCAAAGTATAGTCGACTACATGATGGATATAGGCTGTAGGAGGATACTCGCCGTCGACGGATTTATAGATTCGAGGATTATAGCCGTAACCTCCAACGACCCAGACGTGTTGAACAAGCTCATCGAGGCTGGGGCTAAGCCCTACAGGGGGTATTTAAGCGGTTTGACTGGGCTTATACTTGGAGTGGCTAATCTTAGAGGAGGCATCCTATGCGTTGGAGTATTAGCTGGGTGTAAAAACGTCAAAGGCGATAAATCTGCAGCTCTAAGAGCCTTAAGATTCATAAATAACATACTGGGGCTTGACCTCAATCTCTAAGACTATCCTCCATACTTGGAAAAACTTGTTCTGCATTGTGCTGATACTAGTTGCATCAGGCTATATACTAGCTACTCCATACCTGGTGGAAGTAATAAACGTCTACCACTCAATAGACCAGCGTATACCAGAGTATTTCAAATTGACTGTAGCGATTGAAATAAGGAATTACGCTCTATTGGATGTTACAGTTGAAGGCGCATTGGTTTTACACTGTACTCTTATGAGCGGCTTAAAGAAAGACATAATCTATCCAGTTGAAAGGCGGGTTGTTAAACCACACAGCTCAGAGACTTTAGAAGCTACAATCTTCTTCACTTTTACAACACCTGAAAAACCCGAAGCCATATACACGTATTCTGTAGACGCTGTGATAGTTGTAAGAGGAGTTTTAACTTCTAGAATCATAGAGGTTAAATCGATATACTACGTTGGAGAGGAATGACGTTGTAAATGTTACACTTATAAGGAGAACAGACTTTAGCCTAAGATGTGACGTATATGCGTAAGCCCAATTTTGAAAGACTACTTAAAGCTCTAATGTTGGAAGAGCCAGATAGAGTACCATTCTACGAACTCTTCGTAGATCAGGAAGTTATGGAAGTCGTATTAGGAGTACGATTTGGAATAGACCCTTCTAAAAGGGAGACCGTGAAGGAGTACTGTAGAAGACTCGTAGAATTCTATAGAAAGCTCGGCTACGACTATGTACCATTTTCAGCACCGCTGAATCTTCCAAGATCTAACGTATTGGCAGCTAAAGATACAGCTCAATACTCTAGAGGTTTCAGAAGCTGGCAGAATGAACATAGGGGAGAAATAGAGACAATTGAAGACTACTATGAGTATCCGTGGCCTGAGAGAGGACATGAGATCCTCCCAATAGGGCTTGAAACTTTTAATGAGTTAAGAAAGACCATACCTGAGGACATGAAGATACTCGCTGGAGCTGGAGGAGGGGTTCTTGAAAATGTAATGTGGCTTATGGGTACGGTACCATTTGCCAAGGCGATTTACATGGAGCCCAAACTCATAGAGATGATGTTCAACAGTGTAGGCTCTATAATCGAGAGAGTGGACGCATACCTTGCAGAGTTTGAGGAAGTGGGTGGCATCGTCATGGGTGATGACATGGGCTATAAACGTGGAACATTCATAAAAGTTGAACATATGAGGAAGTATGTTTTCCCTTGGCAGAAGAAGTGTGTTGAAGCCGCGCATAGGAGGGGGCTTCCCTTCATACTCCACGCGTGTGGAAACCTTGAATGCATTATGGAAGACCTCATAAACTACGTAGGTATAGACGCTAAACATTCCTATGAAGATGAGTCGACGCCAGTAGTACAAGCAAAGAGAAAATATGGAGATCGTATTGCAATTTTAGGCGGAATCGACGTTGATAAACTTGCCAGGTTTAACGTTGAAGACGTTGAAAAATATACCCTTGAAACACTTAAAAAGTGTGCCCTAGGAGGAGGATATGCTTTAGGGTCTGGAAACACTATAGCTAATTATGTTAGAGTCGAAAACTACTTCGCCATGCTTAGAATCGGAGAAAAACACGGATTATATACACGAACCGCCTAGATAAGCCATTAATTAAACGAAAAGAATTTATAGAGACAAACTACATCGATACTTAAATGGAGGACAAACTCAATAATCTGGAACATTGGATAAACTACGATGAACTTTTAATACTTCCAGGACCCTCTACCGTAGACCCTGATGAAGTTTGCTTGAAATCTAAAGTAACGAGAAATATCCAAGTTAGTATACCAGTAGTAAGCTCCCCAATGGACTACGTCACCGAAAGCCGTATGGCTATCGAAATGGCAAAACTCGGCGCCATAGGGGCAATTCATAGAAATATGAGCCTGGAGAGGGAGGTTGAAGAGGTTAAGAAAGTTAAGAAGGTTTACGGTGGAGAAGAATCTACAGTAGACGACTACGGCCAGTTGCGAGTAGTGGCATCCATAGGTCCCTTCGACGAAGAAAGAGCAGTAGCATTGGATAGGGCTGGTGCAGACGCTATTCTAATTGACTGCGCTCATGGACAGAATCAGAAAGTAGTAAAATTTGCCAGTAGAATTAGAAAGCTGATATCATGCGATCTAATAGCTGGAAATATAGCAACTGCAGGAGCCGTAGAAGATTATGTAGATATTGCAGACGGCTTAAGGGTTGGCTTAGGGAGCGGTTCGATATGTATAACTAGGATTGTAACAGGTGTTGGAGCACCTCAAGCTTCAGCCGTATACTTCACATCTTTAGAGGCGAAGAAGAAAGGGATTCCCGTTATAGCTGATGGAGGGATAGCGAATAGCGGCGATATTGTTAAGGCTTTGGCTCTGGGAGCAGACTCCGTAATGCTGGGCTACTTGATAGCCGGTACGGATGAAACACCTGGAAGTATAATAGATGGGACTGCCATTGGGATTAAAGGTCTTTTTAAACCATACAGGGGGATGGGCTCTAAGACAGTCATATGTAAAACCGACAGATATAGTGGAAGAACTAAACATGCCGCCGAAGGTGTTGAAGCACTTGTAGAGTATAAAGGTAGCTTAAAAGATGTTCTTATGGAAATAGTAGACGGCGTTAAACAGGGCTTCGGCTACATAGGCGCTGGAAACATCGATGAGCTTAGGGTGAAAGCGAAGTTTGTAAGAGTTACTCCAATAGGGAGAGGTGAATCTGAAAAGCTTGTGAGAATAAGTACAGAAGTTTGGAGGAGGCTCGTTAAAGAGTAATAGTAGAGGCTATGTTTTCTCACCTCTATAGTATGGTTTACCAAGGGCTGAGGGAGCTCCAAGTCTTCTCCTTAATCGACTACTGCTGAATATTACTAGAACAACTATCGTGGAGATGTAGGGCAGAGTTTGAAGTAGAGGTGGGGAGAAGCCATATGGCTGTAACCTATACTGTAAGACCCTAAT
>Ga0209080_1001554_pt1 | contig 11312 bp, 11 predicted proteins | sample JNZ110809AmetaG_FD_184123 | JGI IMG/M metagenome (GOLD analysis project Ga0209080, IMG submission 184123) | Hot spring microbial communities from Jinze hot spring, China to study Microbial Dark Matter (Phase II) - JNZ 110809A (SPAdes) (version 3) ...
CTCCAAACGCCTAACAAAATCCGCGAAGCGATCCCTAAAGGCCTTGGAGCCAGCATCCCTAAGAATGCCCTTAGGATCAGTATCATTCAGCTCGCAGTAAAGGATTCGCTTAAAAAATTTGGTGGACCGGGCGGGATTCGAACCCGCGACCTCCGCCGTTCTCGGCTTAATTTCATGCGAGGGCGGCATTCATACCACTAAACTACCGGCCCATTTTAATTCATCGGTTCTCTAAATCTAAATTTATTTTTTTAGATTTATTTTTTGCGAATCGTTTTCTAGGTAAAGTTTAATTAGATTTTCACCCATTTTTAATTGGGATGGATGGCAGGAGAAATACAAGTCTACTTGAAGTTATATCCCGTATATTTGAGGATGGGGGATATTTTGGTGTGCTTCCAGAGGGGGTTATGAGCGTTGACCTCATTACCCCTGAGATAGTTAGGGTTACGTTTGTGGATAAGGTTGATTGTGACCTATTCTGTGGAATAGCTGTTAAGGAAGGTTACTCTGTTGATTCGCAGGGATATTCCCCAAGAATAGTGGATAAAGGTAATATTATTGCTAGGATAGGCAGTAGATCCGACCCCGGGGCGGAGCGCAGCGTTTTCCTATATCTTTTCCCAGCGTCATTTGGGGCGATGAGTATGTATATGAAGTCTGTGGCCGTAAGGCTCGGGGTCCTGAACCCTAATAATGGTAGGATAAATATTGAGAAGCTCCTGAAATATAATTTGAGAGTTATAGGGCTTATTGAAAAGTATAGGAAAAGCCGCTACAAAAACCTAATTATGGGTAATGAGAACATAAAGCTAGCTTAAAGGCATTTTAATCTCCTTTTTCTAAGATGGGACGAAAAACATATATTTCGTTTCTGCTATTTTTGTTTTTGGTCGGGCGGTAGCTCAGCCTGGTAGAGCTTCCGAGCTAGCCGTATGTCGGCTGGCGGGGAGGCTGTAGGCGCTACCTTTGGTAGCCGCCGCTCAGCCTACCAGGCGTACACATGCAGATACCGGAGTGTCGCAGGTTCAAATCCTGCCCGCCCGACCAAATAGCCTTCACCCATCCCATATTGTTTATTTCCGGCGACTTATTTTGGGAACTAAAGCCCAGCTTTATATGAAGACCCAACTTGAATTCTCCGGATTTATTGTGGAGCTAGCAACTACATATGCTGTTAAATGAAGTTATGTAAAACTGACCGAATCTCAAAAAATGCTGGAATTTTATGATCTAGAAGTCTGGATGATCTATCTGTTCTTACAGAACGTTGAAATTAGATCTCCAATTCAAACTAGACGAGAACCGAGGTAGCGACAAAGACCGTGTCTTCTGTAGAAGTTTTTAAGCTGTTTTAGCTATTATAGGTATTTGGAATCAAGAGAGGTATTGGGCGGTGTCCGAGAAGCTCTATAGAACTAGTGAGGTTGCTGAGTTACTGAATATTAGTGTTTCTACTGTTAAGAAGTGGATAAGAAAAACAGAAACGGTGACAGATTCAAATGCAAGAGATGCGGATTCGAGCTCAACCCACACTACGTAGCTTGCTTAAACCTCTTCTCCCGCCTCAATGACGGCGTGGTAGCCATCAGAGGTGGGAGGATACATCTGTTCCTCGAGGCGGGCTTTGTGGTGCCCGTTGATGTAGCTCCCAATGACCCTGCGACAAATGAGCAGGCGCTGAGGGAGAAGCCCGTGGCGACGATACCCATAATATTCAAAAATATCTAAACAAACCCAAATAAACAACACGGGCAACCACTATAATATCATGCCATGCAAACAATAGTCTCCCCTTCAAAGCTTGTTAAGGGGAACTGCGCTCTTCCATAACTTCTAGAATTTTTCGTACCTCCACATTATGACGTCGCCTTCACGTAGCATGTATTTGTCTGATGCGACCGGCCCCCATTCCCATTCTCCTTTTTCCTGGCTCCATATGTACCATATCCAGTATCGGTTTGGGTCGCCGCCAACACCGTTTATGCTAGTTACGAAGGTTCCCATTTCAGGGTATTCCATGCCCTCAACCTCAGCAATAACTTTTGTTGCCATCAAGACATTAGTTTCCCTTGGAACAGACGTGCCGTTATACCAAATCACTGTTCCATTCCCATAATCAATGCAGACGCTTACCTTCATTGTCATCTTCTTTAAGTCGGCGGCAGCTCTTTCGTAGAGACTTTTATAGCGTGCGCTCTCAGTATAATAGTATACTGCAATATAGGATACTATGATTAGTAGACAGACAAGCCCGAGCGAAGCCCACATCCATACATTTCTTTTTTCCTCCATACTTTCCTCACCTCCCTATGAGCGATAATTTTTTGATCGCAACAATAAGCGGGCTGCACCCGAAGAAAAAGAAGAAGAAATTAGATATCTCATGAGCCGCCGCGAAGGGCGCACCGGATATTATAGCCATGAGCGGCGGTAACCCAACTATAACGACAGAAACTATGTTTGTGAATAAATCGTAAAAGAAGGTTGCAAAAAAGCCAATAATGCCAAACTTTAAGTTTATTAACCAAAGTTCTTTTTTATCAAGCTCCATCAAGGAGCGAACGTTTGGGCATAACTCAAACTTTGCTGAGAGCCAGCCGGCTGTAGCATAAAGTGTTTCGCCCAAACATGTGGCAGCAAGTATAATTAGGTTGAACCCCAGGGGATTTAAAGTTCCGTAAACAAGCCAGATTAGAATACCAACCATAATGCCCGGAATAAGCCCCATCAAATACCCGCTGACAAAAACGAAAAGATCCATAAACTTAACGTTAGGTATATAAATCATAGCGTAATTTGACGCCAAGCTAACAGAAGTCATCAGGACGATTAAGCTCAGATTTTTTATTGAGAACAATTGTCTATCTAAAGTATTTTCCATATATTGGATGGATTATCCATCCAATATATAAATTTTTAGCCTAAACTTAATACACTTATTCGGGAAATGCTGGAGCGGAGCGCTTTTGGGTGAGGATCTTAGGCGCAAGCTTGCGGGCTTGGAGCAGGAGACTTTAGGTTTACTTGCTGAGCTGGAGAGAAGCAATGCTGATGCGCGTAGGCTTGCTGAGGAGAAAAGGGATTTAATTGGTAAGATAAGGGATCTCAAGTCTAAGGCGCTGGAATACAAGAGTAGACGTGACAGCTTAAATGAGGAGGTTAAAAGTTTTAAGGCTGCTTTAGCTGAGCTTAAACGAGAGTATGATGCGAAGCTTGATTCCCTGAAGAGGTTAAAGCGTAGTATTAAAGAGTTTTTGAGGTTTAAGCCGCCTAAAAGTGAGGAGACCTTGGCTAAGGAGATCGCCGACTTAGACTGGAAGATTCAGACGACATCGATGCCTATTAGCGAAGAGCAAAAGATTATTGATAAGATTAAATCATTGGAGAGACAAATGAATTTTTATCGCAGACTTAAGTCTATGGAGGAAGAGGCTAAGAATCTGAAAAATCGTCTCGAAGAGATAAAAAATGAAATTGCCCTTTATAGAGAGAAAATCGCTGAGAGCGTTGCGGAAAGCCAGAGGTTTCATGAGATGATGATTAAACTGTTTAATGAGGTTAATGAGCTGAAAAGCAGGTTGAATGAGGTTAACAGTAGATTTATGGAGAATAGGAGTGAAGCAGCGAAGCTCCGCCTTAAACACAAGGACTTACTAAACCAAATCCATGTTATTAGGAAGCTCATTAGAGAAGAGGAAGAGAAGAAGAGGCGTGAGTCTATCGCTGCCATTAAAGAGAGGATAAAGAAAGAAGCATTGGATAAAATTAAGCGTGGAGAAAAAGTGTCCTTTGAGGAGTTTAAGATTTTGGTTGAGGAGGAGGGAGGAGAATCTTAGGGGTAAGCGTTCTTCAGCCAAACCTTTTAGTATTTAATTGTATGTTAAAGCTTATCTCTAGGGGTGATTATATTATTTTTGTATTACGGGAGAAGAGTAATGCTAGGTAAAATGGAGCAGAATTCTAAGAGTGAAGGTGAGGAGCGCATATTAATTGTCTGCGTCGATAGAGATAATGATGTTGGTAGAAAAGCTGGTGTTAAGACGCCGATTATCGGCAAGAAAGAGAACATTGATGCCGCGCTTAAACTTCTGCTTGCCGACCCCGAAGAGGCTGACGCAAACGCCATGTTTGAGGCTGTGAGAATATGCAATAACCTAGAGCGGAGTGAGTCTGGAGGTGTTTTATGCCAAGTTGCTACGATAGCTGGTTCCGAGCTTGGTGGGATAGCCTCCGACAGGAAACTTATCTCGGAGCTTAATGAGGTTTTAAGAAAATTTAATCCAAGCAGCTTAATCCTCGTCACAGATGGCTTCTCGGACGAAGACATTCTTCCATTAATACAATCAAGAATACCGATCTCATCGGTGAGGCGCGTTATAGTGAAGCATAGCGAAACCATAGAGGCAACAGCCGCGCTCTTCTCGAAATACTTGAGAAAAATACTTGAGGAGCCAAAGTACTCACGGATCTTTCTCGGCCTACCGGGAATTCTGCTCGTGATGCTCGGAGCTCTCTCTTTCTTAGCAGTATTCATAAAATATGATATCTGGACATGGGCTTGGATTATAGGGTTGGTGATAGTTGGCAGCTACCTTATAGGCAAAGGCTACGGGTTAGACAAGAAATTATCCGCTACCCTTTCAAGATTTTCGTCTCCTCATGGATTAGTGTTTATCTCGTCGCTGGTTTTTGGCATACTTCTAATAATTGTAGGCATATATCAGGCGACATCTCAAGTGTTAAGCAATCCTGACATCATACCAAACCCGCCCCCAACAGATCCGAATGCTTGGCTTAGCATTATACCGAGGGTGCTTGGCATAGTTATTTCAGCCTCAACAACTATAGTCGTTATAGGAGCATCCATAATACTCTTCGGCAGAGCGCTCGGTCATTTACTTGAGCGGGACCCTAGGTTTTGGAGGACAATCGTTTTTATAGCGGTCTGCGCTTGGTCCTGGAAAATCTTTAATGAGATAGCAAAGATACTGATCGACCCAACGCTGCCCTTAGATAATCTTATAGCGTCGATAATTATTGGCATAATGATAGCTGCTGTGTCAGCCCCCGTATCCCACATTTTGAGCAAGCGGTATAGGATCTTCTTTAAAGAGGGGGTGAAGGAGAAAAGCGATGAAAGCGAACGTTAGCTCAATAAGAGACTTAAATAGGAGTGAGAAGATCAATATAGCGGTTATAGGGGGATCTGGTTTAGAGGAACTGTTCATTGGCTCTGAAAAGGTTAATGTTGGAACACCCTACGGTTTCTCTCACACGCTTTCCATATGTGAGGTTCAGGGTAAACGGGTTGCATTCCTGCCCAGACACGGATACAAGCATGACGTCCCACCCCACAGGATCAATTATAGAGCCAACATATACGCGCTATACAGGCTTGGGGTTGAAAGAATAATAGCGACGAACGCTGTAGGAGCAATAAACCTAAATTTTAAGCCGGGAGATCTAGTTGTCCCACACGACCTAATAGATTTCACAAGGCAGCGCCACCTAACATTTTTCGATCAGCCCCCGGTCACACATATTGATTTTACTGAACCATATTGCCCTGAGATACGTAGGGTTCTAATAGAGAAGTCTAAGAGTTTAGGCACAGTACACGACCGGGCGGTCTATGTCTGCACTGAGGGACCGCGCTTTGAGACCCCGGCTGAGATACAGATGTTTAGAACCTTGGGCTGCGATATTGTTGGCATGACAGGTATGCCCGAAGCAGCGCTCGCGCGGGAGCTCGGCATATGTTACGCGACCCTATGCTTTGTTTCCAATATGGCTGCAGGGATCTCCGGCAAACTCACATATGATGAGGTTTCTGAAACATCAAAAATAGTTATGCCGAGGGTTCGCAAAGTTATAATGGAGGCAGTAGTCTCTCTGCCTGAAGTCAGGAGCTGCCAGTGCGCTCTATCGGCTAAACTTGGGAGGGCTAAGGGTCAAAATACTTGAGGGAAACTAGATGCTGAAGACGATCTTGTCTCTTTTAGGCATATATAAGATCTATGAAGAATGGCTCTTACACCAAGTAAAAAATCGGGATATACCGGAGCATGTAGCCATAATATTGGACGGAAACCGCAGGTGGGCTAGGGAGAGCGGGCTTGAACCCTGGGTTGGCCATTATTACGGTGCTGATAAAACTAAGGAGGTCTTGAAATGGTGTCTGGATCTGGGTGTTAAAAGCATAACTTTTTACGTGTTTTCCACGGAGAATTTTAGGCGGCCTAAGGAGGAGGTTGAGAAGCTACTAGATTTGTTTAGAGAGAAGCTCCAGGAAGCGTTGAGGAGTGAGGAGATACATCAATATAAGGTTAGGGTTAAAGTTATTGGGAGAGTGCATTTACTTCCAAAAGATTTACAGGAGATGATTCGCAAGATTGAGGATGAGACGAGGAGCTACAGCAGCCGATATTTGAATTTGGCGATAGCTTACGGTGGAAGGGCGGAGATAGTTGACGCTGCTAAAAAGATCGCTGAGAAGGTTGCCTTAGGTGAAATTAAGCCTGAAGAAATAGACGAGAAAATTTTTGAGCAACACTTATATACAGCCTTTCTGCCAAAACAGGACCCGGACCTGATTATAAGAACCTCCGGCGAGGAGAGGTTAAGCGGCTTCCTATTATACCAATCAGCTTACAGCGAGCTATGTTTCCTAGATGTTTATTGGCCGGAGTTTAGGCGCATAGATCTATTGAGAGCTATTAGAACTTATCAGAGGCGTAAAAGAAGGTTTGGGGCTTAGATAGCCTTATCCTCATAAAACATTAAGCCCTCTTCTTAGCGCTCACAATAGATATGATATCTCCATCCTTGAGCACATAGTTTTCGCCGAGCCGCTTCTTGGTTCTAGCATCCACAGCATATATAAAGCTCTCACCTAGCTCCGTATGGATCATGTAAGCTAGCTCCCTAGCCACCGTACCGCTTGGAACCAGCCTAGCCTCCGGTAAAACCCTACCATAGTGGTCGGTCAGCTTATCCGGGTCCTCAACGGGGTAAACCACAACCATTTTCAAAAGATCCCTGAAGGCAGCATTTATAGCGTCCTGAACACCTGTTGACCCATACTTGTCAAGTATTCTATCTTTAATGGCTTTAAGGGCATCAGCCTGCTTACCGGTAATCTTTGCCGGATCTCTTATCTCAAACTTCGAGTCCCCGGGAACATATTTAATTAGATCCTTTTCAGCAGCCCTTCTTAACGCCAGCTCGGCTTCAGCGCAGCAAGGTATAACTATGTAGCCAGTCTCTTTAAGCCTCTTAAAATTGTCTTCGGCGAAAGGCAAATCCATTTTATTCGCAGCTATAAGCATAGGTTTCGAAATCCTCCTTAAAGCATCAACAAAGCTTAAAAACTCATCCTCACTCCATCTAGTTGGCTTTTCGCCACTTAATCCAGCGATCTTCAGGGCGTCAAGTATATGTCTCCTCTTTATCGCTAAGCCGCTTAACCTCTCCTCGAGAAGAGACAGCAGGTCCGCGGCTCCAGCTTCAACTGTTCTAGCGATTCTAGGCCAGTCTCTCTTAATTATTTGAGCGAACCACATGGTTAACTCCCGCTCTAAGAACTTTACGTCCTCTAGTGGATCATGCATCCCGGGTTTCACCAACCTTCCCTCGATATCCGTTGAGCCGGAGGCGTCGACAACGTGTATGAGGGCGTCAGCCTTCCTGATTTCGTCGAGAAATTGGTTTCCGAGACCCCTACCGCGCCACGCATCTGGAACTAAACCAGCACAATCTATTAGCTCAACAGGGATTAATCTGACGCCATCAATGCATAGGGAGTTGACCGGATTATCTTTGACATTTAGTTCCCTGCATACGCATTGGGTTCTAAAGTACCCGATCCCCCTATTAGGCTTAATCGTTGTGAAGGGATAGCTCGCTATCTCAACCGCTACAAGCGTTGCGGCGCTGAAGAAAGTTGATTTCCCAACATTCGGCTTACCAACTATGCCAACAATCATCTCTTCCTTCCTCTAAAACTAAGATAGGTGTCCAAGATTAAATGAACCTCCTAGGACTCATATCTTCATTATGGAGCCTTCTTTAACTTCGGCTTCATAGAAGGCGCCATCAGCATAGTATAGAAGTGTGCCTGAAACCAAGCTTTCCACCAGGAATCTTCCATCAGGCAGCCGGAGGACTTTTATTGGGAAACGTGGAAGCATATATTCTTTCAGCCCTATAACCGCTTTACCATCTTCAACGGGCACTAGGCTGATTACTTCGGTCTCAAGCTCCCCAAGCGAGACCTTCATCTCTCCGTTCTGCTTAAGTATTTCGCTCTCGCCGCTAAACGCCTTATAGTAAGCGTAGTCTGCACGCTTAGCTGGAAAAGGAAGAATGTTAAGCGATATGGAATCTTCTATTCTACCGCCCGCCCTGCTAACGTTGAAAACCGCAATACATATGCTTCCATTAGCCTCTGAGGCTATTTTAAGGAGAACGGGTTCATTGTAGGGATCCCTGAATAAAGCATCCCTCGTTGGCAGCGCGGGCTTATCGACTTTAACCAGTCTTCCGTCCGGCAGGATGAAGCGTCTAAGTAGGCTGATATCGGTCTTCTCCACTTCTCTATCCGTTATATATATGGGTCCTCCGCTGAACACTCTAGCTACAGCATGTATCTTCGCATAAGGGTCATAGGACATGAACATATCGTAGTCTGGATATGCTATATGGCTGAATAGCAGAGCGTTATATACGCTGAAAATCGTATGTAGCTTAGCGTCACCTTTCCAAAAAGGCATATAGTCCATGGACACCCTCATAACGTTGCTGAAGAGAAAGTTGCTGTAGTTCTCCGGAACCATACACATGCAATTCAGTATATCTAAGCCATTAGCGTATGCCGCCGCCTGCATAGATATCTCAACATTTTTAGCGGCTTCGCCAACCATAGATAACCCATTATATAACGCATGTATAACCCACTGATTATCTATTTTAACGAAATCTACGCTGTTCTCTCTCACCCAAGAAAAGAAACTCTCGTAGAGTTTAAACGCTTCATCTATGGATGGTGGAGGAACATAGCTTCCAACAAACCTCGATAAGAAACCTTCACAGTCAAGTTCCCTTAAAACCTCTTCCTCGAAACCTCCCCAATGAATATTTATCGTATGCCATAATCCCACCAGGTCCACGCCGAGATCTTTAAGTGACTTAACCACACCACTTATCCCATCTGGAAAACGTTTATTTGCAGACAGCCTATTTAAGGACCTTCTCGGCCAACCTTCCCGGCTTACCTCCTCCTGCCACCCATCATCTATTATAACCCAACTTAACCTGAGACCCCTATTGATCAAGCCGCCAACTATTTTAACTACATTTTCGTGGGATAAATCGTCGGTTAAAAGAGCGTTCCAGGAGCACCATCCAATCCTATCCATTATAATGGGTTTCCTCTTCATATGTCTGGGCTTAAACGCAGTATGTGAGGATGCCGCGTTAACGCACTCCTCGATAGCCTTATAAGGATCCTCATCCACAGCTAGCGAAGCGATCACGCTTTGCTCAATATTCTTGGAAGTTTTACCTGAAAAAACCTTAAGTTTTAACCCCGGCCACAAGTACGCTGTAGTTTTATCTGTGAGCGTGAGTAGGGCCATGTATTTGCCGCCGTAATCCGCTAACAGAAATATGCTGTAGTAAGGTATTTCCTCAAAGCTTCTCAAGAATACTGGGTACGCCCAGCAGGGGTAGCCGCGCACATGAACCTCATGCTCAACATAACCTAACTCCGGCGGATACTCGGGATCATCCGGCGGCTTTGGACTTTTAGGCTCCTTACCTATAGCTACCTGGTTATAATACCCAAACGCGCTCATATAATGTTTCGCCGAATCTTTATGCGTTGTTAGCGTTAAGAGTCTGCTAGGCTTATCGGCGCTGATCTCTATTTCTAATGGAAAAATGTGACTTAAACTCTTTAAGGAAGACGCCGAAAAATTGATGGTGCCGCGTGAACCCTCGATAGCCATGCCTAGATTCACAAGGGTATCGCTACATTTAAACCTGTAGTCTTCTCGTCCACCAATTTTAAAAGCTCCAAGATACTCGCAGGTGGACTTAGAGCCATCAGCAAAAATCGCCGTAACAGAGCTTATTTCCACCGATAAATCCTTAATCTTAAAGCGTAATTTATCCGGCATATATACCTACCACTGAGTTAATCGATCATGACAATTTTCTGATTTAAAAGTTATTAAGGTTTGCTAACGACGTAAAATGAGCCTCTAAAGCCTTTCATAAGTTAAACAATAGTTTTTAAGCTTTATATTGATGCTGAGTAAAAGGTGATTGGAGGGTGATTTATGGAGAAAGGTGCCGCAGGTAGAGTGTTAGCTTTCGCGTTGGGAATAATATGCTTAATTTTAGCGGCTGGTTTAATGGCGGCTATAGCAAATTATACATCGATAATAAGTGAGAAGGATAAAGAGATAGATTCCTTAAAGTCACAGATAATGGATAGGGATAACATGGTTCTCTCATTAAACTCAACGATAGAAAACTTGCTGAAAGAAATAGAGTCCAAAGACTCCCAGATTTCATCGCTAAGAGATGAAATGGATCGGATTAAAGTATGGCTTGAGGGCAACATAACGTATTACGAGGCTCAAATCTCTGCTTTGGAAAACAGGGTTAACGAGCTTACGGCGATCGTTAACTTAGAGAAGTCCGTGGTTTTGATTGAAAAGGCAACCATAAGTCAGCCGGCAAGATCTTATACTTCTTGGGGTTTTCCAGTCGACTACGCTGGATACATAACCGTAGTAGTTCACTCCTCGACAACGCCAAACACTTATGTTCGCGTGAAATACTCTGCATTCGGCGTTGACTACGATAACACTATAACTGTTGGAACAAGCGGGATAGCGGTCTTCCCAGTTCTACCATGCTCAGATGTTGAAGTCATTGTGGGAAACACAAACCTGCTCACAGGAGCCACTCAAACAATCACAATAATATACACCTATTAGCTCACACTAAATTTCAAAAGCTAAAGGTTCTCTTTATGGACGCTAGCTTATCACGGCTGAACTCGCAACTTATGAATCGGCTATCCATCACGCTTTAGAGCGCACATAATATAAGTCTTAAACTTTTGGAGTAAAATCGTATGTTTTCCAATACTTTATGCCATCCATAGACTTTAATTATTATCTTAGCTCCCTCCTACGTAGACCAATAAGAATCAGGAGGAAACCGGCAAAAAGTATTAGAGCGATAAATTGAAAGGCTGCGCGGAAACTGGTTTTGAGGATCACGATACTCATTAAAGA
>Ga0209080_1001555_pt1 | contig 11310 bp, 10 predicted proteins | sample JNZ110809AmetaG_FD_184123 | JGI IMG/M metagenome (GOLD analysis project Ga0209080, IMG submission 184123) | Hot spring microbial communities from Jinze hot spring, China to study Microbial Dark Matter (Phase II) - JNZ 110809A (SPAdes) (version 3) ...
CCAATCTTTCGTCTTCACTATGACCAGTTGGGCCTTTGCCCTCTTCACTATCTCCTCCTCGTCTTCTCGCGACTTGATCTCAAGTTCCACCACGTCCACCCCTAGTTTGAGATCCCCCTCAGGGCCGACCACCGTTACAAGGCCCATCTTCTTTACCTCCTTTTCAAACCCTTGGGGGACCATAACCCCGTCGGCACCGCCCTCAAGGGCAGCGCTGACAAGCCTTTTGTCCCATGGATCAACCCTAACCCATATCTCCCTCCCCATGGCTCAACCTCCTAACAGCTCAAGGGCCTCTTTTAGGCCTGCCCCACCATGGACGATGGCCCTCAAGGCCTCGAGGATCCTTTGGGGGGTTTCATGCTGGAAGACATTTCTGCCGATGGAGATCCCTGCTGCACCTGCCTCCATGGCACCTACAACCATCTCCAAAAGTTCCCTATCGCTTGACACCTTAGGCCCCCCTGCAATCACCACTGGGACAAAACACCCTTGGACAACCCGTCTGAAACTCTTGGGGTCTCCTGTGTAAGGGACCTTCACCACATCTGCCCCAAGTTCGGCGCCAAGACGTGCTCCATGGGCTATGAGCTCGGGATCAAAGGGGTCTTTCACCGTCTTGCCCCTTGGATAGATCATGGCCAAGACCGGAATCCCCCATTTGGAAGCCTCCTCTGTAACCCTCCCCAGGTCCTTTACCATCTCCCGGTCCATGTCGTCGCCCAAGTTTATGTGCACCGATACCCCGTCTGCCCCAAGCCTCAAGGCCTCTTCTACCCCTGAAACCAGCACCTTCGCGTTAGGATAAGGGGAAAAGGAATGGCTCGCCGAAAGGTGCACTATCACCCCGCAGGTAGGCTCAAATGCCCCCTCAAGGGCCTTGAGAACTCCTTTGTGGATGACAAGGGCGTCGGCCCCTTCCTGGACACGCCTTAGGGCCTGGGCCATGTCCTCAAGACCCTCTACAGGACCTGACGTAACTCCGTGATCCATGGGGACAATGACCGTCTTCGGTGGATCCCCTTTGAAGATCCTCCTCCATCGCAACCCCTTGCCCATCTCCTCCTCCTTGCCCACAAAATTAAAAGGGGCCGTGAGGTGTCTTGCCTCACGGCCCCTCTATAAAACAGAAGGGCCGTGGGCGCTTACCCCGCCCACGGCCCTTCTGGCTTACTCCGCCACCTCAGCCGTGGGCGGAGCCCCCGGCCCAGTAATAAAAGTAAAACCAATAACCCTTGCCCTTTACCTGCACCATCTCCTTTGCCTCGTTTTTATTTTAGCTTAAGCCCTTCACCTGTCAAGCCCTTCTTTAAGGAGCATCTCGAGGTAGGACTCACGTATCAAAGGGCCCTTTACCCCTAAATCCTCCAAGAGCGTAAGCGCTTCTCCCATCAACGCCTTGTAGTCCCCTTCTGCCTTTGCTTCTACCTCTATGAACTCCCCAAGACCTTGAACTTCATCAAGACAGATTAAGAAGCCCTTAAATTGGTAAGTCTCCCGACGTTTTCTCACCCGGCCTATTTCCGTAAAACCTAGCCGTCTCAAGATCTCCTTCATGGAGCGCCAATCCCCCACCTCCACCTCGATCTCTTCGCGGGTCTTGCTTAGGGCATCAAGCCTTGGCCCCTTATAGGTAAGGGCGCATTTGCTACCCCTAAGCCTTAGCCTCAGCGCTTCATCGGTCTCGGAAAAGTCCCTTATCGGTGACCGGAAATAAAGGTCCTCTTCCTCTCCCCTTTCCAAAAGCCGCGCTCCTTTCTCAAGGAGCTTTTCCCTAACCAAGTCAAGTCTTGCTCTAAGCTTTAACTCTACCTCTAGCATCCCTTGCCCTTTTTAGACCTACTGGGTTAAGATCCTTTCCCAAACAGTATAATCCGGAGGAGGAGAGAGGATGAAGCTCAAAGGTAAGGTGGCTATAGTCACCGGGGCCAGCCGTGGGATAGGGAAGGCCATAGCCATAGGCTTTGCGAAAGAGGGGGCCTCTGTGGTGGTGGCCGCAAGGACCGACGCCCCAAAGGAGGGAAGACCCGAGGGGACCATCTACGATACGGTCAAGGAGATAGAGTCCTTCGGAGGCATAGCCTTGCCTGTAAAGTGCGACGTGACCGATGAGGAAAGCGTGAACAAGATGGTGGAGACGGCGGTCTCCCGTTTCGGAGGCATTGACATACTGGTCAACAACGCCGGGGTGGCTTTCCCCGTACCCATCCTCGAAACCACCCTTAAACAGTGGGAGCTTGCCTTGAAGGTGAACCTCACAGGCGCCTTCTTGTGCACAAAGGCCGTGGTCCCTCATATGATAAGGCGCGGGGGTGGCAGCATTATAAACATCTCAAGCCTTGCGGCAGACGAAAAAGACCTGGGAACGGTCTTCACAGGCCTTGCCTATGCGGTAGCCAAAGCAGCCCTCGACCGCTTTACCTATGGCCTCGCCACAGAGTTAGGCAGATACAACATCGCGGTGAACGCCTTAAAACCCAAACAACCTGTAGATACCGAGGGGATGCGGTTCTGGGTTAAAGAAGAAGAAAGGAAAGGGTGGGGACCGCCTGATAAGATGGTCAAATGCGCTATCTTTTTGGCCATGCAGGACGCCAAGGGCGTTACCGGCCAGGTGGTCACTGACCAAGAGCTCATACTCTGGCACGGTCTAGAATGATGGATAACCCTGCTCGAACTTGAAACCCTTTTGAAAGGCCTTAAGACAGGCAGCCACCACCGTAGGGTCGTAGAGGACGCCTTTGTTTTTGTCGATCTCCTCCAAGGCGCTCTCCAGACCAAGGGAGGCCCGGTAAGGCCTATGGGAGGTGATGGCTTCCACTACGTCAGCTACCGCTATGATGCGGGCCTCGAGGATGATCTGTTCGCCCTTAAGCCCTCTGGGATACCCGGAGCCGTCAAGCCTTTCGTGGTGCTGTAATATGGCTTCAGCCACAGGCCATGGAAACTCCACCTCTTTGAGGATCCTGTAACCCAACTCCGGGTGGGCCTTTACAAAGGCAAACTCTATCGGGTTGAGCTTCCCAGGTTTGTTCAAGACCTCAAGGGGAACACCTAGGCCCTTGCCTATGTCGTGTAAGAGGGCTGCCACCTTTATCCCCTCCAACCTCTCCTTATCAATCCCCATCTCTTTTGCTATAGCTTCGCTTAACTCTGCCACCCTCTTCTGATGACCTGCGGTGTAAGGCTCCTTTATCTCTACAGCTGAAGAGAAGGCCTTGACGATTTGGTAAAGGAGCTTCTTGTATTTCGAAAGGAGCTCTTCCCGTTCCTCTTCGGCCTCTTTGCGCTCGGTTATGTCAAAAAAGGTCCCGAGCCAGACAAGCTTATCCCCCCATCTTATCCTGGAACTCCGAAGCTCCACCCATCTCCTTCCGCCCCCTTTCTGTAAGATCCTGAAATCGTACCTGTCAGGAACCCCTTCGCCCATTTGCCGCTTAAGGGCCCTTTCTTTAACCCTATCCCTGTCCTCTGGGGCGATGACCGTCCATATAGGGTTCGAAAGGAGCTCCTGTTTTGAATAACCCGTTATCTTCTCCATGGCTCGGTTTACGTAGAGGTGCCTCTCACCGCGATATACGGCTATACCTGCCGAGATGCCCTCAAGTATATCGTGAAGAAGCCTCTCACTTTCCCTAAGGGCCCTTTGGGCCTCTTCGTTTTCCTTTATCAGCCTTGCGTTTTCCACAGCCCTACGGATGGTCTCGGGGAGCCTCTTTATGTGCTTTGGGGTCTTCACCACGTAATCCATAGCGCCCCTCTTTAAGGCCTCCACGGCGAGTTCCTCAGACCCTGTACCAGTGAGTAACACAACGGGCATAAACGGGTCCTTCTCCCTTACGATCTCAAGCACCTTAAGCCCCTCGAAACCCAATACGTTGAGATCTGTAAGGACCACCGAGAAATCCATCTTCTCTAGGGCTTCTTCCAACTCCTCCCTACATGACACCAACTTGACCTCAAAGCCCTCCTTCGCAAGCACCTCCTCTACTAGTTCCCTGTCCCAAAGGTTATCCTCAAGATAAAGGACTTTCATCATAGATACTCCCACGGGGTCTTGTTGTAGGTGAGCCAGTAAGACCTTATGGCCTTGGCTATTTCCCTCATCTCCTTGAAGGACGACGGCTTAACCAGATACCCGTTTGCCCCAGCCTCATAGGCCCTTTTACAATCTTCCTCCTCCTTAGAGGACGTGAGCACCAAAACCGGCAGGGCCTTGAAGGAGGGATGGGAACGGAGCCACCTCAAAAATCCAAAGCCGTCTATCCCTGGCAACACGAGGTCCAAGACCACAAGTTTCGGTATGCCGTAGGGCTGCTTTAGCTCGTCAGGAAGCGCCAACAGGAACTCCATGGCCTTTTCGGCCGTCTCCTTTACGTATATGACTTCCTCATAATTGGCCTCCCTTAAGGCCAGGGTAAAAAGTTCCGCATCCATGGGATCATCCTCTATCAACAGCACTCCCAATGCAAACCTCCAAAGGGAGTTTTACGTAAAAGGTGCTCCCTTGGCCCAATTCGGACGTGACCCAAATCGAGCCACCTAGGAGCTCCACGGCCTTTTTCGCGATGGCAAGCCCCACCCCCGTGCTCTCCGGCGACCCTTGGACCGTAAGCCTTTGAAAGAGGTCAAACACCTTCTCGAGGCAATCCCTAGGGATCCCCCTGCCGTTGTCCCTGACGTAAAGGACCAAAGACCCCTCTTCCTCCCATGAGCCTATTTCGACTTCAAGGGGGACACCTTCTTTACGATATTTAAAGGCGTTGTCCAAAAGGTTGGAAAATACAAGCCTCAAAAGGGTCTCGTCAGAAACCAAGGACGGAAACGGACCCTTAAGGAGCACCTTGGCCTGGGCCAAAAGGGAGGGGTCAAACCCCTCAAGGAGCTCTTTGAACAAGATTCCGAGGTCAACCCTTGACATCTGTAACCCCTTTTTGCCAAGCCTTACGTACTTCAATAGGTCCTCAAACATCTTTGCGGCCCTCCTTGAGGCCTGAAGGACGTTCTGTAAGAACCTCTGGCCCTTCTCGTCGAGGACATCTCGATACCCCTCCCACAATAACTCCGAAAAGCCCTCTATAGCCCTCAAAGGTGCCCTGAGGTCATGGGATATGGAGTAAAGCAACACCTCCCTTTCCCTTTCGACAGATAACAGCTCCCCAGTCTTTGTAGCTACCAGTCTTTTTAGCTCTTCGTTGGCCTTATAAAGCTCCTCTTGGACCCTCTTCAGTTCTGTCACGTCATAGGCGGTCCCGACAATCGTGGGTTTCCCTCCATAATCCACAACCGCCAAGGCAAGCTCGGCCCACCTCACGGACCCGTCCTTCAAGAGGAACCTCACCTCATAGCAGGAAGGTACCTCTTCGCCCTTTAACCTCTTCTTTGCCCGTTCCCTTACCAAAGGCCTGTCCTCTGGGTGTACGACCTCCCAAGAGGGCATGGCCGTGAGTTCCTCAAAGGTGAAACCCGTAAGCTCCCGAAAGGCCTTGTTAACGTAAAGGAAGGGGCCACCTCGGTGGAGGAAAAGGCCTGCCCTTGTACTGTCAGCAAGGCTTGAGAGGAGGTCCAAGATCTGCTTCAAGGCATAGGACAATGCCTTCTCCTCAGTGACGTCCCAAAAGAATAGCACTACACCACCTACCGCCCCACCAGGCCCTTCAAGGGGGGATACCGATAAACGCATCCACCTCTCTTCTTCACCTTTGCGCTGGAGGAACTCAAGGCCATGGAGCACCTTCCCTCCAAAGGCCTCCTTTAGGACCTCTTTGAGCTCCTCTTTTGCCCAAGGAAGGATACGACCAAGCGCTTCTTCTGCCTTAACGCCTGTAATATCCTCTGCCCTTTTGTTCCAAAGCCAGACCTTTCCTTCCCCATCAAGCCCAATCACCCCTATTGGGGCCCTCTGGAACACGTGGATCCATAACCCTCCTTGATCCTTTAAGCCTTCAAAAATCTTTCTCCTCCTTTGCCCCTTTTCTTGTAGAAAAGTCATTCGACGCAAAAACTAAAAACGCCCTTTCTTCAAACTCCGGTTCAATTATAGCACAAAGTCTTGCGCCTTGGCTTTTGGGAGGACATCTGTTATAGGTTTTGGTGTGAAGGCCTTTGACGTCCATACCCACATCTTTTCCCCTTGGGTGAGGCAGAACCGCCAGTTTATAAGGGATCCTTTTTTCTCCTTGCTGTATGCGGATCCTAGCGCAAGGATGGTGGGGGTTGAGGAACTCCTGTCCAAGATGGCAGAAGAGGCTATCCTCTACGCAGTGATCTGTGGTTTCCCCTGGGGAGACCTCGAACTGTGTAAGAGGGAGAACGATTACCTCCTTGAGTCCCATCAGAAACACCCTCGGCTCTTGCCCTTTGTCACCTTTACGGCTGACGAACGCGGCCTGAGGGAACTTGAGCGTTGTGCAAAGGGAGGGGCAAAAGGGGCAGGGGAACTCGCCCCAGGGACATATGGGGAGGAGCTCCTCGATAGAGGCTACCTTAGGGAACTCTTCCTGACCCTTAAGTCCTTGGGTTTACCTGCTCTGATTCACGTGAACGAACCGGTTGGGCATCCTTACCCCGGAAAGGGGAAGGTGTGTCTCAGGGACATAGAGGCCCTCTTGACCCTCGCGGAGGGGGTAAAACTCATACTGGCCCATATGGGCGGGGGCTTTTTCTTTTACGAACTCATGCCGGAGGTAAAGGAGCTTTGTCGCCACGTCTATTACGACACAGCCGCCCTCCCCTTCCTGTACGAACCTAAGGTCTGGAGGGTAGCCCTGGAGCTCATACCCGACAAACTGCTTTTCGGGACCGATTACCCCCTTTTGGGGCCGAGGAGGTATCTAAAGGGTATGGAGGAGGCGGGACTCGAGGACTCACAGAAGGAAAAGGTCCTCTGGGATAACGCCTTGAGGTTCTTCGGGGGTTGAAAGGATGGATTACGTGAAGTTCTTAGGGACCGCAGGGGCAAGGGTGGTGGTCTTCAAACAACTCAGGGCATCAGGAGGGATGTGGCTCCAGTTGAAGGGCAAAAGGGTCTTGATAGACCCTGGTCCGGGCGCCTTGGTCAAGGCCCTTTCCTCAAGGCCCAAACTTGATCCTACTAAGCTTGACGCCATCCTTTTGACCCACAGGCACTTGGACCATTCAGCGGATGTGAACGTGATGATTGAAGCCATGACCGAAGGGGGGTGGCATAAACGAGGGGTACTCTTTGCCCCATGGGATGCCCTGGAGGAAGATCCAGTGGTCTTAAGGTACTTAAGGGGGTTCTTGATGGGGATAGAGGTCTTGAAGGAAGGTGGACTTTACGAGCTCGATGGCTTGAGGTTTCGGGTACCTTTGAAGCACAAACACCCAGTTGAGACATATGGGCTCATGATCGAGGAAAGGATCGGGATCGTTTCAGATACCCTCTTTTTCCCTGAATTGAAGGAGGCCTACAAAGGGGCAGAAGTCCTTATCCTAAACGTGGTCAGGGCAGCTGAGAGGGACGATAAGGTACCCCACTTGACCCTAGGTGACGCTAGGGAAATCATAGAGGCAGTGAGGCCTAAAAAGGCCGTCCTGACCCATTTTGGGATGAGCATGCTGAAACTCGGCCCCCACACGGTAGCCCAAAGGCTCTCGGCCGAACTCGGGCTTGAGGTCATAGCGGCCCAAGATGGGATGACCCTTAGTTTGTGAGCCCCCTCAAGGAAAACCACCAGATCAAGCCCGAGGCCGTTGTCAAGAGCGTGAGGGGTATACCCAATTTGGCGTACTGCCAAGGAGAAACCTTTATCCCCATCCTGCGTGCCCCCTCCAAGGTTATGAGGTTAGCTATGCTGCCGATGGTCAAGAGGTTTCCGGCGTAAGTGCTTACTATTGCCAAGAGGTACAATTGGTGAGGAGGGAGGTCAAGGCTTCTCAAAAGGAGCATAACGGCGGGGACGTTGCTGAAGGCATTGCTCAAAAGGAGGGTAAAGCCCGTAAGGATGGCGGGGTCCTTGAGGTCAAGCCCTCTCAACTCCAGCCACTGGACCAGGTCCTGGGGGATCTGGTATTTGGAGACCCCACCGACGACTATGAAAAGACCTATGAAGAGGGCCAAAAGGTGCCAGTCCACATGTGACAGCAGTTCCCTTGTGGTTACGTAACGGCTACACAAAAGCACGCCCGCCACAGATATGGCCGTCACCTCCCTTGGGATAGGGGTGAAAAACAGCACCAAAAGGACAAGGGTTAAGATAGCTCCTTTCCGCACCCTGTGAGGGTTGTAAGCTGGCCAGTCTTCTTCCAAGAGACCCTCTGCCCATTCCCTTTGGTACCATCTCCGGCGGTAAAAGAGGGATATCAAAAGGTAAGCCAAAAGCAGCCCAAAGGCCGAAGGAGGACCGCACCACAAAAGGAATTCGTCAAAAGGCAGGGCGCCCCATTGGCCTATCAGCATGTTTTGGGGGTTCCCGATTATGGTAGCGGCAGAGCCGATGTTACTGGACATAGAGAGGGCCAAAAGGAAGGGGATGGGGTTAAGACCCAAACTCCGAGTGGAAGCGACCACCACTGGGACAAAGGCCAGACAGACTACGTCATTGGCCAAAAGGGCAGAAAGCACCCCAGAGGCCAATATCAACATCCACAAAAAGCCTTTCGGACTTTTGAAACGTTCGGCAATGTAAAGGGCCACCCTGGTGTAAAAGCCCCCTATCTTGAACTGGGCCGAAAGCACCATGAGGCCGTAAAGCAAGAGAAGGGTGGGAACGTGTATGTAACGTAAGGCCTCCTCTGCCTGCAAAACCCCAAGGGCCATCATGGCCGTGGCCCCCAGGATGGCTATACCGGTCCTGTCGACTTGTAGCCCCGGTATCTCCCCTACGGCGATACCTAAGTAGGTGCACAGGAAGACCAAAAGCGCTAGGGCCTTCTCCTCCATTTAAAGCCTCAGAAGTCCCTGTCAGCCCAAGCCCAACCCTTGGGCCTGTAGAATTGGTATCTCCCATCCCTCTTTAAGACCTCCTCTGGCAGCTCGCTAAGGAAGCGTGAGGGCATCCGTTCGAAGCTCCGGCCGAAAAGTCCCCTCCTTCTCACATAGCTCAAGTACAGCTCCTCTTTGGCCCTTGTCATCCCTACGTAGAAGAGCCTCCTTTCCTCCTCCAGCTCGGACCTGTCGTTCAACCTAAGGTAATGGGGCAAGAGCCCTTCCTCAAGGCCCACTATGAAGACCACTGGAAACTCAAGGCCCTTTGCACTGTGAAGGGTCATTAGCACCACCTTCTCCCCTTCCCTTAACTGATCCACCTCCGACATGAGACTCAAGTCTGATATCACCTCCTCGAGCCCCTCTTCCCTCTCCCTCATGGCCGAAAGCAGCTCTTCCACGTTTTCGATCCTTTCCTGACCCTGGGGGAGCCCCTGGAGGTATTCGAGGAAGCTGGTCCTCTTCAGGAGCTCTTCGAGGATCTCCCAAGGCCTCAGGAGGTCCCTTTTTGAACGCAGGTCCTCCACAAGTTCCAGGAAGGCCTTAACACCCTTATGGTTCCTAAAGAGCCCCTTTTCGGACAGCTCCTTTAAGCCTTCCCAAAGGGGTAGGCCCCTCTCCTTGCAAAAGGCTTCAAGGCGCTCCAAGGCCTTGGGGCCTATGCCCCTTGGGGGGACGTTTATCACGCGCCTGAGGCTTACTTCATCTAAGGGGTTGAAGATGAGCCTGAGATAGGCAAGTAGGTCCTTCACCTCCTTGCGCTCGAAGAACTTGAGGCCCCCTATAACCGTGTAAGGTATCCCCAACCTCATCATGGCTTCCTCAAGGGCCCTCGATTGGGCGGTTATGCGGTAAAAGACCGCAAAGTGCCCGAAAGGCCTACCCGAGTTGAGGATGGATCTTGCAACCCAAAGGGCTTCCTCCCTTTCGTCCTCTGCCCCGTATAGGGTTATGGGCTTCCCTTCAGGGTTCTCTGTCCAAAGGGTCTTGGGCGTGCGAAGCCTGTTGTGAGAGACTACGGCAATTGCCCCTCTGAGGATGGTCTTAGTAGAGCGATAGTTCTGTTCAAGCTTTATGATCCTCACCCTGGGGAAGTCCTTTTGGAACTGGAAGATGTTCGAAGGCTCTGCCCCCCTCCAGGCATATATGGATTGATCGTCATCTCCTACCACCATTATGGAGGTCTCGGGCCCCATGAGGTCCTTAAGGAGAAGGTATTGGATGAAGTTGGTGTCCTGATATTCGTCTACTAGTATGTGCCTTATCCTCCTGTGGAAAATCTCCTTAATCTCCTTTAGCTCCAGGAGTTTGTGGCAGTAAAGGAGCAGATCACCATAGTCCAAGGCCTTGGACTGCCTGAGGACCTCCTGATAAAGGGGATAGACCTGGGCAGTACGCCTCTGGAAGAGGTCGAAGGGGTTCGCCTCATAGCTTTCGGGTCCTATCCCTCGGTTTTTCGCCCGTTCTATCTCCTTTAAGACCCGCGAAGGTGGGAAGGCCTCCCGGTCAAGGCCCATCGAGCGGATTATCCCTTCGATGACCTTCAACTGGTCGTCCTCGTCGTATATGACGAAGTCCCGCGGCAGGCCGATCCTGTCCCCATATGCCTTGAGGATGCGGTTACATATCCCATGAAAGGTCCCTATCCAAAGCCCCTCCTTTAGACCTCCAAGGAGCCTTTCGACCCTTCCCTTCATCTCACCTGCGGCCTTGTTGGTGAAGGTGACGGCGAGGATCTCCCCCGGCCTAGCGCGGCCGCTCAACACCAAGTAGGCGATCCTATAGGTCAAAACGCGGGTCTTACCACTACCTGCCCCGGCGAAAACCAGAACAGCCCTTTCTTCCGCCAGGACCGCTTCCCGCTGCTGAGGGTTGAGGTCCCGAAGGAGTTCTTCCACCGGATTCATTCCACAGTCACGCTCTTTGCCAGGTTTCTCGGTTGATCTACGTCTGTGCCGAGGTAATCGGCCATGTGGTAAGCGAAAAGCTGAAGGGGCAATACCGTCACAAAGGGACTGAGTAAAGGGGGAGTCCAGGGTACCTTCAGGAGGTCATCCACCGCCGCTTCCAACAGGGGGTCGTCCTGGTTGAGCAAGGCTATGACTTTCCCTTTGCGGCTCTTTACCTCCTTTATGTTCCCCATGGTCTTATCGTAGGTCCTGTCCCTAGGGGCTACAACTACCGTGGGAACCCTTTCGTCAATCAGGGCTATAGGCCCGTGCTTCATCTCCCCTGCGGGATAGCCTTCAGCATGTATATAGGAGATCTCCTTGAGCTTTAAGGCCCCTTCTAGGGCCACTGGGTAGGAGATCCCCCTACCTAGGTAGAGGAAGTCCTTGGCCTCGGCATATTTCCTAGAA
>Ga0209080_1001557_pt1 | contig 11301 bp, 10 predicted proteins | sample JNZ110809AmetaG_FD_184123 | JGI IMG/M metagenome (GOLD analysis project Ga0209080, IMG submission 184123) | Hot spring microbial communities from Jinze hot spring, China to study Microbial Dark Matter (Phase II) - JNZ 110809A (SPAdes) (version 3) ...
ATCTATCAGAGTCGCTTCTTCGACGTCACGATGCTTGAGGAGATAAGATCGGCCATAGATGAGATCAACACCTGGGGCGAGTGGTGGAACCTGACGTGGGGTTACGACGTCTTCCTGTGGTCCTTAAGGTTGAACTGGAGGGAAGACGCCAGGAAGGTAGTGGTGGTGATAACGGACGTGTACACGGATTCCGTGTACGGCCCGAACTGGTACTTCTCGTCCGGTTGCGTGACCTCCGTGCGGGCCGTGGACCTCGCTTTGAAGGAAAAAGGCATGGAGCTCTACTACTGCCAACCGAAGGAGGGAGAAATGGCCAAAACGGAGCTTCAGGAGTGCTTTTCTCCGAAGGTCAACCTCAAGGTGAAGGAGAGCAACTTCGATGAACTGGAAAAGATCAACGGAAGGGTGAAAAGACTCAGCTGGCCGTTTGACCAAAGCGAGATCGAACTTTGACGCTGGTGGACGAAACTGGTGCTGGGATGGTAAAGATGGGTCGTCGAACAACTCACACCAGAACGGCTAGGAGAACACGCGCTCGGTTTCGTGAAGGACGAGATCGTGATGGAAAGGTTCACGCTGGCCTTCACAAGGGAACTCAACGAAATCTTGACCGCTTCCGAAGTTCTTTGGACGACTGGGCGGAAGCCTTGAGCTTTCTTCGAGAAAGTGTCTCCCTGGTGGTGGATTTCGTAGAACTTTTCGAAGTTCGATATCCGGAACTTTTGGACACGATAGGCACGCTCACGAAGACCTACGAAGCCGCCCTGAAGCTGAACCACTTGAACGAACTCACAAGACGTGTGGTCGCGGTGAGAGATAAGATATTCTGAGAGAGACCGGGTGGCCTGAGCCACCCGTTTCACAGTTTGCCGAGGATCTCCTCAAGCCTCTTTTTGACTTCCTCGAGTTCTCTTTTAAGCGTTTCAACCTTCGAGGAGGTCTCTTCACCGGCGAGAAGCCAGTCCATGTTGAGCTTTCCTTCTTTCAAGAGTTCGTAAGTTTCGTTCACGAGCTTTCCTGCCTTCGTGTCCCCTTTCACGTGTTCTCTAATCGTGGACTCCGTCCTTCCAAGCTCTTCCGCGATCTCAGAAGCTGTCATACCAGCCTTCGCCCTCGCGAGCGCTGCGGCGGCGACCGCCAGGCTGTCGACCCAGGTGAGCCTCTCAGACGAAGACCTGATCTCTTCCAAGACTTCCCTCCTGAACAAGGTGCCTATCAAGAGTGCCACTTCGAGTCTGTGGATCTCCTCCCTGGAAATGGGGTTGAAGTTGAGTCTCATGCTCCCTCACCTCCCTCTCCCTTTACCCCACCATCGTAATGTATGACGATGCCGCGATCCGTGATCTCGAAGGGATGCCTCTTCAAAGAGTGGGCGGTTCCCCTCATCTTCCACACGATAAGGCTCCTCTTCAGTTCCCCATCCATCTCGTCTAGGTCGAGCCTTATGATCCCATCGACACCATGCTCCACGCCTGGACCGCCGAATCCTTTTTCGGTGACCGAGACCTGGCTCACGAAGATGGACGTGCATCCAAGACCGGACAGAATCCTCTTCAACTGGAAGATGATGCTCCTCGCCATGGCCGGCTTCGTGATGTACAACGTGGTGACGGAATCTATCACCACCCTCTTCGCCTGGATCTCCTTGATGGCTCTCCTCAACACGTCTGCGAGTTCTCTCATGTCGTCCACGTCTTTCACGACGTACTGTTCTTTTTCGGCGTATTCCCCTATTCCACCGGTGAAGGCGTCAACGATAGCGAACTTTCCCTCTCTTTCGAAGGGTGTCACGTCCCAACCGAAGGCCTCCATGTTCTTCTTCACCTGGAACGGGTGTTCTTCGAGCGCGACGTATATCCCAGGTTCTCCCATCTGAAGGCCGTTCCAGATGTACTGTTGCGAGAATATGGTCTTACCGGTTCCCGGTCCCCCCGAGAGCAAGACGATGTTCCTTTCAGGTATGCCACCGTTGAGTATCTCGTCCATTCCTGGAATGCCCGTTTTCACCCTCTTTATCATGGTTTCACCTCCCTCAACAAATTTTAGCAATTGAATATTACGCTTGATTAAATTAAAATTGAATGAAAAATTGTGCAAGAAGGGACATCATGTTGCATACCATCGTCCTTACTGTATAATTATCACTGTGACGTTCATATTATTCAAAGCTTGAGGGAGGTGATGTTTCCTTGAGAATCTCGAAGAAAAGGAGACAAGAGCTCATCAAGAAGATAATACACGAGAAGAAGATAAGCAACCAGTTCCAGATAGTGGAGGAGCTACAGAAGTACGGCGTGAAGGCAGTTCAACCAACGATCGCCCGCGACTTGAAAGAAATCGGAGCTGTGAAGGTCATGGACGAGAGCGGAAACTACGTTTACAAGCTGTTGGACGAGGCTCCCGTCATCGATCCTTGGAAAGAGCTAAAGAGGAATTTCAAAGCGTTCGTCGAGGGTATAGACAAGGCCGGAAATCTGATAGTGATAAAAACAGTACCCGGGACGGCCAGCGGCATCGCCCGGGTGATAGATCGCCTCAACCTCGAAGAGATAGTTGGAACCCTCGCGGGTGACGACACCATATTCGTTGCCGTTCGGGACGCGAGCCTGTGCGACGAACTCTTGAAAAAGCTCTCCACTATACTCTGACCCTCTCTCTGATGAGTTCGTAGACGATCGGCACCACGAAGAGCGTGAAGAACGTTGAGATCAGAAGCCCCATGATCACCACCCAAGAGATGGGGGCTTCTATCTCCGCTCCTTCCCCCCTCGTCAAGGCGGTGGGCACGAGCGCGATCACGGTGGTGAGCGTGGTCATGAGGATAGGTCTCAACCTGCTCTTGGCGCCCTCCAAAACGGCTTCCCTCAGAGGTTTCTCTCTCAGGATGTCTTCTACCCTTGTGAGCATCACTATAGCGTTGTTGACGACGGTTCCCACCAAAGTGATGAGGGCGACCAGCACTGGTACGTCCAGACTGTAACCTCGCACGATCATGGTCAGCGTGACACCGACGATCGAGAGCGGTATCGTGGTGAAGATGACGAACGGCAACGTGAAAGACTCAAACTGAGCGGCAAGAATCATGTAGACGAGCAACACCGCCACAACAAGCATGTAAACGAGATCCGACAAGGCTTCGTCCATGTACTGTTTCTGTCCCGTGAGTTCGAACCCGACGCTTCCCAAATCCATACCCTTCAAGGCTTCCTCCACTCGACTCGCCACTTCTCCGATGGAACCCTTCACCACTTGAACGTCCACGTACATGACTCGCTCTCCGTTCTCGTGACTGATTATGGATGGAATGTTCTTCTTCTCCATTCTGGATATCGCTCCAAGCAAGGTGACGCTCATCAGTGAACTCACTTGAAGCTTTGGAAGATCGTCCACTGTGAGCTCTCCCGCCCTTTTGAGAACTATGGGCAAAACTCCCTCCGGTGTCTTCACGGTGCCGAGCTCTTTCCCGAGGAGGTACGCCTGCAAGTCCAAGAACACCTGTCCAGGAACGCTTCCACTCATGAGTGCCCTGTTTCTGTCTATCTTGACCTTCAGCACCTCTTTCTCGTACGTGTTCCTGACGGCAACCCTCACCACACCTTTCAACGCGCCCAGTTTTTCTGCAACCTCAAAGGCTCTCCTCTGCAGCTCTTCCAGATCCTCCCCTTTCAAAACCACCGTGATCGGATAACCCAAGACTTCGTAGATTTGTTGCGACTGTTGGAGTACCTCCACTCTGGCGTTCGGTATCTTCATCGCTTCTATCTCGCGTCTCAGGATCTCCTTGTTTTTGGAGAATTCTTGTCTCTTGCCACCGAGGTTCACCATGATCCTCGCCACGTTTTGATCTTTCCCGAGGATCTGGGAATAGACACTGGTGATACCTATGTCGGAATAGAAAGACAAAATGTTGAAACGCTGCTTGTTCTTCAAGAGGTACTTCTCTATCTCCTGTACAGCCTGCGATGTCATCTCATAGGAGGCCTGTGGGGGCATCCTCACTTCGACCACCATCAGGTTCGTCTGGAACTCGGGCAGGAAACCTAAAGGCTTCGACGCGAGGTAACACACGCTGAACGCGACCAACACCAAACTGACCGTCAGGACGAGCCCTCTTCTGCTCAGACACTTTTCCAAGGCATTGGCGTAGAATTCCTGAAGTCTTCTCATCCATGGTCTCTCCTTTGGCTTGATCCACCTTGTGGCTGCGGGGATCATAACGGTTGCAACGAAGAGAGACGAGGAGAGGGCGAGGACGAAGGAGAGCACAAAGTACCTGAACAACCTGACCACGAAACCCGAGAGGAAGACGATGGGAAGGAACACTGCCACCGTGGTCAAGGTGGAGGCAAGGATGGCGTACCAAACTTCACGGGTTCCTTCTCTCGCTGCGGTGGAGATGTCTTCTCCAAGCATCCTGTGCCTGTATATGTTTTCGAACACCACGATCGAGTTGTCCACCAGCATACCAAGCGCCATGATGAGACCACCAAGCGTGAGTGTGTCCAGATTGATTCCGAAGAGGTACAAGAGCACGAAAGTTATCGTCAAAGAGAGGGGAATCGAGAAAGAAGTCACGAGCGTGGAAGTCACGTCGTTGAGGAACAAGTAGACCACCAGCGTCGCCGCGAGGAAACCAAGGATCAGGTTCTTCAGGAGGTTGTCTATGGCCCTTTCCGTGTAGTAGGCTTGGTTTACCACCTCGACGTAGTTTATTCCAGAGCGCTGGAGCAACTTTTTCACAGCCCTCACGACTTGCACGGTGTTCGCCCCACTCCTCTTGTAGATCGCCACGATGGTTCCCTTCTCGCCGTTGACCCTTATCTCACCCCTAGGATTCTCCTCGACGATCTCCACGGAGGCGATGTTCTCCAACCTCACGGGGACGAGAAGCTTTGGCACTTCTCCCCTCGCGATCGACTGGTACTTCACACCCCTGAACCCAACGATGGTTCTCTTGAGGTCGGCTATACTTTCGAACTTCCCATCCAAGGACACCGTGTAGACGTTGCCTTGCTCGTCTTTGACCTGTCCGAACGGGTAGACGAGGTTGCCAGACAGGATCGTCTCTATCAGGGAGGGGTCAACGTCGAGCGCCTTGATCTTCTCGTCGTCCAAAAGGACCCTCACCACTTTGCTGGGCGCTCCCATGAGATCCACGCTGGCGACATCCGGAAGTCTCCTGATCTCGTTCAAAACCTTTTGATAGTCTTTGGTCGAGAAGGCGTAGACCGGCAAGATCGAAGGGTCGAACTCGACGACGACGGGATTGACCTTTTCTGGGAGGAACTGCTTTGCGAGGCCCACGTACCTCGAGAGCCTTCCAACGGCTTCAGATGGATTCACGTTCCATTCGAACTCGACGAAGATGAAGGTGAAGGAGTCCATGGTGGTGGAGGTGAACCTCCTGACACCCGGTGTGGTGGCGATGTATTCTTCGAGGGGTTTTGTGACCAGTTGTTCCACTTCTTCGGCTCCCGCTCCCATGTAGGTGGCGACGACGACGGCGAACGGGTACTCGAAGTGTGGGAGTAGATCGAGTTTCAAGTGGGTAAAAGATACAAAGCCCAGAAAGACGATCACAAGCAACAGCATGAAGATCGTCACAGGCCTTTTTGAAGCAAGTTCGGCAACCTTCATACGTGGCTCCCTCCTCGCTAGAGAATTATACCCCCTTCCCTCTTCCCAATTGATTATCATTTAAACATTTCGTTTGCTATACAGTTTTATTAAGAAAAAATTTATGAATCGATTTTTCGCTATTTTTGATGATTACAAATATAAGCAAAATCAAAAAGATCCCCTTGACAAGCTCTCCAAGGTCACCCTATAATCACAGTGGAATTCTGTGAGGGGGTGAAACGATGCCCGAAAAGAAGGAATTCGTTGTGGGTATAGACCTTGGCACGACCAACTCCGTGATCGCGTGGATGAAACCAGATGGCACGGTGGAAGTGATCCCAAACGCCGAAGGTAGCAGGATCACTCCTTCTATCGTCGCGTTCACGAAGAGCGGTGAGATACTGGTTGGTGAACCAGCCAAGAGGCAGATGATTTTGAACCCGGAGAGGACCATCAAATCCATCAAGAGGAAGATGGGTAGCGACTACAAGGTGAGGATAGACGACAAAGAATATACACCGCAGGAGATCAGCGCTTTCATACTCAAGAAGATGAAGAAGGACGCCGAGGAATATCTCGGTGGTGAAATAAAGAAGGCCGTCATCACTTGTCCCGCTTACTTCAACGACGCTCAAAGACAAGCGACGAAAGAAGCGGGTATCATCGCAGGTTTCGATGTCCTCAGGATCATCAACGAACCGACAGCTGCCGCCTTGGCTTACGGTCTGGACAAGGCGGGTAAGGAACAGAAGGTGCTCGTCTACGACCTCGGAGGAGGTACCTTCGACGTCTCCATACTCGAGATAGGCGACGGTGTCATAGAAGTCATAGCGACTTCTGGTAACAACCACCTCGGTGGTGACGACTTCGACCAGAGGCTCATAGACTGGATGGCGGAAGAATTCAAGAAACAACACGGTGTGGACCTCAGAGAGGACAGGCAAGCCCTTCAGAGACTTAGGGACGCCGCGGAGAAGGCGAAGATAGAGCTTTCGACGAAGATGGAGACGGAAGTGAGTCTGCCGTTCATAGCCGTCTCACCGACGGGCCAGCCTCTGCACCTGGAGATGAGGATCACCAGAAGCCTGTTCGAATCGCTCACCAGAGACCTCGTGGAGATGACGAGAGGTCCCATCGAAACAGCCCTCAACGACGCGAAGCTCTCACCGCAAGACATCGACGAGATCATACTCGTGGGTGGCATGACGAGGGTGCCGATGGTGCAGAGGTTCATCAGGGAGTTCTTTGGGAAGGAACCGAACAAGAGCGTCAACCCAGACGAAGCGGTTGCGATCGGGGCAGCCATCCAGGCAGCCATCCTGGCTGGAACTGAAGGCGCGAAAGGTCGCGACATAGTCTTGGTCGACGTCACACCCTTGACGCTCGGAATAGAGGTGAAGGGAGGTCTCTTCGAACCAATAATTCCAAGAAACACCAAGATACCTGTCAGAAAGAGCAAGATCTTCACCACCGTCGAGGACTACCAGACTGAGGTCGAGATAAGGGTCTACCAAGGCGAAAGACCCATCGCCCGCGACAACATCTTCCTTGGGAGTTTCAAACTCGTTGGGATACCACCTGCACCGAGGGGAGTACCACAGATAGAAGTCGCGTTCGACATAGACAGCGATGGTATCGTGCACGTCTCCGCGAAGGATCTCGGATCCGGTAAGGAACAGTCCATGGTGGTCACGGGAAGGCATAGACTCTCGGAGGATGAGATCAGGAGGATGATAGAGGACGCCAAGAGATACGAAGAACAAGACAGAAGACTCAAAGAAGAAATCGAGCTCAAGAACAAGGCTGATGACCTCGCGTACAACGTCGAAAAGAGCTTGAGAGAGTACGGTGACAAACTGCCGGTCGACCTCAAGACCAGACTCGAGACGATGATCAAAGACCTGAGAGACGCCATAAACAGGAACGACATACCGCGCGTGAAGATGCTCTACGACGATCTGCAGAGGGAAAGCTTGAAGATCGGAGAGTACTTGTACAAGTCGGCAACTGGTGGGGCTTCGCAGTAAACAAGAGGGTTCTGGATGAAGGGAGGTGAGGGATATGCTCCTCGAAAGAAGGGAAGACTTCTTCAGACCGTTCAGGGAACTCCAGAGGGAGATCGATAGAATCTTCGAGGAGTTCTTCAGGTCGCCCGAGGTCAAGCCAGTCACTGAGGCCTTCGTCCCGGACATGGACGTCTACGAAACCGACGGTGAGGTTGTGGTCGAACTCGAAGTACCAGGGCTCGAGAGAAAGGACATCAAGATAACCGTGGAAGAGAACGTCCTCAAGATCTCCGGCGAGAAGAAACTCGAAAGAGACCAGAAAGGGAAGAACTACTACATCTACGAAAGGTGCGCCGGAAAATTCGAAAGGGCCTTGAGACTACCAGACTACGTGGACGTGGAAAAGATCAAAGCAGAGTACAAGAACGGCGTCCTGACTGTGAGACTTCCAAAGAAAGAGGAGAGGAAGAAGAAGGTCATAGAGGTGGAGGTGCAAGAGTGAGGGGGAACGACGGGTTCCCCCTCTTTTTCTTTCAGAGCTCCACTATGTACACCAGGTCGCCGTTGTTCAACATGGCCGCGTTGGCCTCGTCTGTGTCCACATGGAACTCTAGCGCGAAGTCTTCTCTCACCCTGACGAGCACGTCGTCGAAGATGAGTCTTCTCTCACCTTTCTCGACGATGACCCTCACGATGTCCTTGTCCTTCACGCCGTAGTGCTGAGCGTCTTTTGGGTGCATGTGGATGTGCCTTTTGGCGAGGATCACACCTCTGTTCTTGACCACTACCCCCGCAGGTCCCACGATGACGATTCCCGGTGTTCCGTCCAAGTCTCCCGAATCCCTGACGGGGGGATTCAAACCGAGCTTGAAGGCGTCCGTCCTCGAGATCTCCACTTGCGTCTCCTTCCTGATGGGGCCGAGGACCCTCACGTTCTCTATCGCTCCCTTTGGACCCACTATCGTCACCGTTTCCTTTGCCGCGAACTGACCGGGCTGTCTCAAATCTTTCACGGGTGTGAGCTGGTACCCCTTGCCGAACAGCACCTCCAGATCTTCCTTGGAGAGGTGCACGTGCCTGTTGCTGACCCCGACCACGATGCCAGGTTCTTTCTTCGTCAACTCCTTCACCTCCAAACTTATGCTTTATTCCGTATCCTATGATCTCAAAATTTTTTTACGTAAAAGTTAAGGGCTCCCCTCTCTTTTGAGAAAAAATTTTCCAGATTTGTGTCACTCCACCTTCAGGAAGATGGGGTTGGTGATCGCGTATACCGGAAAGTCCCCGAAGGCCTCGACAACCACCCAATCACCGTCTTTTGGCTTCAGAGAAAGCTGCCACGATGAAGCTTCCCAACCTTTTAACTCGAGGCTGGTCACTTCGTTTCCAGATTGGATGACCCTGAGCCTTGAAACGGGCACGTTGGAGAAAAGGTTCACCCTCAAGAGAGCCGGTTCGTTGTCTCTCAAGCGAACCGTCTCTCCAGGGCCTCTCCCGTTCAGCTCCACAAGCAAGAGGGGACCGTTGGTCAGAAAACTTCTCCCCTCCTTCAACGCCTTCAGGACTTCCCCTTCAGTCAAGGCGTTCGCTTTGACGTAGACACGAGGGTAACCGGGATAGAGCCCGTACCTCACCCACTCTTTGAGCAGTTTTTCGTTTTCTCTCGCTCTTTCCAACACTTTTGGATCTCCTATCCTCGTTCGAAGGGCCCACATGAAGAGCGGAGTTGGAGCGAAGGCGAGCGATGAGTACACGTTGTGAACGTCGTGGCAGTCGCTGCCGGCACTGGCGAAGACTTTTCTTCCCCGATTCAAAAGATCGAACCAGAAGAGTTTTGCCTCCAAGTTTCCAAAGCCCTCGATGTTCGGAGGGGAACCTCCGTTCCAAATCTCGATGAGATCGTAAGCCTCCAAGTCCAGTTCTTTGAAGTTTCTGAGTGGAGACTTCGTGTCGAAGGGATGGTTTATCTGTGACACACCCCCTTGTTTTCTTATGCGCTCGAAAACTTCCAGTAGATCTTCTCTGCGTTTCACATCCCATGGAACCAGCTCGCGAATCCCGATGGCGTTCACGTGCCCCAACCTCGTCGTCACTTCCTGACCGAGGATCGTCAAGAGCTTGTCTCTAAAAGACAACCACTTCTCCCCACCAGACAGCGTGTTGTGGTCGCTCAGGACCGCCCAGGACAGCCCGTTGGCGGTACACGCCAAAGCGAGTAACTCGGGATCGTCTTTACCATCGCTGTGAACGGTGTGAAGGTGCGTGTCTCCCGGAAACCATCCCAGTGCCGAAAGATTGATCAACCTTTTCAGCACGACTTCAAAGGATCTTTCCTCTCCTTCTCGCACGGAAACTTTCAAGGATAGTCGTTCGTACTCCAAACCCTTTGAGATCTCCAAAGTGTAGAGGCCTTCCGAAAGTTCCAAGGAAAAACGGCCGCTCCAATCCGCATACGCCGTCACGAGAAAGCCTCTTTCCGGCGCAACCGCTATCACCCGTGCCGTGATCGGATTTCCACACTCGTCCAACACGACGCCGCTGACGATTCCTCCAGAGAAGAGAAAGACGGACGTCAGAAGAATTATTGAAAAGAAACACTTTTTGAGCATCCGATCACTCCTTTTGGAGGGCCAAGCGAGGGATTCCCTCACCCAGCCTTTTTCCAGTAGAGGCTGTACATCCCCACAAGTTCCAGGGCTTTTTTCAAGGCCGTGTTGATGGGATAAAGCTCACCAAGCTCTGGTGCGATGCTGAAAACTCTCAACCTGTAGGCTTGCACGTTTGGAAGGATCAAGGCCCCCTTCTTCAACTTCTCCTCCAACTCTCTTTTTTTGGATGAAAAAAGTGCGCAGGTCAACAACACCGGCCCCGTTTTCTTTTCGGAGTAACCGATACCGAAAAGCCTGCAGGTGAGCGGTCGGTACTCGTAAAAGAGGCATCCCCCTTCTTCCTTCTTGATGGGATCGGGTTCGAAGAGGACGCAAGGTTCCTCGTCGGCCCTCAAATTCCCATACCAAAACTCGAACTCACCGGAGCGAAGGAGGTGAAGGGCGAGCGGTAAAAGCTCAACCACGCTCGCTTCCACGTTGAAAGCAGCCGTCTTGCAGCATTCCCTACACCCGTAAGGGCACGCGATGCCTTCCCTCTCGGCTGTTTCTCGAAAGAGATCCAATTCTCTGTACACTCTCTCGACCTGTTCGGCAAGTTCGAGCAGTCTCTTCAGGCGCACATCACTCTCCCGCGATGTCGAGAGCCTCCACCAAGGCGCTGGGACAGATCGCCCTACCGGTGGAAACCCTGAGGTCTTTCCCAACCGCAACCACGCGCTTTAAGAGCTCCAGGAAGTTTCCAGATATCGTGATTTCCTCGACGGCGTGAGCTGGAGTTCCGTCCTCCACCCACAGCCCCTTCGCGAACAGCGAGAACTCTCCAGAAACGCTGTTCGCGCCCGCGTGCATGCCTTCTATCTCCGTTATCAGGATGCCCCTCCGAAGGATCTTCAGAAGATCTTCAAAAAGCTCTTCGCCGGGTTCCAACACCAGGTTGACTGGTGAGATGCGCCCGTCGATGGCGTTTCCGGTGGGTTCCTTTCCCTCTTTCTTTGCCGTTTTTAGATTGTGCAGGTAAGTCGTCAACACACCGCGGTCAACAACCCTTTTCTCCCTAGTCGGCACTC
>Ga0209080_1001562_pt1 | contig 11280 bp, 12 predicted proteins | sample JNZ110809AmetaG_FD_184123 | JGI IMG/M metagenome (GOLD analysis project Ga0209080, IMG submission 184123) | Hot spring microbial communities from Jinze hot spring, China to study Microbial Dark Matter (Phase II) - JNZ 110809A (SPAdes) (version 3) ...
GACAAGAAGAATATCGCATATAGCGCCGGGGTCTCCTAGTCCGGTAGGGAGCAGGCCTGGAGACCTAGCGCCACTAAGCCTGTGGCCCATTTGGGCCGCGTGGGTTCAAATCCCACCCCCGGCGCCAATCCTTTTGCTCATTTTAGGCTTGTTTTTTGGCTGTTTTTGAGTAAGAAGTGAGCTTAATTCTTGCTTTGTTTTTGCCTGGGTTTCTTTTTTTTCTTTTCGGTTTGAACCCACACTTTAAATATTTGGCCACACTATTTTATTGTTGGTGTTTGGTTTGGTTGGTCGGACTGTTGAGGCCGTTTTAAGGGTTCTCTCTGATGGTGTTCCGCGGTCTTATAGGGATATTGTTGCCTCTACTGGTTTGGGTTTGAGGGCTGTTGAGGGCTGCCTATATAGGCTTTGGAGGAGGGGCCTAGTCTTACGGTCTGAGAAGCCGTTCATGGAGTCTGAGCGGGTGTTTAAGGGTAGGGCTGGGGTATCGAGAAACCTCAGAAAATATTACCTATATGTTATTGCTCCTAAGGGTTGTGGTGAAGCTATAGTTAACGGTATTAGGTTTGTTGGGTTTACTTCCTCCCGGGCTAGTGGTAGGGCTGAGAGTAAGGCGCAGATAATTTATAGGTTTCTTGAGGAGAATCGTGATAGGGCCTTCTTTGCGCGTGAGGTTGCGGATCTTCTCGCTGATAGGGGGATTAGGCCGCCGGACGTCATGTCTAATGTTAGGAGGCTTGAGCGTAGGGGCCTGGTCTATGTTAGGGGTTATAGGAGTGTGGGGCGCGAGACACCTTTTAGGGAGGGCTACATTATCACCTGGATCGACCCATCTAAGCCTAGGGAGCAGGCCATATCAGAAGCCTTTGAGAGGACTGAGAGGATCCTTGCCGAGAAGTCTACGCCGATAATTCAGCGCGTCCAGGCAGTTAGGGATGAGGTTATAAAGGCGCTTAAGGTTAGCGACATAGTGAGCCTAGAGTTTCTTAGGGAGAAGCTGGGCTGCTCTGAGTATGAGCTTGAGGGCGCTGTTGAGAGGGCTAAGCAGTTATATCCTGAGATAAGGGAGGTTAAGGTCTTCGAGAGGTTCAGGTACCTTTACCACGCATCCATACCCGAAGAGATCTTGAAGAAGGCGATTAAAGCCAAGGAGGATTATATCCGAGTCTATGGGGGGCAGCGTGCTAGGATAGGCCATAACTGGGAGGCATGCGTCGAATGGTTCATAGACAAGTTTACGACCGGCGCGGAGTTCATGACTCAGGAGCATAGGAATAAGCGCATGGATAAGCGTAGGATAACGCTACACTTGGTTAAGAGTGTTGCCGGCAGGTTTAGTAAGGCTGAGGTTGACAGGGTCTGGACAGTTAATGTCAGCCCGCTGATAAAGCCTATCACATATGTGCTCGAGTGCAAGTGGGGCCTAGTTGGCAAAAGAGACTTAGACGAGTTTATGGAGGTTCTGCGCTGGAGCAAGGAGTTCGGCGTAGACACGCCTGAGGGCAGGCAGATAAAGTCCGGCGTGATAGGCGTATTTGCGGGCTCAGCATTCAATGAGAAGGAGAAGATTATGCTTAAGGATGGGACAGCCATAGGCCTGCCAAGCTATGCTGCTAGAATGAACATCCAGCTGATTAAGGCAAGCGACCTAAACAAGATGCTTAGGGAGAGGGGCTGCACATATGCAACAGTCCAGAAGATATGCAGGCTGGCTAGAGACGAAGATGAGGTTAGAAGAACCCTCGATGAGATATGGAGCAGCCCGGAGAAGGAAAGGGAGATACTGAAGAGCATGGCCGAGAAGAACAGGGATATATATGAGTTTGAGAGGATGCTCGAGGCAAAAAGCGACTAACAAACACATAAATTTTATATTTGCGGCCGAAAAATATTCTTATTGGGACTGAATAAGGTGGATTTGCGGTTATTTGGCAGAATTGAGGCAATAATAAAGTTAATCTCAGCCTTCGGGCTACTTACAGAGTTCGTTACAATATTCTACCTGTTAATTTTGAGGCTTGGATTATCGCCACTATATCTAGCATACTATTTGGCTGTAGTCATCTTATCTGGCATAATAGGTAGTCAGGCTGTGCTTATTAGGAGGAGGACGTCGGGAGATGAGGATGATCTTAAGGTTAGGTTTAATGTGACGATTAGTGGTGAGCCCGCTAGGTGGGTTAGGGAGTGGAAGCGCAGGAGGATATTCGCGACCAATAGGGATCTCCTGCTTAGGGCGCTGATGGCGCTGCGTAAGGAGATGCTTGAAATGGACCTGAAGAGCGCTGAGCTGGAGAAGAGCCGAAGAGAAGAGTACTATGAAGAGGGGCTCTAAGGTGATATGAGGAACAGGCGTTATGGGCATAACTTTAGCTGAAGTCTATAGGTGTAGGCTCGATGAGGGCGGACTAAGGCTAATAGACACCTTCATTAGGATGGTTAAGTGGTGGGTTGATAGGGCTGGCAGCCAACGGTGGGGCAGCTACAGGGGATTTAGAGGTTCGTTCTACAGGGACTGGCTCAAGGCTTTCCCAGAGTGGAGCACGCAGCTAGCCCACACAAGCTCGCTCGAAGCCTACAGTAGAATCAGGCTTTACAGGGAGCCGAGGGAGTGGGCCATAGCAGCTGAGCTGAACACGCCAGTAGCAGTCCTCCACCCAAAGATGCTTAAGATCGAGAAAGGCTATCTAAGGATAACAGCGAGGAGGACGAAAGTTAAGGAAGATAGGTATATTTACGTTGAGCTGGAGCCCCTAAACAAGCAGCAGAGAGAACTCCTAAAGCAGGTCGAAAAAAGATTGTGGAAGATAGGCCAGGTAATACTGGCAAGGGGAGATAACATCCCAGAAACTCCTGTGGTATACTCTAACAAAACCTTTGGAGAAAGCGTGGCAAAGTACTGGTGGCAGTTTGTTGCAACACGTGCAAACCGTGTATGCTATGTAAGTTCTACTTGTTCTTATTTTAGTTCAACTTAAAAAGATTGTAGTTTTGTTCTTACTTCCTTCCAGCTAAAAAGGTATTTCTGGAGAATTATGGGTCTAATCAAAATAGAAAGTCAATACCTAGTCTTAAGAAAACAGGATTAGAGGAGATTATGGTCCAGAGTTGGGATAAATTTATAAAGGATTTACTTAATAAATATAATTCATGAGTAGTATAACCTTCATTGGTCCAAGTGCTTCTGGTAAGACTAGCGCATTATGTTTACTCCATTTTACTGCAATAGATTACGGTCCAGAGTTGGGTATTAGGTCCTATATGCCTAAAATATTGTCGCCAGACTACGACTTTTATGATGATGCATATAGACTAGTTTTGCGTGGTGAGGAAGTCAAGCCAACTGACCCTAATAAAAAGGATCTAAAAATCGAGCTTTACTTAAATTTTGAGGGATGGTTACATGGTAAAATGATAAAGTTGGTTTTTGCAGATATGGCTGGTGCAATTAGCGCTTCCTTGATGAGAGTATTCCCAGAGTTGGTAGGAAAAGTGCCTGATGAAATAATCCGAGAACTTAGTATACGCGGCATAAAGCCTGATGATGCTCGTTACCTTATAAGAAGTATATTGGAATCTAAAGGGGTAATATTAGTAGCTGACTCAACTAAGATTGGAGGATCCGAGAATCCTGACTCTCAACTTAGCTATTACTTAAATAATTTACTCCTTTATGCTGAAAGAAATAGAAAAATGCATAAGGGTATTGGTCTACTAATCACAAAGTTTGACAAATGGTTCTACTTATATGGTGATTCGCCAACTAGTGAGGTCTTAATATCCTTTGTTGAGGATAAAATGCCTCAAGTGTGGGGGATCATGCGCTCTTTAAGTAGAGAAAAGGGTATTCATACTGAAATATTCTGCTCAGGGTTAGAGGAAGAAAAAGAGAAACGAGATAATAAAATGTTCGTTGTTATGCAGGATGCCCAAGGAAGATTTAGAGTTAAATATAATGTTGAACAATACAAAAAAATGCTATTGTGGATAAAAGAAACCTTCAAATGATATTCATGAATGGAAAAAAACTTCAAATCCATCGTGGTATATATTTCCACTCGCAATTCGACTTTTATAATTTGTCATCCCTAGATGTGAATTTATCTGATCTAGGTTTAATGGAATATCTTAATGGGTTAATGGAACCACAAGGGAAAGAGATTGAAGTAGGTTCAAAATATTTTTTTGTTTATCCAATTAGGGTTAAAAATAAAAATTGGGTTCTAATAGGATTCGGTGAGACTGTCTATACACTACAAGAAGAAAGAAAAGGGAGAGTTAAAGTGCCATTTATCCAATATTTTTTAATAAAATTATCTGACTTTATCACATTGCAATTACATCCAAGTTTGTTTGAACGCTTCCTTATTGAATATGGAGATATTTTTAATGAAACATTAAAAAATAGAGATTTTAAGTTAAATTACTTATACGTGAATAATGGTAGTGAGTGTTTTGAAGGCGGCAAAGATCTTGTTATCCCAAAAATGAGGTCTCAAATTAAGCTTTATACGGAGTCTTTCGATAAGGCTTTAAAGATATACTATCATTTAATCCAAAGAATACCAAGAATTGTTAGCTGGTTATATCGAGTTATCATTGCTCCTTTAGAAGCAGCAGACTATTTATATCAAGCGGACATCGCTATAATTTACTCTTCTAGTGTAAAAAATGAATATGATATAGGAGCAATAGATGAAAATGACATAGGCCTTAGACAGATTTTAAATGTAATTAAAATCAACGATGAAAATTTATTAGAAAAGTTCGAAAGGTTTATTAAAGAAAAGAGCTTTAAAGACTTAATTGCTTTTTTCGATTATAATGAATTGGATCTAATAGTGAACACTATCAATAAATTTATTGATTCTTATGAGCGATGGAAAAATAAAGAGATAATGCTAAGTAAAGGCGATCAATTGATTACATATACGCACAATTTGCTGAATGAATACGTAAATAGCGGCATTGACGATGAAATTAAAATTGAAAATTTGATTAAAAATCTTACTGAGATTTATAAATTTAAGCAAGAGACTGAGATTTTCAATCAGTATGTACCTTTAGATCTCCAAAGTATTGAACAAAAACTAAAAGAAATCGTGCAAAAATCTCCTCTACCCATATTATATAGCACATTACATAAAATCTTATTGAGCCTTGAGGAACATAAAAATAACGTTCTTTTAATCAAGATGTATGGTATTATTGAAAAGGAAATTTCAGACATGAATAATCTCATTACACATACATTAAGGAATCTTGAGTCTCAAATTAATGAAGCCCAGGACGTAACCTCCGCGTTCAAGATTATTAAAGACTTTATAACGCAATTAAGTTTTTTCTTAACTAGACTTGGAAAGAAAAGTTTATTAAAAGATTATACGGGCATTTTTCCGTTAACTAAATTACTAGAAGAAATCAACGGATGTTATAAAATTTTTGCCGAATGTTGTAAAATTCTTAAAGAAAAAATCGAAAGAAGAGAAATAGATATTAAATATGAGGAAAAATTTCTTGCAAATATAATTGAAAGTATTGCGGAAAAAATTAAAGATCTAAATCAACAAGATACTTGGGCATCTTTTGGGAAAGGGAAAAAATTGCAAGATAATCTCGAAGATGTTCTAAAAGCTCTGAAAAAAGCGGAGATTATTGAGGTGGAAAGAAGATTTCGTGAACTTTCCCAATATTTTACTAAAAAATAAATCTAATCACTTAACCCATCTAAGAAGCCGATTAGATTAATCATTATTTTCCTTTTTGCTCGGAATTTTCACTCATTAGCAGCAAGTTCATATATAAATATCATTGGAAGAACATAATAAATTAGAATATTTCCGACGAATTCGCCTACTGATATCCGAGAAAAGAAAAAATGTTCAAAAAGGTAAATAATAGAATTGTAAACAAAAAGTATATGAAGGAACATAATATACCATGCCCATTTTAAAGAAAACTTCTTTATAAAATTAAGCCCAGTAAACCCTACTATATTGCCACAAATAAGTAACAGCATTATGAGCGCTCCTGTTATCATTATAATTAAATTATCTAATCTCATTTCATTTAAGAATAAATAAATTATTAATGGTAGTGAAAATCCTGCTTCCATCCAAATTTTTCTTACTGTTATCCAAGATTTATAAAATTCAGGAATATTATATGTTATATGAGGATATAAAAATAAGCCATATAGTGATCCTGACCAAACTCCTAATAGACAATACATTAAATATGGTTCCCATGAAATCATCGCTTCAAAGTCCGCGTTGCTGATTGGATGAAGACAAAAATAAAATGCATTTCTTAGTATAATTAATAAAATAAAGGTTAATATGCCTGTAACAAAGCTAATGATTGCCTTGGTTTTATTATTAATATAAGATTCGTAACACTCATGGGCCGTTTCTTCCATAATTAATTTATTTAATTTAGGGAAGAATAAAAATATTTATTTTTTGTTGCAAGCACTTGCCTACACTCTTTATTACCTCATTTTGGCAAAGTAATGGAAAATTTTGCAGAAGTTACAGAAGAATAAAAAACTTGGGTTTGACTATTTTCCATCACAAGGTTTAAAAAGATTAGCGTATAATAAAAAGTGTATGCAAGAAGAAAACATAAATAAAATTTTGAGAAAAATTAGTGAATACATAACACCAGTAAAAGAAGTCAAAATAGCGCTTTTAAGAGCTAATTTAATGATTAGTGGTGCAAACCTTCTTAAGATGGTTAAATCTGGAAAATAAGCGAAGAAGAATTTTATGATGCATGGGAAGAATTGAAAGGAATTTACAGAAGAGGTATGTGGAGCTGTATTTTAGATTATGAAAGAGAAATTGAAAATGCGATCTTTAAAGAAAAGGACGACATAATTAAAGGTTATACAAGGTTTAAAGAATAAAAATTCTGTTGTTTGCTAAATGAGCAACAGCATCAAAACCTTTTTAGCTCAGAAGCAAATTCTTGTGTATACATTCCATTACATCCTTAGCTTTTACATGGTTAATGGATCGATGCCTTTATACTACTAGCTCACGAAGCACAAGACTTAAATTCTACATGAAAAACTATTAAGTTAGGAAATGGAATTAATTATTCCATTTTCAGATGCTAATGATATAATAGAATATGCTTCAGTATTCGCAAAAGCTGAGGAAAAAGGTAATGTTAAAGCTGTCTTACCTTTATATTATCCTCTCTGTATTATAGAGTCTAAATATGGTCGCTTGGTAATTGACCCCGACCTAAACTTTAGCATAAACATAAAATGCCCAAAAATCTCGATAAGTGAAATTGAAGCGATGACCAAAAAAATAGAAGAAGCTATAAGTGAAGATGAGTTTATACAGGAAGCTGAAAAAAACAATATAAAATTAAAAGAAATAACCGAAAAAAGCAAGTATGAATATAGGCAGATACAAGGAATATTACCCATAATATTACCCGCAAACCTAACTTTGATTAATACTGAAATTAATGGCATAAAATTGCCAGTTAGGTATGATTTTGAATCATTAAAAAAAGAAATTTTAAGTAAGTTTATAGATGCTGAAGAGCTTTTAAAGTCTGCACTCATAAACGTTGAAAAATACTTTATTGATCTAGATCAAAAAGCGGAGATTTGGAAAAAGACCATTACAAGAAAGATAATGGAAATTGAAAAAAGATATACTGCACGCATCTTTAGGATGGAAAATCATTATAATGAAATGATTAGGCAAATAAACGAAAAAATTAAGGTTTACCAGGAGCAAATGAGTAAGTTAAAAGATGAATTTACGATAGAATTAAATCAGTTGGAAAACATATATTCCATTAAACTTAAAGATTATGAAGGGCAACTTGAATCATTAAATATTTTGCTCATTGATTTATCCGAGAAAAGAAAACAAAAACTCGCCCAATTCGATAATTTAGTTAAAAGGTTGAGGGAATTATATTTTGAGTTATTGAAGCAAAAAATTCGTGAATTGACAGAAATTAGGACTCATTTTTTGGACGATTTGACTGTTGAAGAAAAAAGATTAAGGGATTTAGCTAATTTAGAGATATCCAAATTAAAGGAAGAATCTGAATTATTAGAAGAAGAAATTAAGAAATTAGATTTATATTATGAGAGTAAACTGCGAGAAAAACGCGAAGAAATTGAGAGAAAAAAGAAAAATCTTCAAGAGGAATTACGCGAAAAGATCACCGAAGTTGAAAGTAAATATAAATATTTATTAGATTTTTTAAGTTTGAAAGAACGGCTAATAAATATTTCAAACAAATATCTAAACCTTGAAAAGACTTTAGGCATTTCCTCTAAAGAATCCATGAAATTGGATGAATGGATATACGAGAAGGAAATGTTAAAGAAGCAAATAGACTCGGAGAAAGAAATGATAAAACGAAAATATGAGAAAGCCATAAAGGAGCTTTATAATGAGCTGGACATTTTAGAAAGAGAGCGTAATGAAAAAATCAGCTCTGTTAGACGAAAAATAGAAGAACTGTGTAACAAGATGACTGAGGTAGCATTCAGAACAGACAAACAGATACTAGAGATACAAGATAATTACAGAAAAAATGTTTTTAATATAAACATGGCAATCGAAGAAATCGGAAAGATTATTGAAAAGATAGAAAATGGAAAAAAAGAGTTAACTTATGAGACTTTAAAAGAACTTCCTTCATTTGACAAATTAATAAAACCATTAAATGAGATCAATAAAGAGATAGAAGAGATTCAAAAGCAAATCAACGAGAATAATGAAAAACTAGACGCTTTACGAGATGAAATGGTTAATATCCAATCCAAATTAGAGGAAGAAAAAAACATTTTATACACTAAATATGAGCAGAGGCAAATGGAATATCAAAGAGCAGTAAAAGAAGCTGAGGAGGCAATAGACATAGTAAGGAAAGATAAAAAGTCTGAACTAGAGAGCATTCAAAGGGAAATGCTGAATAAAATATCGGAACTTAAAAGTAAAGAGAGTATTATAGTTAGTATACTTAACGAGGCTTATAACATTAGGATAAAATTAAAGAATATGATAAAGATTGACTCTGATCAAATTCCAGCAATATCGTTAAAAATACCTGAGGGAATAATTTATGTAAAGCTTTATGCGGCTATATATGAAGATGGAAGCGTGGATATTGCATTGCCATTTCACAAATATCGTGGGAGAAATCAGAAAAAACCTCTTTTCAGCAGTAACTTCTTTTATTATCCCTTTGACGAAATATCAGTAATACCTGAAAAAGTCATACAAAATATCATGAGAAAGATCGTAAACACTATATTATCAATAGATTCCAAAAACATGCTTTGGAGCGCGGAGTTTATTAAAACTGGCTTAATGGAATTAGAATCTCAAGGTTGGATTGGTAGATCTAGAATAAAAGCCCTAATGAAATATCTGTCATAATTATATCACTTTAATGGCTATTGATTTCTATGTTGCTGTATTGGAAAGCAAGTTGTTAATGATGTTTTCCAAATTCTCAACTCTATTATATAATCTTGAAAACTTCGATTGTAAAGTCTGGTAATTCTCAGATACGTCTTTTTTAAGGAGCATGAATTTTTGAGCTAAATCAGCATATTCATTATTTATCTCAGAAAATTTTTCTTTAAGAGATTTTATTGAATTAGAAAATTCCCTCTCCATTGATTGAATTAACGCAAAAACTTCTTTTTGTTGTCTATCGATTTTGTTCATTAATTGCTCCAATATATTAACAGAGGATTCTAATAGTATAAGTATATCACCTAAGAGTTTATGATTTCGTGTTCTCTGTTCAAGTTGATCAAAAAGATCGCTTACGGATTGTAAATTTGAAATAACACATTGCAAGATTGAAATAATATTGTCTAAAATTAATTTTTCATCCTCATTTATAGCCACTCATGAATCACCTCATCGAGCATACAACATCACATTTAAAAATAAGTGTAATTGTTTAAAAACTTTAAGTTTTGAACTTCTCATAGGTACCTGGTTAACTAGAACTCCTAAATCGATAAATATAAACCATGTACATATAATATGCAAAATATTTTTAGAGCGATAGTATTAAATATCACTTCTCTTAAAAATAATAAGAGTCTTATGCTTTTAGTAATATAGGGGAGATAAATGAATGTCTCCTTTAGATATTGCTTGGGTTGTTCCGATAATTATTCCATTTTTTATGGGACTAATAGTAGGCTTAATATTAAGACGAACTATAAATCTGATGCTTATGTTTACAGTTTTAGCAATATTACTTATTATTTCAGGAACAATAAGTATTACTTTACCGGAAATTTTTGATTATGCCGCTAAAGTTCTGCCTAAAATAATTGAACTAGGAAAATCTTCTCTAAATATCCTTCCATACTCCTCAATATCATTTATTATCGGGCTGATTTTAGGACTACAAGGAATACGATTACGCAGATAGCGATTTTTAGTGTTTAAGATTACTCAGAAATTGGACCCCACTTTCATTGGTCCAAGTGCTTCTGGTAAGACTAGCGCATTATGTTTACTCCATTTTACTGCAATAGAGTGGATTCATCTTTTAGGGAAAACTACAATTCAGCATCGCGGAAGAACATCTTGAAAAACATTAAAACTCTAGCAGAAAAATAAAGTTTTCCTGAAAATTCTTCCTTATTAAAAATTTTGTTAAGTTTTCTTGTAATCGTTGGAGTGGAGGCAATATTAAAATAATTGGAGACTAGGAATATATGGCCGGAATGGCAGTAAAATATTGGATAAGATTGATGATTATTGTTGAGAGAGCTATGGTCACTGATAGAGTTAGGGTTCTTAGTTTCTTGAGAGATAATCTTCGGAGTATTGTGATGATTGCCTCTCAGAGGTATTGGGGATTTATCCAAGACAGACAATTAATCAAGTTTGTAGAGAACCTGCTGCATGCAGATCAATAGAGAGAAGATATGGAAAATTCTCCCTTCTCCCTTTTTCTAAGAGGGAAGTTTCAATATTTGGGAAGGAGAAGGAGTTTGACTTAGTTAACTTAGAGGGTAGGATTGTTGGAGATGCTAAGGTCTATAGATATCGTGGAGCTAGGCCCTCGGCGGAGTTTAGCACACTAAGTGAATACGTATGGCTAATGGAGAATCTAGATAAGTCTAGTGGAGAGAGGTAGAGGAAGATTATAGTTGGCTCGGGTAATAAGGAGACATTTGAGAGATACACTAGAGAGTATGATCTGTGGCTGGACGACGTAGAAATATACTTCGTTGATGAAAAGTGGAAGAATGCAAAAGATAAG